>ENA-OFCD01001350-OFCD01001350.1-metagenomes-genome-assembly--contig:-NODE-1350-length-12509-cov-3.970291_pt1 | contig 12509 bp, 16 predicted proteins | sample MGYA00153392_OFCD01 | MGnify analysis MGYA00153392 | reverse complement strand
TAGTCCTCGTCTCGCACGACTTGGATCAGATGGGCAACTTTTGGACACAGTAGTGTTAGTTAGGTCTGAGTGAGTAGGAGGCCTGCGGCTCGCAGTCGCCGAGCGAGTTCCGGCGGGACTTGTCGCAAGGTGTCCGGCACCACCAGGGTCTTGGGAGCGTAGCCGACAAACTTTGCGAGACGCTTTGGCTTGCCGTCGACAGGAGGCCAATCGTCGGGCTGCGCAAGTATCGCGGGGTCCGCGCGTCGCTGCCTCCACACGTCGAGCAGGAGAGCACAAGTGGCTTCGGCGAGATCAACGGTACTCTTGAATGCGCCTTCAATCGTACATTCGACGGGCTCGCTCAATAGCAGCGGCTCTTTCATAAGAAATATCTCCATGTCGGAGAGTCCAGGTTGTGCAGTGAGAACGCTGACGCCTTCGACGCGCGCGTCACGCATTCGAGAGACAGCAAAGATCTGTCGGCGGGCGCGATGCACAACCATATTCCGGTACTGCTGCACCCAATCGTGCCAGTCAGCCGGACCGATCTTTTCGTCGGTGATCAGCGCCTCGAACTTGGTCCGGAAATCGATCTGGAGGACTCGGCCTGGGCTTCCGCCCTTGAGGTCCTTCAATCGGCTACGTACGTCTGGGAGACCGGCAAAGAAGGTGCCGCCAAGGGCCGTAACGCCTGCGATGGCCGATGCGAGGCAGTCAAGAGCCGAGCCGAGCTTCACAAAGAACGATGAGATGTTCATTCCGGTGTGCCGTGCCGATAGCAACTCGAGCGCGTTCTTTCGGAGGCGCGGAGCTGCCTCGATTTGGCCCGCGATGTTCGTGACCGCGTTAACGAACTCGCGCTCGGTTTCGAGGCCCAAATGGACCTGCTCTGCAACGAGCCGCGCTTCGACGAGGTTCCATGCGATGCCGTGGATGCACTTCCAGAGATGATCGGAATTACGGACTCGACCGGGCTCAGAACACTGCGGTGCCCACCACCAGACCCCGTACACGTGTTCGTCCAAGTCGGCGAACACTTCGTCCGCGAGCGTGTGGACGTTGGCGAGTCCGATCTTGAGCGCCCGTTCAAATGCTACGTCCTCTGACGCATTACCGGGGAAAGGGGTTTCAAGGTCTGGGTAGTGGTGGGGTCGCATAGAGAGGAGCGAAGCGCCACGAAGCCAACCCGTCAAGAAGCATGGCGTCGATTGCGTCGCACGTCTGCGACGCATCGACTCCCGTAACATGCGCTCCAAGGCTCAGCCTTCAAGCTCGCGAGCAGAGGCTCATCGAACAGATCACGCGAGGTCTGGCGACGCCACGACCCTGGGACATCGAGGATGTCGTCGAGGCTTCTTGAGTGAACTGCTCCTCCGCGCTTTGCGCGAATCTCGTCACACCCACGGGCAAAGGCAGCAGTGGTGCTCGTCGGATCGACGACAAGGAGTCCGCAGCCGTGCGTGTCGACGCTCGGTATGTAAGCGGTCCCTTCAGCACCGCACGCAGCCCAACGGCAATCACGCTCGCATACAGAATCGCCGTGCAGAGGCGGAACGGGGTGAGGGTCGGTTGGTCATGGAATCCTGCCAACGCCTCTGCTCGCATTGCTTACAGGAATCCTTTCACTGCGACGGGCACGGCGCTCGAGTTGGGGGGGTCCGAGTTGTTCTTTGGGTTGCCCTTTCCGTCACCCAACTGGCCCGACAGATTATGGCCCCAACAACGAATCCCGCCATTGGAGAGCCGCGCACAGGTGTGGTCGTTTCCAGCCGAGACTTCGACCACGTCGCTGAGACCAAGAACCACGCCCAACGGAGCGGCCACGGTCGTGCCGTTGCCGAGTTGACCGAAGTCGTTTGCACCCCAACACGCGACCGTCGCGTCATGGAGCAATGCACATGTGTAACGGTCACCTATCGCGAGCGAAACCACGCTCTTGACGCTCGTCTCTGGTGATGCCGCAAGGTTTCCCTGTGCGTTAGGCCAGCATGCCACCGTGTCATCTTGAAGGACGGCGCACCCACGGGGTTGGTCCCTGTGATAGGCCGCGACGAAGATCTTCTTCGCACCGCTCAGACCTGTGATGGTTGTTGGTGGATGCGGGACACATTGTTGGTCGGGGACATCCACTGTGCAATTGATGACGCCCCAACATCTCACCGACTGATCGCCCAGCAACACACACGTGGAACCGCCGGTGCCACTTTCGCCGCCCGCCATCGCTACGGCGGTTGTCACTCCAGGCACGGTGATCGGGTTGGCGCTGTTGTTGCGCGTGCCGTCCCCCAACGAGCCATTCACGTTGAATCCCCAGCACTGGACACCGCCGCCTGAGAGCAAGGCACACCCATGCTCGAACGTGCTCACCACAGCCGTTGCCGTGCTGATGCCAGAGACGAATACCGGCGCTTGGTAAGCGAATGGAGGGTTCACCATGCCGTTGCCGAGAGCTCCAAAGGAGTTGTCTCCCCAACACTGCACACGTCCATCTTCAAGAACCGCGCACCCGCGAGAGTCCGAGGTCTGCGACACCGCCACAGCACCGCTCACTCCGTCCACGAGGAGCGGTGAAAGCGCGTAGGTACCGCGCTGGTGGGAATTCGACCAAGCGATGTCCCACCATCCAACCTCCATTCCCCAGCACGCGACTTCGCCAGCACTGGTGACCGCGCAGCTCGTGTCGAGACCACTCGCAAGCGCAATCCCGGCACGCGGTCCGCCGGGAAGCTGGGGAGGTGTCTCGTCGACCGCGCCGTTGCACGCGACCAGGGCGAGAGCGAGGAACCGACACCGCATGCTCCCAAGCGACGCGCGGATCGCGATCATCCCGCGTCCTTCCATCCCTCATTTGCGAGTTCACCGAGCAGCGGTTCATGGACACTTCCACCTGCGCTCATGGACGTCGGCTCCTCGGTGCCAAACGCAACGACCGTCAACGCGAGTCCAACCGCGATCCATCGCATCGTGTGAAGGTACCACGCGCTCTCACAAACCGCGCTGCGATGCCAATGTGGACGACCATCGCGCACTCCATTCACGGCTTCGTTGTATCCGCAGGCGCTGGCGTCTTCCGTGCGCTCGCGCGTTCACCCGAACGACCACCACGCCCAAGCTAGACCAGCCGCGCGATTGACCCTACGGTGGTGCGGAGGGCAGAACCATGGACTTCGAGTTCGCCAACGATCACAACGTCTAGATCCTTGGAGCTGGCTTCAGCGTTGAGGCAGGCATGCCACTGGTGCACAGTTCCTGCCGCGCATGGGCGAGGCGCACGGGTGGCTCGCAGACCGTCAGAGGACTGAAGAAGTCACTGCGATAGAGGAGGTGCTCTCTTTCAGGCAGGAAGCCGCGGGAGCTGCTTGTCGAACAACCATCGACGTCGACAATATCGAGGAGCTGTTTAGTCTGGGATCGGCCGAAGGCGGCGCTCAGCTCTACTCCCACATGCAGCTGGGTATGATCGGCACCGTGCTGCGGCTTGTGCCCGACGTCAACGCAGGCCAGTCGACTTCAATACGTTCTGAGAAACTGGAGCTAAAGAAGAGCGATGGCCGCGCCGATCCGAAGACCGGCGTGAGCCCGCGCAGACGTTCACTCGTCGCGCTCACCTTGCGCGTCTACCACTCCCGCCCAAGTGTCCGCGGCGAGGCGCAGCGCATGGATCGTTTGTGCTGTTGTCTTGAACGCTTCGATGAGCGTGCGTGCGATCATGAGGGAGTACATGATGTCCTCGCTGATGGTGGTGTGGTGGTTGGCTGCCTCCAGGACCCAAGGCAAGACGCCCACGCTGCCCACAGGACCAACGTGGCGACATGTTCTTGGGGATGTGCCGCTTGCGCGCGGCTACTTCAACGTTGGCGCTGCCGTGACGAGCTTGTAGTTCAACTTCACGTCGCCGATCTCGTGCACGATCGTGTCGCCGCTTCGCGTGAGATGCGTGACGGCCCAAGCCTCGTCATCGGCGTCGCTCGGCGTCTTGCCATACGACGTCACCACCGCGCCGCTCTCCGAGTTCTCGACAATGCGGTAGTACACCGTCGAGCTCTCGGACTTCTGCATGACGATCCACTGCTGGGCGTCTGCCGCGATCACGATGCTGAAGTGCTCCTTCTTGTCCTCCCACTTGCCGGCGGCAAAGCCGACATCGGGGAGCATCTTGTAGAAGTCCGGTGCTGGGCTCGGATGGCAGAGCGATCCCTTGAGCGTGTCGAGATCGAACTGCCATTTGTTGCCGACCGCCGTCACGCTGCCTGTCCGTGTGGACGCGAGTTCGTCCTTCTCGGACCATCGAAACGTGAACGACACCTTGCGCGGGGCCTGATCGGTGATCGTGATCGGCACGCGGAACGCGCCCGTGGTGCCGAGATACAAGAACATCTCGTTCTTCTTGGGGAAGAAGAAGAGCGATTGGTACGGCGTGCCCGACGTCTCGTTCACGCACTTGCCGGTGAAGTCGACCGCAGGCCCTGCAGCTGCGTCGTCACCACCATCGGCGCTGCCTTGCCCCTTCTTGCAGTCGACGCTCACCGCGAGAACGAGCACAGCCGCCAATGGCGCGAGCCGCGCCATCAGTTGCACCCCTGCACGCACTGCGCGACGCACTTGGACTTCTTGTCGTCCGTCGTGAACATCACGCACGTTGTCGTGCTGCACGCCGCCTTGCAGTTGGCCTGTTGCTGTTGATGTGCTGCAGCAGCTTGCTGAGCATCAGCTTGCCGCTGCGCTTGCTCCTCCTGCGCGGTCAGTTTCTTGTCTGCCGCTTCCAAGGCCTTCTTGGCTTCGTCGACATGTGCACCGCCAGGGAAGCGGGCAAGGTACTGCGAGGCGCTCGTGCAATCGTCTCGGGTCGTCGCTGCCGCGCATCGTCCGAGGTCAACGTGTGCCCAAGAGTCTGCCTCCGCAAATCCCTTCAGAGCGAGTGCAGCGCTGTCGAGGATCTTGCGCGCGTCGTCGCGCTTCTTCTGCAACTGCGCGTCCTGGTACGAGACCGTGCTGTCGACGCCGTTACGCCTCCGGGGAGAGTTCTTGTCCACCCACGCGCGGAGCGAGTCGCAGGAAGTGAGGGACTTGGGCTCGCGGCACTCACCAACGACTCGCTCCCAATCCGCATCCGCGGCCTGTCGCTGTGCCGCGACGCTGTCTGCACGCTCCTTGTCGGCTGCAGCGCGATCGGCCTGCTTCTGAGCAACGGCATCATCAGCTCTTTGTTTCGCGGCCGCGCGCTCCCCTGCGAACCGTTTGACCCCGCTCGAGGCATTCAGCGCCGAGACGAGACCGCTCAACTGGTCGGGAGTCACGTGTCCGTTCGAGGTCTCGAACTGCGTCGATACTTGATCGATGATGCGGCCGCTCGCCTCGATCGTCAGAGAGACGCTCACGCGGTGTTTGGCTTGCGAGTGGTCGTTCACCTGCAGCTGGAACATCGACGGGACCTCGACCGCGGATGCCGCGAGCTTGCCAACAGCGTCGTGCGCGGCCCTCGGGTCGACCACGATCGTGTAACCGGCTTGGACAAGCGCAGCCTGCGCGGCTGCGTTCACCTCGACGATCGTGCTTGGCACCAGCAAGACGGCGAGGTTGGTCACCTCCTGCGGAGTCGGCGTCGCTGTCACCGGCGCCACTACTGGTGTTTGGGCGCCGCACGCCGCTCCGGTCAGAGCGCTGGCCGCGAGCAAGACATGACGCGCTAGTGCGTGCCGCACACCCTTCAATCGGGCTGGTCGTTCAACATTTGAGTTCATGGCGATCTCCTTGATTGTCGAGTGACGCTGATGGTTTGTCTAGACAAACGTGCGGACGCGCACGTGCTCGTACGGTCGACTGCATGCCGCGCCGCACCAAGGTCGACCCGCTCGCGCTTGCCGTGGGTCAGCGGATCCGAGCGCTGCGCGAAGAAGCTGGCCTGACGCAAGAACAGCTCGCGTTCACAATCGAGGGCGGATCGAAGGGACACATCTCGAGCCTTGAGCAGGGGCTCGTGATGCCCACGGTCGCGACGCTCAAAGGCATCGCAGACCGACTCGGGCTTCTCGTTGCTGACCTCGTGAACAACCCGACCGAGGGCGACCGAGCCAAGCTCATCGAGTTCTCGCGCAGCCTCAAGCCTGGCGTTCTTCGCAAGCTCGTTCGAGAGCTCGCAGCTGCCAAGCCATCACGCTAACGACTACTTGGTTCGCCGCCGTATGCGCTTGCTGCTGATCTCCCCCGCGACCTCCGAGCACGAGTCGTAGACGTGCTCGAGCAGCACTCGGACATCACGCTTCGAGATCGGCACGCCGATGAACACGCCCTTCTGCTGCGCGAGCTTCACGAGGTTCTCGGTCTCGAACACGCGTGCGTTGACGAGCACTTTGCCGTCGACGGTGACCGCGAACATGTCCCTAGTGGGCCAGCTCACAACACGTGCCCGATGCGATCAGCGAGCTCATGACCGAGTGCACGAAGCCTGGCGCAGACCGCGCTGGTCGAAGCCGCGAGCTGCAAACCGATCTCGTTCAGCGTGTGACCCGCCTGACGCAGCGCGAGCATCAACCGATCTTCTTCGCAGAGCCCGTCGAGCCAGCTCTCGAGGTTGAGCGCGCTCACGATGTTGTTCGTCGGGTTGTTGATCATCGCCGCTGCATAGCCAAGGCCGCCGTCGTCTTCGCCGAGCTCGAGACCGAGGTGCAGAACCTCGAGCTTACCGTCGTGGAAGTTGCGCTCGTCCAGGACGTCGCGCTTGGGCTGGGCACCATCGGCACCAGCAACACGGCGGCTCAGATCGATCGCGCGCATATGACAAGCGTGCACAAGCAGGGCATCGTCGATGACGACACCGCGCTCGGCGTAGCGCATGAACATCACGAACGTCAGACCAATGCCGTCCGCAAGACGATCATCGCGGATGTCCTCGCGCAAGTGGCGAGCAACGGGATTGAACATGCCGGCAGCGACCTTGACGCCGAATGAGTCGCGGGCAGAAACAGAATCTTGCATGAGCGTGCTCCATGGAAAGAGCGCGCACGCGGGCATGCCCACGCGGCGCAGTTGAGCGCCGCTGGCGCAGATGAGGAGGTGCCGCTATTGGGCTGCCTCCATCATTCTTTTTCCCGATCGGGGCGGGGAATTGCGCTCAGCACTACCGTTGTTGAGCGCCGTAGTGGTGACGATCAACCGTCGATCGCCTGCATCTTGCGGATGTCCTGGGCGGCGGCGGTTGCTCCAAGCGCGTCGAGACCCGCCGCCATCTTCTTCCAAAAGAACGCTGGAACATGCTTGCGCACGAGCGCGGTCATCCGCTCTACGCCAATGCCGTCGAGTGGTGCGGTCAGCCAGACACCATCGAGGGCGCGGGCGTCGATCAAATACCTCTGCTCAAGCCGACCGTCCATTTCGCGCTCGATCACCAAGGGCTGCGCCACCCGCTCTTGCACGCCGAAGAGCACTTCAAGCGATACGATGGTCGCCAAGTGCGGAAGCTCCTCGAAATGCTTTTCGCGGATGACGTAGACGCCGCCCTTGTCCTTGAGAGTCGCCAGGTACTCGACCAGGTCGGTCGGTTCGATCCAGACCAGAACCCAGCCGGCTTCGTGGAGTTCCTCTGGCGACGTTGCGACGCAGTGTGTTCGCCATTCTTGGCTGATCTCGACCACCAATTGTTCGAGATGAGTTGCGAGGCGCGATGCGAGCAGCTTCCACAACCATGGCTTCTGCTGACGCTTTTCGTCGGTGACGTGCGGGTGAGCACGCCGTCGCGCGCCGCGAAATGCAGCGTTAGATGGCGAGCCGCACTGCGGCGAGCCTTCACGATGATGTTCTTGTCGCCGAGGACGAACAGCGCCCCCAGTATGTCCACTTTGATCTTGCTCATGATGACCTCCAGAAATGCGCCGAAGCGCTGGGCGGAGAAAGACCGCGGGAGGCGAGCTCGACAACGGTAGCGCGTCGACGGTCGGGTGCAAGTTGACTCTTGCCGCGGGTCGATCAAACGAGTGGCGGTTGAACGAGCAGCTCGTTGGCGTCGCGATTTCACTCTCGAGCCTCCACGACTCCACGACCGTCCCTCCGACACATCCCGCTCCAGTCTCTCCTGCAACGTCCTCGCTGCGGTTGGAGTACGGTGACGCTATGAGTACGCCCCCTCGCCTCGACCCTCGCTGGTTGGCCCTCGGTGAGTTCGATACGTCCGGTGACGACCGACGCGGGACTCGAACCATGCGGATCCGAGATGGTCTCGCCGAGTTGCTCGGAGGGCCGCTCTTGCTAAGGAAGCTCCCAACGAGGGGGCGAGCGCACACCTACTACATGCGCGAGTCTGATCCGGGCGAACCCCAGGCTCAGTATGTGATGGGCCTCGACCAAGGCCGCCTCCACCTAGGCCTGAGCGTTGAGAAGGGTGAAGAGAGAGCGGGTGCTGAGCCAGGTCGTCGCATGACTCGAACCTGGAGCTGGCATCGGCTACGAACCGCGACCGAAAGCAAACTCGACAGCCATCTCGGCCGCATCCAGAAGCTGCTGGAGGGTCGCCCGATACTGCTCTGGGTCGAGACCCACGAAGGGGAGAGTGAGGACGCTCCACGAGAGCAGCGGGAGTACGTCTACTGGAGGGGTGACTACCTGTTCGGGGCGTGCCCCTCGTCCGCAGCAGACATCGTTGAGCGCATCCACCACGTTCACACCTGCAAGGGGTGGTGGGCAGACGTGTGGATCGTGGCGGAGTACGGGCCGAAGGAGGTCGCCAAGATGACGACGATCCAAGCAAGCGAGGTATTGGGGATCTTCAGGGGAACGAGGGACTGGCTGAACGGGTCACCATGACGGGCGAGGCTGCTAGCCAAGCGACGGATGTCGACGCTTCCCTAAATTTAGGCAAGCGCGTCGCACACGCTCGAACACCCGTGCTCGAGCGCCTTGTGATCGGCACGGTGGACGCGATCACCAGGGGTCCGGAGCAGGGGGGTGCGATCCCGAACCTTTGTTGGCACCAACGGAAGCGCCAGCCGCCGCCGGCGTCCAGCACCGACCGCGTGTAGCTCAAGACTCGTGAGCCCGCTCCAACAACTGCACGCGACCAAGCAGGCCCCGATGAACTCCGCGAGGACATTTTGGCGCGCGGCAACAAAGCCGTTCGGCCGCTCATCGAGATACTCTTCGCCGACGAGCTCGGCATTGAGGAGTCACCGCCGACGGCGGACCACGACGAGTGCAAGCTTCACCGTCCACGTCCACCTCACAGTCAGACTTGCCTGCTGAACTCCGTCGGCGATGATGCCGACATGTTCGACGCCGACCCCCATGCCCCCAACGTTGCTGAAGAGCTGACGCGGGAGGTCTATGCGCGTTTTGGACTCGCGTACTACATGACCGAGTGCATCTTTCGCGGACTCGTCAACTTGTTCGCGATACTGCCATTCACGCGGGCGAGCGCAACCCGACCTCGGGTTGAAGAGCGTATGAAAGTGGCCGAACAGATGACACTCGGCGAGGTTGTTCGGAACACCAAGCCTCTTTTGTCTGCCGATCTCCATGGCAGCCTCGAATGGGCTCTTGCGAAGCGAAACATTCTCGCGCACGGGTTCTGGTTCGAGCGAGTCCACATGATGGCCACCGATGACGGCAAGCAGGAGCTCATCGACGAGTTGATGCAGGACGTCGAGGTTCTGCGCGGGTTGAGCGGCGTGCTCGATACGCTGAACCTCGAACACATGCGTCGGCTCGGCATGACCCAAGAGCAGTTCGCCGAAGCTCTCGCGGCATCACGTGAGCCGGTCGAACCCCTACCGGCTCGTCGCATCCCAAAGATGGAAGAGACGATCGAGGTCACCGCGGCGTGGATGATCGAACGAGAGCAAGGACTATCCACGTTGGTCATGCGCGACTCCGCAGGACTCATGTGGCAGCTCTGCGACGTGGGCCTTGGCTGGAGCAACTTCATCGGCCCCGACGAGACATGGAAGCCGGTCTCAAAGCTTATGAAGCTCTTGCCCGCACGTGTTGTTGCGCGCCCGAAGAGCGCGAAACCGTGGAACTACAACCTCCACGTTTCGACAGGTGCGCTCATCTCAGTAAGCCGTGGTGAGGAAGGGCCGTTCACTTTGCGCATCGAGATGCTCAACAGGGGCTAACTTCGCCTTGCGCGCAGGCGCCTAGGCACGGATCTCCGGTGGCGAGGGTTTACGCGCGTAAAGCTGGATGCGAACAATAGGTCGCTCTAGGCGACCTATTCGCCGAGGCTCTCGAACGGTGCGGCGGAGGCGAGAGATCGGTGCCTGCGCTTCGTGGGCGACGCGAGAACGACAGCGCGAAGAGCCCGCCCTTGGGTCCGGAGTGCGACTATGGTGTCCGCATGACTCGCTGGCTCGCAGTGATCCTGCTCGTCGGCTGCGCCGAGCCTTCAAAGCCGCTCCAACCCGCAGCCGCAGCTCGCGACACTTGGAAGGATTCCTGCGTCGGAGGGCTGGTGTATGCGGGCGATGCCTCCACGCCGAGCACGGATGTCACCGTCGAGTTTCGCGACGACATGTCCGCGACGTTCGTTGGCACAGAGCTCTGCTTGATGATCGACGGTCAGCGCGCCTTCTCCACGGAGAACCAGGTGATCGTCAACGAGGGACTCAAGACCAAGCGCTCGGTGACCTGGCATGGCTCGATGAGCCGAGGGGTCCACACGCTGAAGATGGGCATGCTTTGGAGAAGCCACGGCTACGGGTACGAGTCTCTCACCGCCCATGAAGTTACGGTGACCTCGACCCCTCTGGCGGTGCTAGCTCGCGCCTTCGAGCGCGGAGCCGAAAAGACTCCGCTGCAGGATCGACCCAACATCGAATGGCGCGAGGGCCCGTGACCCGATTGATCAAGTGCGCGCGACCAAAAAGAACATCACCGCCCAGCTCCGTGACGAGATCCTCGCGTTGGGCACCGAAGCCGTTCAGCCGCTCATCGAGATCCTCTTGGACGAAGAGCTCGCCAGCCGAAGGCTGGCCATCCATCTACGCCGTCGAGCGGCTCGCCCGTCTGCTCTGGCGACCTCGATGCGCACGACATTCGACCGAAGGGCAGCGCCGAACGGCGCTGAGGTTGGAGCGTGGGCGCTTCCGGCGTTGGTGCCGGAGATGGAGAGCCGGCAAGCACCGAGCTTCAGCGGCGACTTGCTCGTCTGTGCGCGTAACCTGATCGCAAACAATGATCGCTCGAGGCGCCCTATTCGGCGACGCTCGTAAGCGGCGATGTGGATGCCGTTTAGGATCTCCTATCCCGCTTTCAGCGCGCCTTCGACCTCTTCGTTCGCAAGGAGAGTTATCTCAAGCTCGTCATTTCGTTGTCGGAGGGCGGCGAGCTCTGCGGTTTGAGTAGCCAACGCCTCCGGAGCCGACTCGGGTAGGGCACCCCGCGACTCGATCTCAATTTCCACCATCTTTGCCATACGGACATATCCGCCGAGGATCTGCTCATCCAGCAGTAGCTGCTGTTGTAGAATGCCCGTCGCCGAGTCCATCCGCTCTATTCGACTTCGGTACAGCTCTGGGCCAACGGCCTCCATCTTTGCTCGAAGCCTACCCAAGCGCTCTAGTAGTTCCTTGTGCCGTTGAAGAGCTTGGTACGCTGGAGCGCCAGCCACCAAGATCGCCCGTTTCTGCGTAAGCAGGGCCTGTTGCCGGCTCACTTCCGCATCCACTTGTGGGCTGAGCTTTTGCTTCGGAGTGGTCGCGCGCAACGTGACGATGAACCCGCCGATACCTGATCCTGAAGCAAGCACGAGGGCCAGTCCGAACGAGCCGAAGAACCACGCCACAAATAGAACGACGATGAAGACGACACCGCTAACGATCAGGGAAAGTTTGCGGGCACTCGATCCGGCCGACGCGATCTCGTAGTTCTCGCCTGTCGTGAGATTCAGGACCGTGAGGAGCTCCTCGATCCTCCCGCTCTTCAGTGTGTAGACAAACGAAGCCTCGTCGCGATGCCGCACGAGTATCCAGTCCTCACGTCCTCCAACCGTGAACGCGACGGTGTCGAGGCCACTGTCAGGGGTACGCAGCCGGAACTCGTATTCACGCTGATACCGGCCAGCGCGCTTCGTACTCTCGCGTTGAAGCGTGACTTGGCGAGTAGAGCGCTTCTCGATCACGCCAAAGAGAAACCGATAGGCATAGCTGCACTTCGAGCAGACCACGTCGACGACGGCACGCGGTGGGTTGGAGTCGCCGACGGGCACGCGACAGCTCGGGCAAGAGAGCATCATGTTGTCGGCCGCATGTAGAAGATACGCCTGACCCGTCTCTGAACGTCAAGGTTTCTCGGGCTCGCGACTGTGCGCGCATCAGAAGATTGGCCCAACCAAGCTGCCCCGGTGTTGTGCGCGAGCGACCGCGTCATCTGGCCAACTGCACCGAGCTCCGCTGCACACCCGTGGATTGCGCATCTGTCGATGTCTACGCGCGTGAGCTGGATCGAGGAATAGGTCGCCCGAGGCGACCTAGTCGGCTGACCGCGACGCAACTGGAACCTCCGTGGGTCCCAACGGAAGTGGACCTGACCCAAACCCGCCA
>ENA-OFCD01001349-OFCD01001349.1-metagenomes-genome-assembly--contig:-NODE-1349-length-12518-cov-4.364038_pt1 | contig 12518 bp, 10 predicted proteins | sample MGYA00153392_OFCD01 | MGnify analysis MGYA00153392 | reverse complement strand
CACTCGATCGCGTAGGCATCCTCATTGCTCATCGTGCCCGCTTTGACGCCCCCGACGGCTTCGAAGGAGTCGATGATGGTGACCTCTTTCTCTGTCCCGTCGCTGAGGCGCACCCAGCCGGGGGCGATCGAGCCGGCATAGAGGAACACGGAGGCGAGGTCGAGACGGGCGGCCGCCATGAGCATGCCGGGCAGTGACTTGTCGCAGCCCGCGAGCAGCACCGAGCCGTCGAGGCGCTCCGCCTGCATGACCACCTCAACGGAGTCGGCAATCACCTCGCGGCTCACCAGGGAGAAGTGCATGCCCTCGTGGCCCATCGAGATGCCGTCAGAGACAGAGATGGTGCCGAACTGCAACGGGTAGCCGCCACCGGAATGGACGCCTTCCTTCGCGGCCTGCGCCAGGCGGTCGAGGCTGAGGTTGCAGGGGGTGATCTCGTTCCACGAGCTCGCTATACCAACCTGCGGCTTCTCCCAGTCAGCGTCGCCCATGCCGACAGCGCGCAACATTCCGCGTGAAGTCATGGCCTCGATACCGTCGGTAACGGTGCGCGATCGGGGCTTCCAGTCAACTGTTTCAGGCATGTATCAGAGTCTAGAACGCCGCCACCAGTGGATTAGCTCCATCGGTGCCGTGAGGCAACCACGAAGAGTGCCCGCGGCAACTCCGGCTACTGCTCGTGGACGTCGCCCTCGCGGAGATCGGCGAGCAGGTTGATCGCCCGGGCGACATCGATCGGTCCACCGACCCGGAAGTTTGCGAGAGTCGATCCCAGCCCGCTCTTGAGCCCGACGTCATCGGCGCTGAGCGCAGCGAAGGCATCCTCATCGGTCACGTCGTCACCGGCGTAGAAAACCGCGGTGGCGTTCGTGTACGCACGCAGGTGCTGCACGGCTTCGCCCTTGGTGGTGGAGCGCACAGAAAATTCGAGCACATTCTTGCCACTTCGGATGGTGAGGTCGTCGAGCTCCGCCGCTGTCTCGCTTCGGGCGACCAGGTGGGCGACCCGGCTGTTGTGCTCCGAGGCCAGACGGGTGTGCAGAGCGAAGCCGGCGGGCTTCTCTTCAAGCCAGACCTCGTCGAAGGAGTTGGCGACCTCGCCGAGCACCTCGCCGAGCAGATCGATCCGCTCGAATTCGGTGGTGTTGAGAGTCACGCTGTCCCCGGGGTTGTCGAGCCGTAGTTCGATGCCGTGGGAGCCGACGAGCAGCACGCTGTCCGGCAGGTCGGAGACCGCAATGAGACTGTCGAGCGCACGGCCGGAGACGAGGGCGACCCTCGTGTTCGGAATGTCGTTTAGCCGCAGGACGGCGGCACGGGCCTCAGGCAGCGCGCGCGCCTGCTCCGGGGAATCCACCTCCGGCGCGAGGGTACCGTCAAAATCGAGGGCGACGAGCAGCCGACGCGTAAGGGCGAGTTCCCGCAACGCCCCGATGAACGGCTCGGGCAGGCTGGAGAAGTTGGGTGGGATATCGGCGTCGACCATCAGGCGAGTTCGTGCCCCTCGGATCCATGGTGCGCCCGGCTCTCGAGCACCTCAAGAAAGTCCCGCGACCAGCGAGAGACATCGTGCTCGAGCACCCGCTTACGCAGCGATCTCATACGGGCAGTTCGCTCGACCTTCGGCATCGAAATAGCCTGGAGGATGGCCTCCTTCACACCGTCGATGTCGTGCGGGTTGATCAGCAGTGCGCGCTTCAACTCGTCGGATGCCCCGGCGAATTCACTGAGGATGAGTACGCCGTCGTCGTCGAATCGACACGCCACATACTCCTTTGCCACGAGATTCATGCCGTCGCGGAGGGCCGTGACGAGCATCACGTCGGCGGCGAGATAGAGAGCCACCATCTCCTCGCGGGGGAATCCATGGTGCTGGTAGCTGATCGGCACGTGCGCGATAGTGCCGTAGTCGCCGTTGATCCGGCCAACCGTTAGTTCGATTTCGTCTCGCAGCGCCATGTAGGCCTGCACCCGCTCGCGGCTGGGGTTCGCCACCTGCACGAGCGTGACATCCTCGGAGCTCAATCGACCCTCGGCCAGCAACTCGCCGTAGGCCTTGAGGCGGTGCGCGATGCCCTTCGTGTAGTCCAGGCGGTCGACGCCGAGCATCACGGTGCGCGGGTTGCCGAGTTCGGCACGGATCTGCTTCGCACGCTCCTGCGCAGCGGGGGTGCGTGCGAGTGCTTCGAAACTCGCGCTGTCGATCGAAATGGGGAACGCGCGGGCGACAACGGTGCGAAACGAGCCCTGGCGTTTGATCTCGCCGAAGACCCGCACCCCGGGAGAACCGTCGACGAGCGGTACTTCCACCTGGTACCCCTTGGTGCCGTAGCCCTTCAGCCGACGGACCGCGCGCTGGAAGTTGCTGGCGTCCGCCACACGCTGGAAGCCGATAACGTCCGCTCCGAGCAGCCCCTCGATGATCTGCGTTCGCCAGGGCAGCTGGGAATAGATGCCATAGGGCGGAAAGGGGATGTGGTTGAAAAAACCGATGGTGAGATCGGGACGGATCTCGCGAAGGAGCTTCGGTACGAGCTGTAGCTGATAGTCCTGGATCCAGACGACGGCACCGGTGGAACTCGCCTGTGCCGTAGCATCCGCGAACCGCTGGTTGACCTCGACGTAGCTCTCCCACCACTCCCGGTGGTAGCTGGGGGGTGCAATAACGTCGTGGTACAGCGGCCACAGGGTGTCGTTGGAGAAGCCTTCGTAATAGTTCTCGATCTCGAGGGCGCTCAGGGCCACCGGAATGACGTGAATGCCATCACTGTCGAACGGCTCAAGCTCGAGGTCAGGTTGTCCGCCCCACCCGATCCAGGCGCCCTCGTTTTGTTGCATGACCGGCTCCAGGGCGGTGACGAGCCCGCCGGGAGACCGACTCCAGGATCCCGAGCCGTCAGCCTCGACCGCGCGATCGACGGGAAGGCGATTGGACACGACGATGAAGTCATAGGTGCCGTGGGTCGTGGGTTTCACTGTGCCCTCAAGATTACTGCACCGACCACAACTAGCATTGCCCGATGGTGACTACCCGGCTCTACAGCCACGGCAAATTAAAGACCCAGGGATTCGCGGTCGAGGACATCTCCGATCACATCCAGTTGAAAGAATGCACCGTCTGGGCGGATTTCGTCTCGCCGAATGCAGCAGACCTCGCAATCATCAGCGAAGAGTTCGGCCTGCACCCCCTCGCAGTGGAGGATGCCGTCCACTCGTCCCAGCGGCCGAAGCTCGACCGTTACGACACCCACCTGTTTCTCGCGGCCTACGGGGTGACGCTCGACACGGTGACGGGTGAGCTCGAGACCCACGAGATCAAAGCCTTCATCACCCCTCGCGCGCTCATCACCGTGCACGGGCCGGACTTCGACATCTCGAAGGTTGTTGCCCGCTGGGACAGCGATAAAAACCTGGCGAAACACGGGGTCGCTTATCTGCTCTGGGGACTCCTTGACGAAATCGTCGACGGCCACTTCGAGACAGTGCAGCAGCTCGACACAGTGTCAGACGAACTCGAGGATGCCCTATTCGACGATCGCCCTCGTGACAAGGAGGTACAGCGGCGCTCGTTCGAATTCCGCAAGTCCCTCGTGTTGCTGCGCCGGGTGATCCTGCCGATGCGCGAGGTCGTGAACACGGTGCTTCGCCGCGATCTGGAGACCCTCGATAGGGAGATGGCACCCTATTTCCAGGATGTCTACGACCATGTGCTGCGCGCCACCGAGTGGACAGAATCCCTGCGCGACCTGATCTCGACGATCCTGGAGACCAATCTCAGCATCCAGGGCAATCGCATGAACCTCATCATGAAGAAGGTGACAAGCTGGGCGGCCATTATCGCGGTGCCCACGGCCATCACCGGCTTCTTCGGCCAGAATCTCACCTTCATCGGGTTCGGCACGGTGTGGGGTGCCTACGCGTCACTCGGCCTGATCGTCGTGGCGTCGTTCGCCCTGTACCTGCAGTTCCGCAAGCGCGACTGGCTCTAGCCCATCGCCGCCGACACCCGCACCGGAGAGATCGCGGCCCGAGCGGTGCCCGCCTTCGATGTGAGCCCGAGTGCATCGGCGCGTCGCACCCGGCGGAGCGCCAGTATCGACAGCAGCACGCTGGTGAGGCCGAATGCGAGGAGCACAAGAGCGGCGGCGATGATCGGCCCGGCATCGCCACCGGCGATGATCCCCTGCATGCCCTGCACCCCATAGGTGAGCGGTACTAACGGGCTGATCACCTGGAACGGGGCGGCGAGCAGTTGCACCGGATAAAGTCCCCCGGTCGACGTGACCTGAACGGCGAGTAGCAGCAGCGAGACCACCAGCCCGACGCGACCGAACACGATCGTGAGCAGATAGTGGAACGCCGTGAAGGCGAGGGCGAGCACCAGCGCGAATCCGAGAGTTGCGGGCAGCACCGTCCAGGAGACACCAAGCCCGAGGTGGAGCAGCGCGACGAGCAGCAGGGACTGCACCGCGGTGATGGCGCTCGCCCGCGCGAGCGTAGCGAGCACAAGGCGGCCATTACCCGCGCTCGTGGCGAGAGCACGCCGCGTGATGGGGCGCATCAGGAGGAAGACCGCGAGGGCGCCGAGCCAGAGTCCGAGAGGCACAAAGAATGACGCGATCGCCGTACCGATGTCGCCGATCTTGTTTTCGCGCGTCACGGTGAGCGAGACCGGGCTCGCCGCGACCTTCGCGGACTTCGCCGCGGCCGCCGAATCCGTCACCGGCACCTGGTCGGCACCAGACTTCAGCCCGGTGGCCAGCTGGGATGCTCCGGTCGCGAGCGCCGATGCACCGGATGCTGCGGACGCCGCCCCCGTCGATAGCTCGCCAACCCCGCTGGCGAGGGAGCTTGCTCCTGACCGGAGTCCGGCGGATCCGGCGGCGAGTTTGGCGGCGCCGGTCGCGCTCTGCGAAACTCCGTTTTGGATTCCGGTCGCCGCGTTCGCGTTCTGCCCGCTGATCGAGGCCAGTTGAAAGGAGGCGGCCGAGAGCTGGGCGCTGATCGCCGCAATCGCGGCGTTGTCGGGAACGGGCTCAGAAGTTGCTGCGGCCAATTTGGCCGAAAGTCCGGAAACAGCAGCGGAGACGCCCGAAATACCCTGGCTGAGCGGCGTCAGCCCGGCGGCCCCCGAGTCGAGCGAGCGCAGTCCCGCACTCAGGGAGTCGACTCCCCCGGTGTACTTACCGATGCCGGAGGCGAGGGAGGCCGCGCCACCCGCAGCCGAGGTCGCACCCCCGGTGAGGCTGCCGAGCCCGCCGCTCAGGTTGGTGGCCCCCGTCGCGAGGCCGTTCGCGCCATTCGCTGCAGTGGTGAGGGAGCTGCCGAGCGTGCCCACGCTCGCGTAGATGCCGGAAATGTAGCGCTCGGTGATGGCCTTGCCAAAGGTGTTCACCATACCGTCGCCGACCGCTTGGGCGACCGCGCCGGTGAGATAGCTGTGGGCATCATCCGTCTTTATCGCGATGTTGGCCTTGGTCGGGTTCGAGGACTGCAAGGACAGGATCGACGAGGAGAAGTCTTTCGGCACGGTGAGGATCGCGTCGACGGTGCCGTTGGCGAGGGCCTTTCGTGCGTCGGCGCTGTTGGTGATGGTCCAATCGAAGCTGCCGGACTTGCCCGCGCTCCTGCCACCGGTGAGTTCGGTGACGAGTTGGCGACCGGCGAAGATCGGCGACTTGGTGCCGTCGGCCGCGGTCGAATAAATCAACTTGTCACTGTTGACGATGGCTGCGGGAATGCGGCCTACGGCGGTGGATGCCTGGGAGAGGGCCCCGACGAACAGCCCGGCGAATGCGAGGGGAACGAGCACGACGGCGATGATGGCCGCGATGCGCATCCACCCGCGGTGCGGTGCCGGTGCGGCCGGTGCGTGGGGCTGGCTCACTTGAGCGCTCCTTTGGAGTCGAAAGCGGTGGAGTCGAAAGCGGTGGAGTCGAAAGCGGGTGCGTCGAAAGCGGCTGTATCGAAAGCGGTTGCATCGAAAGCGGTTGCATCGAAAGCGGTGCCGTCGAAAGCGGTTGCATCGAAAGCGGCGAGGGGCAGCACGACAAGGTCACGCTCGGGCGCGACGCCGGTGCGGATCGTCGCTGGAGTGAAGAGCAACAGGGTTGTCGTCGCCGGCGTGAGGTGACACACCGCGGCAAGGAAGGCTTCTTCATCGGTCGGCGACGCGAACGAGTCGAGCAGGTCGAGGATGACCACCGGTGTGCCCTCGGAGAGTGCGACGGTCGCGAGCGCGATCGCCCGCTCCCGCTGAGGCAGCTCCTGCAGCGTGGACTGCGCGGTCACGATCACTCCGCGACCAGCGCTGACAACGGCGAGCTCGGCGTTGATTCGCATGATCCAGCGCTCGACCCTGTGGCGCCGGGATCCGATTCGATGCCAGGGTTGGCTGAGCCGCATCCGCTCGTCAAGCAGTTCGCCAAGCATCACCCGGCTCTCTTCGCGTTCGAGCCCGCCGACATCCGCCATGGCGACCAGACGGGCCACCCTGGCCGACTCGGAGGGGAGCGGATGCCCCGCCACCTGCACCCGTCCGGACAGCGGATCGAGCCGGCCACCCAGGGTCGCAGCCACGAGACGGCGAGCGGTCGTCTCGCCGCTTGCGAGTACGAGGGCACCGCTGGGGATGCTGAAGTCGAGAGGTCCAACAGGAGACTCCGCCGAGCCCGCCAGGAGACCTTCGGCGCTGAGAGCGGCACCCTGCTGGCCATGGGTCCACAGAATCGCCTCGCGATGCTCGCGCAGGTTTTCGCCCTCGATATCCATGTTGGGCAGCGCGCGCTGCAGCCAGCGCGGCATCCACCAGGCCGCCCGACCGAGCAGGGTCATGATCGCGGGCACCAGCGTCATTCTCACGAGGAAGGCGTCGAATGCGACCCCGACCGCAAGGCCAAGGGCGATCGGCTTGATGGTGCCTGAGCCCTCCGGCACGAAGGCGAAGAAGACGAAGAACATGATGAGAGCGGCAGCGGTGACTACGCGGGCACCATTGGCGAACCCACGGCGCACCGCCTGCTTCGCATCGCCGGAGTGAACGAATTCCTCGCGCATACCGGAGACCAGGAACACCTCGTAGTCCATGGCGAGGCCGAAGAGCACCGCCATCAGGATGATCGGCATGAAGCTCAGGATGGGACCCGGATTCTCGACGTTGAGCACATTGCCGAGCCATCCCCACTGAAAGATCGCGACGATGACGCCGAAGGATGCCGTGACCGACAGCAGGAAGCCGAGCGCTGCCTTGAATGGGACGAGCACTGAGCGGAAGACCATCATGAGCAGCACGATGGAGAGGCCGACGACGATAGCTCCGAACGGGATGAGCGCACTGGTCAAGCGATTGGAGATGTCGATGCCGATCGCGGTGGTGCCCGTGACCGTGACCGGGGTGCCGTATTTCTTCTCGATCGACGGAGCGAGGTCACGGATCGACTGTACGAGCACCTTGGTCTCCGGGGCATCCGGAGCACTGGATGGCACGACCTGGATGATCGCGGTGTCGAGGGTGGTGTCGGGGAAGCCCTGTGCGACGTACTCGACATCCTTGAGTGTCTTCAACTCGGCGCCAATTTTCTCGAGATCGGACTGGATGGCGGTCGTCTGGGTGATGTCGACGGCGACGATGAGCGGACCGTTGTAGCCCGGTCCGAACCCCTTCTTGATCAACTCGTATGCCTGGCGCTGGGTCGATCCCTTGGGTTGGGATCCGCCGTCTGGCAGGTTGAGGTCGAGGCTGAGGGCGGGGATTGCGAGTACGCCGAGCACGACGATGACCCCGATCGTGGCGAGGACCGGGCGCTTCATCACGCCCGTGACCCAGCGCAGGCCCATGGTGGGGCGGCTTCCCTCGTCATGCACCATTGCTCGCTTCCAGGCCCGCGATCCCGGCTTGGGTGCGAGGCGGCCCTTGAGGAGGCCGAGGAGTGCGGGAAGCAGCGTGGTGGCGACGCCGATCGCGATAAGTACGGCGAAAGCGGCACCGACGCCCATGACGCTGAGGAAGGGGATGCCGACCACAAGCAGCCCGAGCAGCGCGATGATCACCGTGACGCCTGCAAAGACGACAGCACTACCCGCCGTACCGACGGCCGTTGCGGCCGACTCCTCCGGTTCTACCCCCGCGGCGAGTTGGTTGCGATGTCGCGACAGGATGAAGAGCGAATAGTCGATCCCCACCGCGAGTCCGATCATCACCGCCAGCAGGGGCGCCGAACTCGACACTGTGGTGAAGGCGGAAATGGCGCTGATGCCCCCGACAACTATGGCGACGCCGATGATCGCGCTGAGCAGGGGCATACCGGCGGCCACCAGTGACCCGAAGGTGATGAAGAGCACCGCGGCGGCGAAGAGAAGTCCGAACACCTCGGTGACCGTGAGCCCAACGGTGTTGTTTTGAAAGACCTGACCGCCGAATGCGACGGTCAATCCGGCATCCTCAGCGATCGACGCGGTAGCCCTGAGCGCCGTGATGGTGGCCGGCTTTACGTCCGTCGAGGCACCGATGAACTGGATTTGCGTGCGGGCATAGCGTCCGTCGCCACTAATGGCATTTCCCGCGTACTGCGAGAAGGGGCTGATGACCGAGTCGATGCCAGGGATCTTCGCAATCCGCACATCCATCTTTTTGATGGCCGCCGTCACGGCTGCATCGCGGATCGCGCCGCCCGTGGGCGCGACAACAATCGCTTGGGCGCTTGCCCCCGCGACGGAGGGGAAGACTGCGTCGAGGCGATCGAGGGCCATCTGCGACTCCGTGCCGGGAATCGCGAAGGACTCCTGGGTCTTGCCACCGAGCGCCGCACTGGCGCCGAGCACCCCGACCACAAGCACGAGCCAGACCCCGATGACGACCCAGGCTCGTCGGTAGGAGAACCGACCGAGCCGATAGAGGAGAGTGGCCATGATCAGATCCCGTTCACTGTGATGGATGGGGCTGCGTTTGCGGAACCCCCGACCGGAGCCAGGAGTCCGGTGAGGATGGTGATGAGAGCCGCCCGGGTCTCGTCCACTGGGGTGTTGTCGAAGCCGAGTGAATCCTGGGTGCAGAGCATGTAGGCGGCGCCGCCGAGGGCGATCCCAAAGCGCATCTTCTCCTCCACCGAAGCGGTATTGGCCGCAAAGAACTTGGCGAGCCTGACGACGAGGTCGTTGGCCCTGTCGATGACCGGAACGTCAACGAGCGATGGCCCCTGGTTGATGAACATGTGTACTTCACGGCGGTACTCGAGGAGGAAGTCCACGAACTCGCTCAGGAATGCGAGGCGTCCCTCGGCAGAGAGCGTGCGCACTTCGAGCGCCTCGAGAATCTGAGTCATCCGATCGATGGCCGGTGCGACCGCCGCCTCGAGCAGAGTCTCCTTGGACGAGTAGTGGTAGAGCACGCTCGATTTGGACAACCCGGCGATATCGGCGATGCGATGAATAGACGTGCCGGCGTACCCGGCGGCGGCGAATTCGGCGAGCGCGATAGCGCGAAGATCTTCGGAAGAGGTGGACACCGTTCGAAATTAGCTGACCGATCGGTCAGAGCCTGTCCGATCGGTCAGTTTGCCAGTGGCTTGCCAGCTTTCGATCAGGGAACGAAACATCCGCGACCCGAATGTCTCGCCCCCCGATGTCGGTCAGCGAGCCTTTCGGGGCATCCCGACGACTGCCGCGATGGACTGCCAGAGCACGAAGGCCTCAACCACGATAGAGAGGAGCCCGAGGGGCTCAAGCCAGTTGCCGATGTCACCGGTGGCCCCGGGCATCCCGACGGTACGGTTGATCGTGAATCCCACGATAACGGCGGCCGACAGGGCGGCCGCGGCGAGGAAGTCGCGCCGCGTGCCCGCGACAAAGAGCCGCTCCGTCAGCACGAAGGAGGCGATGATCAGGGCGACGTAGAAGGCTGCAAGGTAGGGCGTCTCGGCGAACTTGCCTGGCAGGTCAAGGATGTGGATAGCCGCTACCGAAGCGAGTCCAAGCCCCACGGCAACGCGGCGGTTCACAGCGATCGTTCGGTGGTTCGACGTCTGAGTATCGGTGGTTCGTTCTTCGAGTGCGCGTGACATTGTCTCCCCCTGGGAAGGTCGTGACGGATGGAATATGTGCTCTCAACGCTAAAAGGCCGCGACGGGCCATCCGCGTTTCATGTAAGCATTCACAGCGAAAGCCGGCGTATTTTCCGGGGCTTCGGAGCTTCTGGAAATACCCGGGAAATCAGCCCTGTGCAAAGGCGAGACCGAGGGTAGCAAGCGCAACGGTGATCGGCCCGGCGATCACCCCGAGCAGGGCGTAGCGGCCCCAGGAGATCTCCACATCAAGCGCCTTGAGCCGTTCGTGCCACAGCAGCGTGGCAAGAGACGCCCAGGGGGTGACGAGCGATCCGACGTTCACGCCGATCAGCAGCGCGACGAGCCTCACGGGGTCGCCAGCCACCGGTTCGAGCGCGAGATAGGCCGGCAGATTGTCGATCGCATTGGCACCGAGAGTCGCCACGCCCGCCAACCGCAACAGGCTGAGCGGGTCATGTCCGGTGCCCGAGACCGTCGCGAGAAGCATCCCGAGGCCGAGGGAATGCGCCGCTTCCACCACGAGAAAGAGTCCGGATGCCAGCAGCACGAGCTGCCACGGAAGTAAGCCGAATCGCACCACCGATCGGCGTCGCACGAGGAAGAATCCGCCAAGGATGAGCGCCGCCGCTACCGTGGGGATCCAGACCTCGAGGCCCGAAACGAGCGAGGGGATCAGCAACGCGACGACCACGCCGCTCGCGATCAACAACACCCGGTCATCGGCGAGCTCCCTCGGCTCGGTGCGATAACGCACCAGCAGGTCACGGCGGAAGACCAGGAACAGGATGAGCGCCGGAACCAGCACGGAGATCAGCGCGGGTACTGCAGTGAGGGCGGCGAACTGAAGCGGCCCGACACCCTTGAGTTCGTGCTCGGCGAGGAGGTTGGTCAGGTTCGACACGGGCAGCAGCAGGGATGCAGTGTTCGCCATCCACACGGTCGTCAGGGCGAAGGGCAGCGGCGAGAGTCCGGCATGCCGGGCGAGGATCACCACAACCGGCGTCAGGAGCACCGCCGTCGTGTCGAGCGAGAGGAAGATCGTGCCCACCACCGCGAGGGCGAGCACGAGCAGCCAGAGAAGCCAGGCCCGGCCATGTCCCCAGCGGGCGGTCTGCTCCGCGAGCACCCGAAACAGCCCCGCCTCTGCGGCGAGCTCAGTGACCACGGTAATCGCGACCACGAAAAGCAAGATCGGCCATACCCGTTCGCCGATGGCCAGCGCATCCGCCACCGGGAGGATGCCAGTGGCAATGGCGACGAAGCCGAGCAGGAGCAGGGCAGCTCCGAGGATCGCAGTTCGCACGGGCCCCTTCGGTCACTCGACGCCGCACCGGACTTTTACTCTATATCGGGATGTGGGCCCGATACCGCGGCGGAGTACCGTGGATGTATCGACCGGAAAGGCTCACGTTGCGCAAATTCATCTTCAGTGGCACCCTGATCAGCGCCGTCATCGGCGGGTGGAGTACCCTCCAGACGTCCCGAAAAGGTCCGCGCGACTGGCGGCTGATCCTCATGTGGGTCAGCTGGGCCATTACCGTTGTCATTGCGGTGGACTCAGTAGTGGAGCAGTCGCGCGCTGTCGACGAGCTAGAGGAGTAACCATGCACAACCCACTCATTCCGGGAATGTACGACATGGGAGCGGGGGTTCTCGGATTCGCCGGGCTCGTGGTGTGGGGCTTCTTCTCGCTGCTCGCCCTCGCCGTCGGAGTTGGCCTCGTCTTCCTCTTGGTGCGCTTCCTTCTCGTAGCGACGCGCGCCGCGCAGTTGTACGTGGCGAAGAACGAGCCGCCGAAGCCTCCGGCCGCTCCGCGCCCCAGTCCAACAGCGCCAAGCGCGCAGACCTCCGCCGCACCATCCTCGGTTTCGACACCTCCCGTGGCAGCGCCGTCCGCGTCCACGTCTCCGGTTCCTCCGGTTTCTGCGCCTCCGACTTCCGAGGCTTCGGCGCCTCGGGCTTCGGTTCCTCCGGTAACCGTCCCGGCGACCTCAGGGGCATCCACCCCGACAGCTCCTACCGCTTCGATAACTCCCACCACCACGACAAAGGTGATGCCCATCGCCACAGCACCCACTCCCGCCCCCGCGCCGCCCGCCCCCGCACCGCCGACACCCGCACCGCCGACACCGACGCGTACCATCTCCACGGTGGCTGCGGCGAAGCCCAGTGTGACTGCGGCGAAGACCACGGCCGCGGCGAAGCCAGTGGCCGCGGCGAAGCCCACGGCCGCAAAAACACCCGCGCCGAAGTCTCCGGTGGTCAAGGCGCAGACCCAGCCCCGCACGCCGAAGTCGCCCCCGACCGTCTGAGGACAGTCCCAGGTTACGTTCGAACGGCGGACACCTTTTCCTTCCTTCTGCTCGTGGCGGGAGATAAGACAGCTCGCGGAGGCCCAAGGTGGTCGCGGAGGGAGTTACAACCCCCGCCGCGAGGTCGTGACACCACCGAGAGGTT
>ENA-OFCD01001348-OFCD01001348.1-metagenomes-genome-assembly--contig:-NODE-1348-length-12519-cov-2.661024_pt1 | contig 12519 bp, 11 predicted proteins | sample MGYA00153392_OFCD01 | MGnify analysis MGYA00153392 | reverse complement strand
TCAGTTCAAGTGCTTTGCCTTTGCCGACGAGTTGCACCAAACGCTGCGTACCGCCATAACCGGGTAAAATACCGAGATTCACTTCAGGTTGACCAAATTTTGCATTCACGGAGGCGACGCGCAAATGACACGCCATCGCTAACTCGCAACCGCCACCGAGTGCAAATCCATTAACAGCCGCAATGACAGGCATATGAAAATTTTCAATTAAAAATAAAATAGATTGTCCGCGTTGCGCTAAGTCCGAACCTTTGCCTTCTAATTTTAAAAACTCAGTAATATCAGCACCAGCAACAAATGCTTTTTCACCAGCGCCGGTAATAATAACACCGCGCAAGTTTTCAAATTCTTTATAACCTTCCGAAAAAAAATACGCTAATTCGTTCATTGTTACGGCGTTTAAAGCGTTGAGTGCTTTTTCGCGCGAGATGGTGAGCGTAACGATAGGTGTTTCAAAAGCGATTAAAATATTTTGGTACTGAGTCATAAGTGCGTTTAGAATTTTTTGAAGCTCAAATTTAAGTCAACTTTTAAAATTATTCGCCCATTACAAAGAAAATGCTATGCGCGTTCACAAATTATTCTTAATTTTGAGTGAGAGAACTCAAAACGTATTACTTTCGCGAAAACTAAAAGTGTGCATGTAGGCAATGTTCCGAAGCGTAAAATAGATGTACTCGTGCTGACCGACGTGCAGTTAGGGAGTATATGGACGCGTACAAAGTTGCTGAATTTATATCTCTCAGACATTGAGCCGCTTTCAGTCGTTTTGTTAGGAAATTTTTTTAATACGCGTACTTTCAATAAATTTTTATTTGCAAACGCATAAAGTGCCATTTTAGAAAAGCTTTCGCTTTGGATAAAAAATGGAATTCCTGTTTTTTATGTAGTTGGCAAAACGGATGCTGTTTTCATGAATTTCATGCGATTGAGTATGCCGTATTTAAAAGTATGCTCATCGGCATATATCGAAAATGGAAAATGGGGAAATAATTTATTCTTTACAAGTTACAACGTCTTGCCCGAATTTACACAGAATGATTTTGCGCCTTTAGCTAAATACATTACAATTTCAGAAGCAGTAAATAATTCAGGTATTGAAATTCACAGTGAAGCGATTATTAAAGCACCATCGTGGCGAAAGCAAACCAAAGTTTTAGAACTTGTGGGAAATATTTGGTTTGAGAAAGAGTTGAATAAAAAATATTTCAATCAAACCCAGTTAGAAAAAAACGAATTAGATTTATTAGAATCGAAAAATAAGCGCAATAAAATATTTGTCGCCATTTTAAACGATAAACCGAGTACAGAACCAGATATAAAAAAAAATTCGGTCGAACGCAATCAATTCTTCCCTTGAGGATTTTTCATTGCGCTTCGCCGATATTTTTACAAATGTAAGCGCTTTGCAAACGCATTTGAAAGTATTTGAGATTAAGTAATTGTTATTAAATTATTGCACGAACCATACTTTTAAAACTTTTTTTTTATAATTCTTCAAAAAAACTTTTTATTTCAAACTTTTTATTTATTTTTGTATCGAAATAGAAATTAATTATTTTTTTGAAAAAGATTTAAGCTTATGTCAACAGAAAAGGAAAAGGAAGCCAAAGCAAAATCACTCCAAATGGCATTGGAACGTTTAGACAAAACGTACGGCAAAGGCACAGTCATGCGCCTCGGTGAAAAGCAAGTTGTTGCGATTGATGTTATTCAATCGGGATCAATCGGTTTAGACGTAGCACTGGGAATCGGTGGATTTCCGTGCGGTAGAATTGTAGAAATTTACGGACCAGAATCATCTGGAAAAACAACACTCGCTATTCACGCCATTGCTGAATGCCAGAAAAAAGGTGGCATTGCTGCCATCATTGATGCAGAACACGCTTTTGATCGCTTCTACGCCGAGTCACTCGGTGTTGATGTGGATAATTTATTAATCTCTCAACCGAACAACGGCGAAGAAGCATTAGAAATTGCAGAAAGTTTAGTGCGCTCAAACGCCGTAGATATTGTTGTCATTGACTCCGTTGCAGCTTTAACGCCCCGCGCCGAAATTGAAGGCGACATGGGCGATTCTAAAATGGGTTTGCAGGCGCGTTTAATGTCGCAAGCATTGCGTAAAATGGCAGCAGCTATTAGTAACGCGAATTGTTGCGTGATTTTCATCAATCAGTTGCGCGAAAAAATTGGTGTCATGTTTGGCAACCCAGAAACAACAACGGGTGGTAACGCGCTGAAATTTTACGCATCCATTCGTTTAGATATACGCAAGTCAGGACAAGCGATTAAAGATAAAGACGGAAACTTAACGGGTAATCACGTGAAAGTGAAAGTCATAAAAAATAAATTAGCACCACCCTTTCGCACAACCGAGTTCGATATTGTTTTCGGCGAAGGCATTTCTAAAAATGGTGAAATTGTTGATTTAGGTACTGACTTAGAAGTGATTCAAAAATCGGGATCGTGGTATAGTTATAAAGGTCGCGAAGGCGCAAAACTTTTCATGGATGATAATCCAGAAGTTGCTTTCGAGATTGAAACAACTATCCGTAAAAAAATTGCGGAAGGTCCCGTTGCATCGGGTGCTGCTTCAGTAGATGAAGAAGAAGATTAAGAATTTATAATCGCAATATTTAAACAAAGGCTGCTCATTGAGTAGCCTTTGTTGTTTTAGCTTATGCCCTTTGCAAGCGTTCTAACAATAAATATTAAAAATAAATTTTTCGAAAATATTTTGATATATCATTTCTTTTTCAATAACTTTGAACAAAAATTTTTAAAATATTTGTTGATACTTAAGATAAAATTTTATGTAAGAGAAGAAATTTATTGAAGATCACAACTACGCTTTTAATAATAAACGAGAATTAAAGCATATTTTAGACCCTTTTGTATTGAGCGGTAAAAAGGGTTATTTTTGTACTGCTTGTAGTTGCGAAATGCAAGCAAAAAAGGGAGAACATAAAAAACATCATTTCTCACATGATCCAAAAGATATTGCAATAAAGGGTAAATGTACTTATTCAGACGAAACTGAGAGACATAAAATTGCAAAAGATATTTTACAAAGAATAAAACAGATAAAAGTTCCAGCACTTTATAAATATCCTCCTCAAGTAGTAGAGGGTAAGTCATACAAAATTAGAGATGCTCAAGTCATTAAAGCTTTTTCAGTAAGAAATGAAATTAGTTTCTATGAAGACGATAACGGAAACCTGTCTTACGGAAGTAATATTTATTCGGAAACTGGCATTAAAAAGTATGCATTGATTCGACCAGATATTACTTTTTTTGATGTAAATGAAAAGCCAATTCTCTTGATTGAATTGATAGCAACTCATGATATTAACGAGGAAAAACTATCTAAAATTATTCGATTAGGAGACGATACAATCAGAATTTCAATACCAAAAGAATCACCAGAAAAAATTGAAGAGAGTTTAAAGTACAAATAGAACAACTTGGATTTATAATTATGAAAGAGAAGATGCCTCGTATTTTCCAATTTTCCGACATTCTAATGACGGAATTCCACCAATTGATGAATTCCAAAGAAAAATTCTTGAAACAGCCGAGTCTTTTAAATGCAGATCGGTACAGATTAATAACTTTATACGAGCAATTAGAAAGTGCATGGAGTCAGAATCATTCAGAGAAAATGATGATTTACTTAGAAAAGAAATCCGAAGAGTTGAGGGAAATACAGAAACAAATAAAATCAAATTGCGAAAGCTTCAAGATAGTTACGAAATTGAAATTAGAGAAGAATTTAGTGGTGATGAGGAAATTATCCGAAGAGATAGAGATATCAAGACTGGAAGACATAGAAAAGTGGAAGAAAGATTTAGAACTTTACAAAACGAACATTTTAGAAGAAGAGCAGAACTTAAAGAACTACGAAATGGATATGAACCTCCAATCGCAGAAGAGATTAGAAGAAACAATGACAAAATTAATCGAATTAGAAATAGTTAGCAAAATTCTGGAAGAATTACCAAAACTGGAAATGAAATTATCAAGCAATATGCAGATGAAGAGGAAAGAATTAATGAACAATTTAACAATGATCGAAGAAAAGCTATACAGCGATTTGGAAGATATGAAGAAGAGTTTAGACAAGGAATTAGTTCAAAATAGAACGAAATTGATGGACTTACAAAAAAATATCAGCCGATATTAATACCCTTGAAAGCCGAAGAATTGAGATTGGAATCAATTTTGAAAGAACAAGAAGAGAAATTAGAGAAAATTTTGAAAGAAGAAAAGGAGAAATTATTGACTTTGGAAGACGAATAAATATTGAAATTACAAAATAGAGATCTAGCAGGAGATACCAGAGTCAGTAGACGAATTAAAGAGTTGGTTCAAATTAAACAACAAATCTTTAGTATTAGAGAAAGACAAGAAAATATCAGAATACTTATCCGAGTTAAAGAATCACTTGACTCCGAGACTTACAAAAATTGGGTATAACTTAGAAGAGTTTATAAAAAAAATAGAAAATTAAAAAACTTATTCGCTTATGTAACAACAATAGCAGGAAGCAAATAATATTGAGATATTCATGTGAAAAACTTACTATTTTTGCAACGATTGGAGGAGTTTAGAAATTAAAAAATTATGCGATTTTGAATAAATTAAACTTTGAATATAGAGGGGTCAATTATTGTTTTCCGATTTTAAAACATCATCAACGCGCAATATCTGTTTATTTTCAGTAGGTTTAAAGTTTTTTTCTGGATTAACCATTTTGAACAAACCTAAAAATTGTCGCCAAATAAATTGCGGAATAGCGGTTAACGATTCGAAAACGGATTTAGGTGCGCCACTTATAATGAGCGATAAAAATATATTGACAACAAAAATTATTCCTGAGATGAAAACAGCAATGGCAACGCGCGTATCAATAAACAAACCCAATAAAAATGTGAAACCAGCTAACCCAATTAAAATAAAAAGGGGCGGCGAAAAAGTGAGCAAACCAAACAAAAATTTATTCCAATTGAATGCGATAATGCCTTTAAAAATAAAACCGAGTGAGTTCGGAATATTTTGAAAATATGAAAAAAGCCAACGGCTGCGCTGCGTTTCAACGGCTTCGGCGGAGGTAATTTTTTCATCGTAGCAAATGGCATCTTCGGCAAACATAATTTTACAGCCCGCATTCAATAAATGATTCTGCAAAATTTTATCTTCTTGCATCATCTTTTTATATTTTTTTTGTCCTTCCTGAATATCCTTACTGTATAAATAGCTATTGTAAATATCCGTCCGCACTGCCATACCTGAACCAGAAATAACAGAAGAGCTTCCCAATCGCGGCGGCAAAAGGCGCTCGATAAAATTTTTATAATATTCTCCCAAGGCATCCGCTGCAGCAATGCGCGTATCTACATTTTTAGCGGTGCGCTGACCTTGAATTGCGACATAGCCAGAATTGGCATAAAGATTTATTACTTCCAAAAAATGCGGGTGCGCTAAATTATCGGCATCCCAAATAATGGTGTAACTGTGCGGACGCACAAAACACTCGGTAGCATAAATTATAGATTTTATTTTCAGATTGAAGGCAGGTTCAGGTTTTAAAACGGTCAAATTTTCGTGAGTGAGTGTCCAATTTTTTAAATCGGCATTGTCAGCTATTAAATAAATATGTTGCTTCGCATCCGTTTGATTTAATAACGACTGAACCAAAGGCTCGGCAATATCGGCATTTCGATAGGCAGTTATAATATTCGCGAAATCGAATTGCGTTGGTCGCGTCAAATTTTTTCGCCGCCTATCAATCGGATCTTTACACAACGAGCCGAAGAGCACGACCAAAAAAGGAAGCAACAAAAAGAAAATAATTACGCCAGCAAAAATATAAAACAAGAGCATAGTTGGTTGAGGGTTGTTGGTTTAGTTCTTAAAAATATAATCGCGTGGCATAGAATAATTTACTTTTTTAGAAAATATCTTTCGATTGATATCCACAACGTTCCATTTTACGGCTTCTAAAAAAGCGCGCAAAAGTTTAAACTCACCGCGCACAAAAAAAGTATAAACGTTTTTAGGAATCGTAAAAAAAATAAGGAAAATAAAAAATGGTATCAATTTTAAAGAACTTTTATTTCTACGCATAAATAAAATGCGATTTCTATTCAGAAAATACGTTTTCAAAGCCGAAGATGCACCGACGGCTGCCGATTCTTTATGATAAATTCGCGCATTCGGTTCAACGTAACAATTTAATCCTTCTTTTCTCATGCGTTCGCACCAGTCAAGTTCTTCGTAATATAAAAAAAACTTATCGTACATCAATCCTACATCTTCCAAAACTTTTTGGCGAACGAGCATAGCTGCACCATGCGCATAAGCAATTTTTTGGGCTGTGCTGTATTGGTTTGTATCGCGTTCTTTTTCGCCAATTGTTTTATTTCGCGCTGTCAATGCATTGACTTGCGTCATACCAGCATATTGAATTAAATCACTCGTCGTAGTTTTTGATTCGTTAAAATAACAAAGTAGTGGTGAAACAACGCCTGCATCCAGATGATTTTCCATAAATTCTACGAGCGTCTGCAAACAGTTTGACGTAAACTCTGCATCGTTATTAATAAAGAAAAGATATTTACCTTTTGCAAACGGCAGTGCTAAATTATTTCCACCCGCAAATCCTAAATTTTTTTCAGAACGAATGACTTTTACTTCTGGATAATTTTGGTTGAGAATTTTTTCAGGATTGACGACACTGGCATTGTCAACGACAAAAATTTCTAATGGTGCGTAACTAAAAGAACGGATTGAATTCAACAACTCAGTTGTGTAATCCAATCCGTTGTAGTTTACTGTAATTAATGAAACTAATGGTAATTCTCTCAAAGTATGTTTGCTTGTGTATATTTTAAACTTTACAGTCGCAAATTTTTTATTTAGTATGTTGGTGTAATACGTTAAGAATCATGCCAAAATTAAAAATTTGTACTAAACGTTTTCTTTTTGAATGATAGAACGGGGGGTGCGCATCAAAATTTTCATATCGTACCAAAACGAATGATTTTTAGCATACTTAACATCCAGACCAATACGTTCTTCGACCGACATATTACTTGAGCCGCGTTTTTCAACTTGCCACAAACCTGTTAAACCAGCAGGAGCTAAAAATCGAAACGCAGCATCCTCATTGGTTAACCTTTCGGCTTCGTAAAGTGGGAGTGGACGATTTCCGACTAAACTCATGTCGCCTCTTAAAATATTTATGAGCTGTGGAATTTCATCAATGCTAAATTTTCGAATGAATCTACCGACCTTCGTAATTCGTGGATCGTTTTTTAGTTTAAAAAAAGTGTCCCCGTCCGTATATTGACTCAAGTGTTGTAAATCTTTCAAACGTTGATCTGCATCGGGATACATGGAACGAAATTTCAAAAAATCGAAAGTTTCAAATCCTTTACCACTGCGCTTAGATTTATAAATAACTGGACCTTTCGATTCTATCCGAATCAACAGAGCTGTTGTCAATAAAACGGGGCTCATCATTATTAAACCTGTTCCTGCCACCATTACATCAAAAATGCGTTTGAAAGGCGATATTTTAATTTTTAAAGAATCATTTTGAGTTGTATCCGCCGAGTTGATTAATTTTTTAAAACTATTCAAAAACTCAATCCGATCTTTCATATCTCTGCAATCGAAAGGAACGCAATAACAATCATCTGCACCGCTTTTCAGTAATTCGGTTACGTCCTTTACCGTTGATTTAGATATGGCGATAAGCGGAACATTCGTCAAGAGCGGATTATTTCTAAAGTTTTTTACAAAAGCGAAATTGTTGTACGTTAAAGTTTTATAATCGGCAACGACCGCATAAGGAACTTTTTCTTTATCCGTCATACCTACAAGGTAAGACATATAACTTGCTTTGCCTTGCGGCGCAATGTTTTCAATGTTGTAGGGTTCTGAAAATGATTTAAAAGTGTTGATACAGTTATCAACATCTAGAAAAACAATTTTAGCAACTTTGCTGATACGTAATGCAGGTAACGTTTTAGTCATAGTGTGTTTGTAATTTAAAGGAGATTTATGTTAGTATTTTTAATTTTTATTTCAATTATTTTCTTAAAACTCAACTTGCCAACGACACTTGTGTACCTAATAACAAACTCGTAACCTTATCTTTAAGTTTAACCATATTGAAAGGCTTTTGAACCACACCTGCAATGCCTAATTCTAATAAATATTCAAAATTAGAATCGTCAACAAGGGATGAGACAATTAAAACTGGGATGCGATTGAAGCTGCCACTGGTTCGCAACTGTTGCAAAAATTTGTAGCCACTGAGCTTAGGTAGTTCTAAATCTAAAATAATCAGATCGGGAATATTACCATTCGAGAGCCACGCTAAACCAGCTATCGGATCGGAAAGCGTTGTAGTGTTGAAATTATTTTTGAATGAAAGACCTAATAAAAGGCGCATAGCCTCATGATCTTCAATGATGAGAATTGACTTTTCAGTCTGAGAGTAATTCATAGTTCGATAGTATGTGTTTGTTTTAGTTAAATACGCTTACAGCAAAAGTCTTAGAAGACTTAATTTTTGAGCGGATAAAAATAATGTAATGTCATAGTTGTTATGTATGTTTTATAAGTTTGTTATTATTATGCTGTAAATCGAAGGGAAATAAGATACAAATGTAAACTACTAATTTTAAATCAGGCAATTTATTTTTTTTCGCAACAAACAACTTCTCTAAACCAAACAAAATTCATTCCAAATTAAAAAAAACAAATTCACCTCTAAGAATCATCGTTTATGCAAAGTTAAATTTGTTTTTAAAATTAAAAAAATTTCGGCTGTTAAATTTTCATTAACAATTTAAGAAGTCTAACATTCACACTAATTTACGGTAAAAAGAAACAATTTAGTTTTCGTAAAATTGATTTTTTTATAAAACTTGTGCTTTTAAGCACTCGAAAATGAAAATTGGCTTACTTTTGTAAGCAATTCGACATACTAAGACGACATCTCATGCTTTTTTTTCTAAAACTTTTTTTTTGGTTTGCACTGTTCATTGTTTTTTACAGCTATATGGGTTACGGCATTCTCCTTTATTTAATAGTTAAAATAAAAGGGAAGAAAAAATTTAATCAACTTGTGAACTCTGAAGAAAATTTGCCCGAAGTAACTTTAATTGTGGCAGCCTACAATGAAGAAAATTATATTGAAGCTAAAATTGAAAATTCGCTAAAACTCAATTATCCGAAAGATAAAATTCATTTCTTTTTTGTGACGGATGGAACTACCGATACTACGAATGAACGCATCCTAAATCATAAAAATAGTTTTGGTGCGTGCGTTCAATTATTTTTCCAACCAGAGCGACGCGGAAAAATTGCTGCCGTTGAACGTATCATACCATTTGTCGAAACGCCGATCATAGTTTTTTCGGATGCGAATACAGATTTAAATCGAGATGCGATTCTAAACATCGTGAAGCATTATCAAAATCCAAAAGTTGGTGCAGTTGCTGGAGAAAAACGTGTTAACTTGAGTGCAGAAGCAGCTGGTGCAGGCGAAGGTATTTATTGGAAATACGAATCGCAACTCAAAAAATGGGATTATCAACTTTATTCTGTCGTTGGTGCAGCAGGTGAATTATTCTCCATGCGCACAGAATTGCATCAACCTGTTGAGCGCGACACGCTCATTGAAGATTTTGTTACGACAATGCGCATCGTACAAAATGGCTATCGCGTGGGTTATGCACCCGATGCTTACGCCGTTGAAGGTCATTCGGCGAACGTTAAAGAAGAATTGAAAAGAAAAATTAGAATTTCCGCTGGTGGTTTACAGGCTATTTGGCGATTGCGCGCGCTACTCAATCCGTTTAAATATGGCGTACTGACGTTTCAATATGTTTCGCATCGCGTTTTGCGCTGGACGCTCGCGCCACTTTTTTTACCAATTATTTTATTTCTCAATTATTATTTCATTGAAGTGGGCGCACAGCCACAACATATTTATGTAATTTTGTTTTGGGCTCAATTGTTTTTCTACGCATCTGCTATTTTAGGTTGGTTTTTTGAACAATTTAAAATGAAAGTTAAAATTTTCTACATTCCGTATTATTTTTGCGTTATTAATTATTCCGTTTATCGCGGCTTCATGCGATTGGTTTCTGGTTCGCAATCCGTCGTTTGGGAAAAAGCAAAACGTGCCTAATAGTTGTTCGTTGTTCGTTGCGAAGCGCTCTTAAACGAACAACGATCAACGAACAACGAATTTATGCAAAAGAAAATGATAGTAGCCTTAACAGGTGCAGGTATTAGCGCAGAAAGTGGATTAAAAACTTTTCGCGATTCCGACGGTTTGTGGGAAGGACACGATGTTTATGCAGTAGCAACGCCCGAAGGTTGGCGCAAAGATCAAGCGTTGGTACTCGATTTTTACAATCAACGGCGCGCACAACTCTTGGAAGCTTTTCCAAATGATGCTCATTTAGCATTAGCGGAAGCAGAAAATAATTTTGAAGTTCATATCATTACACAAAATGTGGATGATCTGCACGAGCGCGCAGGTTCCAAAAATGTTATGCACCTTCATGGCGAATTGTTGAAAGCGCGTTCAACAAAAAATGCTGAACTTATTCAAGATTGGAAAACAGATCTAAAACTCGGCGATAAATGTCCGTTGGGTTTTCAATTGCGTCCGCACATCGTTTGGTTTGGTGAAGAAGTACCGTTGATTTACGACGCTGCAAAAATTATTAAATCCGCTGATATTGTATTAGTCATTGGCACGTCGTTACAAGTTTATCCTGCCGCAGGTTTAATTTCGGAAGCATCACCACGCGCGCAAATATTTTATATTGATCCAAAAGCAGAACAAAACAAGGATAGCGTGCTTCCTAAAAACATTAAATTCATATCTTTGCCAGCAACAGAAGGCGTTAGAAAAGTTTTAACATCTCTGAGCATTGATTAATGAGCTTTGAGCTTTCTGAATTTTCATCTTTTTATTTCTCTCATGGCGCAAAGCCCAAAACTGAAAACGGAATACTTTAATAATTTAGACGGGCTACGTGGCGTTGCCGCTTTGTGCGTAATCATTGGGCATTGTCAATCGTGGATATTCGAACAAGCCAACGTTAAAGTTTATGTACCTTGGGGATTTAAATTAGCAGGTTTTGGTGTTGATTTATTTTTCGTTCTCTCAGGCTTTCTAATTTCGTTCAATTTATTGACTGAAATAAAAATTACAGGCGTATTACAAGTCAAGAAATTTTACATTCGCCGCATTTTGCGCTTGTGGCCTCTCTATTTCACTTTTGGCATATTTGCTATAATTTTCGGAACAACTTTAGCCGTTGGATTAAATTATACAAAAGAGATACAAACTTCTCACCAAATGCTAATCAATTTTGTTTTCATGAGTACGTTTTCGGTCAATTTAATGACGTTTTTTCATGTTGGCAATACTTATACATCTGCGTTCATTGGTCATTATTGGAGTTTAGCCGCCGAAGAACAATTTTATCTTTTTTTTGCACCGACACTCAATTATTTCAGAAAACATATTTTGATATTTCTCTGTATCGTAATTTCAATTGGCTTTTTTTTTAATGAAATTTTTATACTGTTTCTTCACGATAAAAAGGAAATTCAGTATTTTAGTTACGAGTTTACTTTAGGACGTTTTTTTCATTTTGGTATCGGCGGAGCAATGGCTTGGGCGTATGTGAATGGCAAGTTTAAAACCCAAAATAATTTAACGCTTTGGGAGAAATATTTGCTGCAAATCTGTTTTTTAGTGCCGACTTATTTATTTATTTTCGGCGACGATTTATATTTAACGCCCGCTATAAAATTGGTCTTAAATCATTTAAGGACTATTTTAGCACTTTTGAGTGCTGGTATCATTCTCTGCGCAATTATGAAAAATTCAATTTTTTTACTCGAGCGAGGATTTTTAAAATATTGCGGTAAAATTTCTTTCGGGATGTATATTTTTCATTTGTTGGCGTTACGCTTAGCTGCCTATTTTTTGCAAGGTGAGCCGTTGTTTGTATCAATCAATAGTACATTTTTTACTTGGGCGTTTCCGATTTTAACAACCGCACTTTCTATTTTATTCGCCACTGTAAGTTTTAGATATTTTGAAAAACCATTTCTTAATTTAAAAAAGAACTTTAGATAGGAAAAAGGATTAAAAAAAACTTTGTGGCAATTAAAATTTTCCTAATTCCTAATTTCCTTGTTCTTATTCCCTTTTCCCTATTCCTTAATTATGCAACCTATTTTACTCATCGGCTTCATGGGAAGCGGCAAATCGCACATCGGAAAAATGCTGGCGCAGCATTTGAGTTTAAGTTTTTTAGATTTAGATGCTGTTTTAGAGTCTAACGAAGGCAGAAAAATTGCAGATATTTTTGCTAAAGAAGGCGAAACTTTTTTCCGAAATTTAGAAACGCAAACTCTCGAAAAGTTTGGCAGCACAACATACAGCGTCATATCGCTCGGTGGTGGTGCGCCGTG
>ENA-OFCD01001345-OFCD01001345.1-metagenomes-genome-assembly--contig:-NODE-1345-length-12550-cov-3.664506_pt1 | contig 12550 bp, 14 predicted proteins | sample MGYA00153392_OFCD01 | MGnify analysis MGYA00153392 | reverse complement strand
GTCTGCGAGCGCGTGCCTCACAGTACGACGGCTACGTCGAGGCGGACCCGCGCGATTCGCGCATTCAGACGGGATGGTTTCAACCTGGGTGGCTACCGTTCGCTGGCTTCGGCGAAGGGACGCTCCTCATGATGATCGATCTGAATCCCACAGAAGAAGGCACGACGGGGCAGATTGTTGCGTTCACCCACGACCCCGACGAGATCTCCTTCGTTGCTCCGTCTTTCAGCCAATTCCTCGCTTCGTCGCTCGCAGTCATGGCCGCAGAAGCCGAGGAGATGCTCCTCGCATAGAGCTCGGGGGCTATCGCATTCGCACCGTCATGTTCGGGTGCCACCCATGCTCGTCGACAAGGACCTCCTGTCATGGCGGACGGGTTGGCCGAAGGCCGAGCCGGTCTCGGGCGGGTGACGTCGCGCTGCTACGAGTACGCAGCTCCCACAATGTCGTCGCCCACTCCGCCAGCCATGGTGACGTTCACCGCCAAAGGCGTCACGGAGTCGTCTCCCCTTCAAGCGAACCCCAGGAGAAACCGCGGCCGCCATCGACCGTCTCGTCCATCACTCGGTCATCCTCGAGTTCTCCGGCCGCAGCAAGCGCGCAAACGACGCCGAGACCAGGTCCCAAGCTGCAACCAAGGGGGCGTCTGCATGAAGACACCGCGCCGGCTGCGCTCCGAGAGACGGAGTCGCGACTACTCTCGCCCGCGAGCTGCATGTCCTGCATCGCTCGCTCGCAGAGCCCCCGGCGCCTTCGGCGAGGCTACGTCAGCCCGTCGCTTGCGACTGCCAATAGAGCGCGGCGCGGCGCGGCGCGGCGGCGCAATGAACCCATGTGCAACGGAGGAGATGGACGACAACTACAAGAGCAATACCGCTGCGACGACAACTACAAGCGAGATGAGACTGACGACCAAACCCTGGCGCCCGAACATGCAAGAATGGTTGTCGCGAACCTGCAAGAATAGTCGACGTCGATCAATTGCACCTCGGCACGCCTTCGGGGTCACACGCCGACCCATCGGCCACCACGTCGCCGCAGACTCCGCAATCGGAGGCGTATCTCCTCACACACGCGCCGCCTTCGCACGGCAAAGCCTCATTGCAAGCGCTTCCGTTCGCAAGAGCGCCGCGCGTGGGCGCGCACGCCGCGGGAAGCGCCTTAGCATCGCAAGACAGGTTCGAGAGGGCGTGGGCGTAAGCCATGCGTTGGCTCGGTGTCTCGCGGTTCCCGGGGGAGTCGAACGACGCCACGCACGTCGCGCGCTCGCGGCGCTTCTGGGTAGTCGTGACGCCAGAGAACACGGCTCCGGGCCAACAGCGACCCACGAAGGCCTCGAAGGAGGCCTGATACGCTTCGCACGCGGTGTCAGGCGACGCCTCTCCTGCGACCAAGTCAATCTGGCCGCCGCACGCGGCGATCGATGCGGCGCCGACCGCCGCAAGGGTGAACAGCGCGCGGACAGTAAGTTGGATTCGAGTCTTCAATGGATCCTCCGGTTGTGGCAGCGCTCCTCGCGCTTCACTCCCAAAGAGCAAACGGGACGCCAACCGCTGGCTAAGCGAAACCCACGCACTTCAGCGGCGCATACGATGAGCCCTCGTCGATCGACGACGAGTCGTCGGCGCGCCGAACGCCCTGCGTAGATTGCCTCGGCACGGCGGAACTTCTCCGAACGTCGGACTTCCGTCTGAGGTAGCCTGGAGCCTTGCCGCGCGTGTTTCTCGTGGATGACAGCGCCTCGATGCGTAAGGTACTCGGCGCGACTCTTCGCTCCGAGGGGTACGAGGTCGAAGAATTTCCCGATGCCGCGAGCGCCATCGCGCGGGCCACCAACCCGCCGACGCCCTCGGTAGTGGTGACGGATTTGATGATGCCGGGGATTTCGGGCGTCCAACTGTGCCGACTACTGCAGGCAGACGCCGCGACGGCCGGCGTGCCGGTGGTCTTGCTCACGGCATCGAGCGACCGGCGGTCTCGCTTCTGGGCACGCATCGCGGGTGCAGCGGCGTACGTCACCAAGACTGAAGCGAACACGCTCGTGCAAGTGTTGCCGACCGTGCTTCGCTCGGACGACGCTCCGCCGTCCACACGCGTGGTCGTCGCGACGCGCGCCACGGTCGAAGCGCGGCTCTCACGGCTCCTCGACAGCGCGCTGTTCGACTCAGTGGTCGCCGGCGAGGTGCGCTCGATCTCCGGTAGGGGAGATTCGCGCGAGCTCTTCACCGCTTTTGCGGCCGTCGTAGCGGAAGTCATCGGGTATCGATGGCTCGCGCTCCTCACCAAGAGCGGCCCCCTGTTGTCGCTCCACACCACCGCAACACAGGCGGAGCAGGCTGAGAGAGAAGCGCGGCTCGCTCTCGGAGTGTCACCGGAATCTGTCGCGTTCGTGCTCACCGACGATCGCGCGGTCAATGGTACCGGGCCTGCCCCGCTGCTCGCACCGGTCATGTTTGCCGGGGAGAAGTTGGCCGATCTCGCGTTCGGTTTCGCCGGCCGCGGCATCGGCCCCGAAGACAAAAAACTGGCCATGCTTCTCGCCCAGGAGCTCACGGGACCGCTGCGTATGAACGCCCTGGTGGAGGACACACGTCGGCTCGCTTCGACGGACGCGCTGACCGGACTGCTCAATCGGCGCGCATTTCTCGATGCCGCAGAGCGCGAACGCTCACGCGCGGATCGTCACGTGTTGCCCGTCTCGCTCTTGCTCTTGGATGTCGATCACTTCAAAGCCGTCAACGACACCTACGGCCACGCGGCAGGAGACGAGGTCCTGCGCAACGTGAGCAAGGTGCTCTTGGGTGTGGCGCGAAGAAGTGACATCGTCGCGCGATGGGGCGGCGAAGAGTTCGTGGTGTTGCTGCCGCAGACTTCCGAGGCCGGCGCGCGCGTCGCGGCCGAGCGTATTCGTCAGGCGATCGCGGCGATGACTCACAAGTTGCCGAGCGGTAAGTCCATCAACGTGACCGCTTCGATTGGCGTCGCGGGAGCCGACGCCCCGTGGGGTCTCGACACCATCATCGTCCGTGCAGACTCTGCAATGTACGCGGCCAAGGGGCGCGGGCGAAACCGTGTCGAGGTCGCCCGACAATGAGCCGTCGCCCTTGAGGTGTGACGACAACGTAAATCAATTTAGCCTGTATCGATTCAGCCAGCCCTCGAACTCCTCCTTCGCGTTGAACACGGCTTCGTCGGGTACGCTGCGCGGCTTCTTCGGCTCAGGCTTGCTCTTCTTCATTGGGCGACGATAGTTCGTACTTGACGCGCTTTCCTCTCTTGCGCGCTAGGGTGCTAAGCTCCCAAAAAGGAGGTCCGCATGGCGTACACATTCCGACTCGCTTCGGCCGTCATCTTGTCGATGGTAGTTGGGGGGTGCGGCGGCGACGACACGACGAACCCCATAGTCGTCGACTCGAGCACTCCAGTCGACGCGCTCGCCGACACGGCCGTTCTTGACTCGAGCGCCATCGCCGACGCGAGCGACGCCGCGAAGGTCGACGCGACGCCGCCAGACAATCCGGGGCCGGGACCCACGCAGCAGTGCCCCTTCGTCAAAGACCAAGACGGCTTCTTCACACTCATGAGCCCGAAGTCGGACTATGTCGTGCGGTTACCCCCAACCTATGATGAGCAGAACCCGAAGCCGACGCGTTTGCTCGTGTCACTTCACGGGTGCGGTGATACGGCGCAGAACCACGCGACGTGGGCAGCGGTGCCGTATTCGATGCGCGCGACGCAGGACTACATCGCGATATCGGTGGGCGGTCGCGACAATACGTGTTGGACGGTCCCCGGTGACGCCGCGCTCGTCTTCGCCGCGATCACTCATGTACGCAGCTGTTTTTACGTTCACCAAAAGAAGATCGTTCTGGCGGGATACTCCTCGGGCGGAGATCTCACCTACCTCACGTCGTTGAAGAACGCGTCGATGTTCGCGGGCATTCTGATCCTGCACTCGGACCTCTCACAGAACGTCGGGGCAAACAACGTAGACGCTACGCTCGCGGGCGCGTCGTGGAAGCTCAACACCGCAATCAACGCAGGCACGCAGGACGCCGTGTACCCGATCGCCACCGTGCGCGGTGATCGCGACAAGATGATCGCCAAGGGCTTTCCCGTGAAATACCAAGAGACCAACGAGACTCACAACGCCACGAGCGATGATTGGTCATTGTTCTTGATCCCGCAAATGGCCAATTGGCTCGCGCCGTGAGTCGTACTCAGCTATCGCTCACTGCGGAACATACTCGCTGAGCGCTCGGTACTTGGGGCAGTGATGCACGACTGAGTCGACGCTCTCGCTGCCGAGGAGTGTCGGTAGATTGGGCCCGCATTGGTTCGGGTCCTCCAGTACGGAAATGATGGACCCCCAGTACCCGTACTGAGAAATGAACTCCGGAATGCCCGGTGTGCCCGCCAAGCTGTAGTGCATGAAGAGCGCCTCGCCGAAGTGCTTCTTCCAGAAGTCCAAGTACGCCCGGTAGGTGTCGTACATGCGCTGGTCGTGCTGCGCGAGGTGCTTGATGGGCTGGTCGGCGGTGCCCGTGAGCGACTGGCCGCCTTCGTACGCGACGATCTGTACCCCATACTCGGCGTCCAGCTTCTTGAAGTCTTGGAACGCGGCGTCCATACTCACAATGTCGTTGTTCAAGCTCGTAAAGAGCGTGCCGAGCGCGGCGGTGGTCGTGGGGTCTGCGTCGAAGTAAGGCGCGATGGCCACATAGGTGACATAGGTCTTGGGGTCGCCGTAGTTGTCTTTGATGAAGCGCAGGCTCACGTCGCTGAAGGCCGCACCCAGCGCCCAGCCAGAGAGTACGGGCGCGACGATGCTGCTCTTGCCCAGCGTGCCGAACTCCTGCTTCCAAATGTTGCCTATGGTGACGATGCGATCGCCATGAAATTTTCCGACCTTCATGAGGTCGGAGATTTGCCCCATCCAGCTCGGCCCATAGGTGCCGCCATAGGTGCCGGTATACTTGTTTGGCTGCGCGTTGGCCGCGTCGAGGTAGGTCTTGTTGGCGCTGAACCCGCCGTTCCATACCTCGTTGCTGTCTTCGATGATGAGGCGAAATGGCGTCGTGAACCCCTGTTTGTCACGGGCGGCGTCGATCCGCGCGAAGTCGAGACGGTCGCGTACGAACTGTGCAAACCGATGAATGAAGTCTTCCGTTGCGTGCTCGGGAATGTTGAGCCAGGCGTCCTTCCCGGTCTCATTGATGAGATCGATCTCATGCTCGAGCGGCTCTCCAAACGGTGAGGCCCCGAAGCTCGTAGAGGTTGGCCTGTCCGCCCAGTTCGCCATCGTACTGCCGTTCGTCGCCTCCCAATCCATGAAGCGCAGTGCGCGAAACGGCTTCAAGAGGTCGGTGAACTGAGGCAAGAACGTCGGCGCGTTGGCGTAGTCGAATCCAGGAAAGAGAATGCGGACGTCGTGAACGCTTTGGTTGCCACTATTTGTAATGGTGAGGTCGAGGAAACCGCCGAACGCCCCGGGAGTTCCCGTGATCTGCACCTGGTTCTGCTGCTCGCCGTTGACGGTGTTCCACCCACCCGTGAGCTTGCCGATGCCTGACACATCGAGCTTGCCGTCGCCCTTGTAGGCGATCTTATAGGTCCCGCTTGGGAGTAGGAAGCCGACGTCGGTGGCGCTCTTGCCCGAGGCGCCGGCGACAGGATAACCGTTCGCGTCCTTCTGCTGGCTCGGTGTGTCGAACGGCGCGAGCTGGTGGCTGACGTCCACGCGCGTCATGTCGCCGGCGACGTTGGTCCCGACCCACGAAGAGACCGTCGGTATGACAGGCGCGGCGTCTCTACCCGCCTCCGACAAGCCGGCCTCAGGCCCGACCGCAACATCGCCTCCTCCATCAGGCGCACCAACGGAGTCATCGCCTCCGCACCCAGTGATGAGCCAGGCCGCACCGAAAAGCATCCCCAAAGAGATCGACATCGTTCGAATCATCCGTTTGCCTCGTTTGGGTGAATGCACCACGCAGGAAGAGTCAGTGATCTTATAGTAGCCGATCGGAGGTCGAAGCATGAAGCGAGCGAGGTTGCTGATCGGAGCCCCTCGATCGGATGCCAACCCATAACTCCAGCGCTAATGGCTCATTGGAACTTGATAGTTCCCCAGCGGCTGCTCTTGTGAAAATTTCCCTGACCCTTGATGGGTGACCAAGCGTTCGACACTCTTTGGCCGTCTCTGAACGCATAGAGGTTCAATCGCCAGACGTCCCCGGACTTCGGCGGTATTGGCGTCTTGCCCTTCACGAGAGCGCTCCACGGGATCGCGACCTCAATCGTGTAGTAGCGATCCTGTTCCACGTACGCCGCGCGGTCCGCGTTGCTGCTCCACTCTTGGTGGCCGAAGATCTTGCCGGTGGAGCTCTCTTGGATGGGCGTGTTGTAGTCGTCCCAGTGCGTGTCGAAGGCGGCGCCTTTGGTGTCGTACTGCATCTCGTAATACTCGCGATTGTCTCCCGCGTTGCCCGGTTGGAGCATGACCTCCACTGCGCTGGACTTCTCCCAGAGGTGCGGGTCCGTCTCGCTCTTCTCGAACGGGGCGACCGGCGAGACGTCTCTCACGTAGAATGCCAAGTAGAGCGCCTTGTCGTCATAGCCAATCTTCGCGAACGCGCCTGCGAGGGCGGACGTGTCGTCGGCTCCTTCTCCGGGATCGACGAAGGGCCCGAGCGCGGTCGCGTTCTGCCAAACGGCGTCGTCGAGCTTTCCGTCGAGGGTCGGCGGCGTCGCGAGCCTGCCCACCTCTGCGGGCCCGCCGCTCACCGTCCCGTCACCTGAGACGTGCGCCAAGGGGAGCTTCAGATACGCAGGATCCTCACGTTTGACGCAAGAAACAGGAGGAATCATTGCCAGTGTGACGACGAGGAAAAGACGCATGGTCCGCGGATCCTATCAAAAGAACCGTGGTAGGGTCCCACGCCTCGAATGTCGCTTGGAAACCTTGCCATCGTATTGCACGCGCACTTGCCATTCGTGCGGCACCCAGAGCACGCGCGTCACCTAGAGGAGCGCTGGTATTACGAGGCGCTCATCGAGTGTTACTTGCCGCTCCTCGACGTGTTCGATCGATTGCACGCAGAGCGAGTCCCGTTCGCGCTCACGATGAGCCTCACGCCGCCGCTCGCGGCCATGATGAAAGACGCCCTCCTGTGTCGCCGCTTCGAGGACCACCTCGGGCGCCTGGAGGCGTTGAGCGAAGCCGAGATGAAGCGTCTATGGGGCGACGAGGAGTTCGCGCCGCTCGCCACCTTCTATCGCCAAGAGCTCGCGCGCATTCGCGCGGTTTGGGAGCGACACCACGGAGACGTCGTGGGTGGGCTCGTCGGTCACTGGGACGCGGGTAATCTGGAGCTCATCACTTGCTCGGCGACTCACTGTTATCTGCCAGGCATGCTCCCGGCGCGCGAAGGCATTCGCCCTCAATTGGAGCTCGGCGTCACTGCCTTCGAGTCCTTCACGGGGCGCAAGCCGCTCGGCATGTGGCTGCCCGAGTGCGCGTATCACCCGGAGATCGATCAGGATCTCGCCAACGCCGGTATTCGCTTTACGATTTTGGACACGCACGGCCTCACCAAGGCTCGCCCACGACCGCCCTTCGGAGAGCATGCGCCGATCGTCTCGCCCTCGGGCGTCGCCTTCTTCGCGCGCGATCAAGAGTCCAGTCGATCGGTGTGGTCTCGCGAAGAGGGTTATCCTGGTAATGTCTATTATCGGGATTTCTACCGCGACATCGGCTTCGATCTGCCGGAAAAACACCTCTATGGAGAGGTCGTGGGCGACGGTAATCGCTTGATGACGGGCATCAAGTATCACCGCATCACTGGGCACGGCGAGCACAAGAGCCCCTACATCCCGGGCGTCGCCCAAGAGCGCGTCTGGGTAGACGCCGGAGACTTCGTCCAGAATCGCCGAAAGCAATTGGCGTGGCTCGCGCGGGAGATGCCCGGTACACGCCCGATTGTCGTGTCTCCTTATGATGCCGAGCTCTTCGGTCATTGGTGGTTCGAGGGCCCCATGTTCCTCGAGGCCGTGTTCCGGCGAATGGCGGAGGCCGAGGGCGATGTCGAGGCCATCACGCTCCGTCGCTATCTCGAGGATTCACCGGTCATGGTCACCGCGACTCCCGCGGCTTCTTCTTGGGGCGCTGGTGGCTATGGCGGAGTGTGGGTCGGCGCGGAGGCGGCGTGGACGTGGCGTCACGTGCACCACGCCACGCGAAGAGTCGGCAAGCTCGCTCGTCAATACAAAGACGCGCAAGGCCCAGTCGGTGAAGCGCTCGATCAATCGATTCGAGAACTCCTATTGCTCCAATCGAGTGATTGGAATTTCATCCTGAAGACGGGCACCGCAATGGGTTATGCCCTCGCGAGGATCCGCGCGCACACCTCACGGCTGAACCGATTGACCGAGATGGTGGAAAAGCAGCACGTCAACGAACAAGACCAAGTGTGGCTCCGTGACGTCTGCGCGAGAGACAACTTCTTGTCGCATCTCGAAGGCAGCACTTTGCGGGCGCCTTTCGCTAAGCGCTAAGTCCGAGGGCAAGGCGGATGAAGCTTGGAGCTAGCGTCGCCGCGCTCTCTTGTCCTGCGGTCGCCGCTGCGGGCGAGCCTGTCGTCTCGCGCTCGGACATTCTAGACGACATGCACTCGTACTACGGCGGCGAGAGAGCCTCGGCGTGCATCATCGGCGCGTTCAGCTTGGTCTCGGCGGGCGTCGGCGCGGTGCTCGTCACCCGAGACGGAGACTTCTAGCGCGGCATGGGCTGGCCTCTGCTGACGCTCGGAGGTCTCGAGACCCTCGCCGCGATCTTCTACGCAGTGCAAGTCGGTGGCGAGATTGACCACTACGAGAGCGCTCTCGCGGCGGACCTCGCGGTGTTTCGACGCGAAGAGCTAGCTCACATCCAAGGGACGACTTCGCGCTTCTTGTTCTACCGCTTGGCGGAGGTCACGTTGGCGCTCGGCGGCGCGGGCGTGTCGACCTATGATTCATCGCCAATCGCGACGTGTACAAGGGCATCGGCATTGGCGTGTTCGCGCTCGCCCTGCCTCTCTTGTTGATCGACACGGTCAACAACGGCCGCGCGACTCGCTATCAAGATCGCGTCAACCGCTTCGATCCCTCGGCGCACACGAGCGATCCTGCGTCGCTCGGCATCACGCCGACGCCTTGGTACGCCTCGTTCGGGGGTACCCACGCGTGTCAAGAACACGCGCTTCTTCGCCTTCGCTACCACGGTGGAGTCGCTCAATTTCAGGCGCTCCAATCAGGGGCACGGCTTCTCGTCGACAAAGACAAACTCGCGGGCGTGCCCGATGCGAACGTTGAGCATCTGCAGATCGTCTCGGCCGACGTTCTCAAGATGATCCGCAGAGGCGACGCGCGATGGGAGCCGTGTGTTCCTCAGAAGGTCAAGGATGCCGTCAAACAGCATGGCCTGTTCGACTATCGCCCGCACAAAACGAGCGCGGATTGAGAATGGCCGGTCATTTCCGTTGACATACATAGCGGGTAAAGGTAGCAGACCATCTCACACCCCGACCCGAGGACTTGCCATGAAGCTGATCAACATCGCGACGATCGCTCTGCTCGCTCTGCCGCTTACTCTGGGATGCGCAGTCAACACCGCAGACGGCTCCGCGGACATGGGAGTCGCACAGTCTGCCGACGAGCTGGGCACGAAGTTCCACTACGACGCGTCGATCTCGAACGTCTCGTTCGACGGCGGCTGTGTCCCCAGCAACCAGCCGCAAGACTGCGCATACGGCTTCGAGCTGCGCTACACGAAGCAGTACGTCGATCTGCAGACCACGATCAAACACACGACCAACAACGCCACGCGCACGATCACCATCACGGTGGACACGTGGTCGCGCAGCAAGATTCACTCGATGATGATGGTCGGCCCGCAGGACGACGATCTCGGCTTGCTCGAGGCCAAAGTCGGCCAACCGTACGCGGTCAAGGTCGTGGACCGCAATGGCAAGTCGCTCTGGAGCGGCAACGTCAATACGCTCTTTCACTTGTGAGCGACTGACGCTGTGCGCTGGCTCGCGTCGCTCATCGACGCCGATTGCACTCGCCGGATGAAGTCTTATTCGGCTTGTGCAGTCCTTTGCCTTTGCTTTGAATGCGGCGGATCCATCACGAACAACGACACGGACGGCGGACCGCGCCCGGACGGATCGATCGCGGATGCAGCCGTAGACTCATCGTTGCCGCCGTTCGACGTAGGCTCTTTTTGCAGCGGCTCGAGTCCGCGAATGATGGTGAACGGCACCGAGATCTCCGTCTTGAAGGTCACCGGCAAGGCGTTCACCTTGAACTGCTGCGACTCCGCCGAGCTTAACGTCGCAACATCGCAGTATGCCGCCCTGTTCTCTGTGCTCTGGCGCGCGTTTGGGCCGGCGAAGACAGTCGTCTACCTCGGGACCCCGCCGCCCAACTTCCAAATCGAGCTCGATCTCGGCTGCGATCGCGGAACGACGTCTTGCGCCAGCGCGAGCCCCGAGGAGCGCTATGCCCAAGGATTCACGGGCGCGCTCCAATGGCAATATGGCTCGTCCGGTATGACCGCGAGCTACTGCTTGTCCGCCAAAGAGTCGCCCTCGTCTCCTCACCCCCCTCATTCACTCGCTCGCGCTCTACGCGCCCAATGTGACTTCACCCTGACCTGAAGAGTGCATTAGAGAATGCCTCTCATGAGCATCAGACCGCGAGCCTTCGCGATCCTCTTCGCGCTTGGCGCGGTGTTGTTCACGTTGCTCGACTCGATTCACGTGCATACGCATACGCTCGCGTACGCCCATCCGTTCGTGTTCGGTTCGGCGTGGTGGGTGCCTCTGCTCATGGGCTGCGCGACGTCCTTCGGCGGCGTCGCGTATGTACTCGCGTGGTCGCGCGCAGGTGGACCGCCGCGGCTCGCTTCAGGTGTCGCGCTTGGTGCGGCGCTCGTGCTGACCGCTGTGATGTACGCGGCGAGCGGGCTGATGCCTGTGAGTTCGATGACCAAGCTCGTCGTGCTCACTCTCGGCGCGGCCGTCATTTTCTTTTTGGTCGACGGGACTCGCACGGGTGCGGTGTTGATGCTGGCTGGCGCGGTCTGCGGCCCGATCGCCGAGGCGATCAACCCGGGCTTTGACCACCTCGCGCCCGACTTCATGCGCGTACCCATGTGGCTCCCCGCGCTCTACGCCTGCGTGACGCCCGCGATCGGCCAGCTTGCGCGGAAGCTTGTCGGATCGCCTCGGCGATCACGTCAGTGGTATTCATCCTAGATGCCCTCCGAGCCGACGAGCGCCAAGGACTACCGCTTCTTCACGCCCATCACGACGCGCTGGAACGACAATGACGTATACGGTCACGTCAACAACGTCACGTTCTACAGTTGGTTCGACACCGCCGCTAACCTCTATTTGATCGCGCGCGCTGGGCTCGACGTCGCGCTCTCTCCGGTGATTGCCCTCGTCGTCGCGTCGTCATGCGACTACCACGCGCCGGTCTCTTATCCGGAGCGCATCCGCGTGGGAGTGCGCGTGGACAAGGTCGGCAATCGATCGGTGATTTGGGGCATCGGGATCTTTCGCGAGAAGCACGACGCGGCCGTCGCGCACGGGATGCTCGCGCACTGCTTCGTGGATCGCACCACGCGCAAACCGGTCGAGATCCCGACCGCGATGCGCGAAGCCCTCGCGAAGATCGCGGATTCACCAATAGCTGATCGCCCCAAGAAATAGGCTCTTCAGCGTCTCTTCGTCCACGGGTAGCGGCGCGTTCTGGAGCAGGCGCTGTTGGGCGAGAGCACCGCGCGCGAGCGCCTCCACATCGGGCGCGCCGTAGCCAACGCCCGCGAGCCCATTCGGCACACGCGTGCTCCGCATGAGAGCGATGAGTCGCGCCGCCAGCACGGAGCCGGCGTCCGACGGGTCTGCGCCGCGCGTGTCTCCGCCGAGCAAAGAGCAGCTCCGCGCGGTGCGACGCGAAGAGGTTCGCCGCCTTGCACGTGTCGATGACTGAGCCGCCTCCGAGAGAATCGACCATAGGGGCGACATCCTTCGAGGCGCTCGTGGGCGCCGGGTTTACGCTCCGAGTCTACAGGTCATTGACGGATGTAGAACTGGTTGCGCTGCCGCACGTCAGTTCAATTCTGTTTGAGCGGTGCAGTGCGTGCGCCGACCGTGATCTCGAAGCGCGCACGCTGGCCAGGTCCGAGTGGCATCGTGCTCTCGAATACGAGCAGGGTGCTCCCGTCCGCCAGCACGGTGACGCGCGCCCCATCTGCCTGCACCACGGTGAGCAAATGCGAAACGCGATCGACCACTGCAACGCTCGACAGCGGCACTTGCGAGATGTTGGTTATATCGATCTGAAACATCGCATGCGAATCGCCCGCAATTCGGCCCCCAAGAGCACGTTTGGTGACTTCGATGACTGGCTTGGCGTCTTCGCCGCTCGTCAGTCCCCTGTCGCGCTCTCCACTCGTCAGTCCCCTATCGCGCTCTCCACTCGTCACCACTGGCTTGTCGCG
>ENA-OFCD01001343-OFCD01001343.1-metagenomes-genome-assembly--contig:-NODE-1343-length-12584-cov-7.404581_pt1 | contig 12584 bp, 13 predicted proteins | sample MGYA00153392_OFCD01 | MGnify analysis MGYA00153392 | reverse complement strand
TGCTGGCCGACCTGCACGACTGTGCGCGGGCGTAGCGTCGCGGGCGTGGAATTCCGCCGGCTCGGCCTGGTCCCGTACGACGACGCCTGGGCCCTGCAGCGGCAGGCGCACGCCGAGGTCGTGGCCGGTGCCGACGACGTCGTGCTGCTGCTCGAGCACCCGCCGGTCTACACCGCCGGCAAGCGGACATTGCCCCACGAGCGGCCGATGGACGGCACGCCGGTGGTCGACGTCGACCGCGGCGGAAAGATCACCTGGCATGGCCCGGGTCAGGTCACCGGCTACCCCATCGTGCGGCTCGCCGACCCCTTCGACGTCGTGGCGTACGTCCGCCGGCTCGAGGGGCTGCTGATCGACGTCTGCGCCGACCTCGGCCTCGCCACCGACCGGGTGAAAGGCCGCTCGGGGGTCTGGACCACGGACGGCGCGCGCAAGGTCGCGGCCATCGGCATCCGGGTCGCGCAGGGCGTGACGATGCACGGCTTCGCGCTCAACTGCGACCCCGACCTCTCGGCGTACGGCCGGATCGTGCCGTGCGGCATCGCCGACGCCACCGTCACCAGCCTGTCCGCCGAGCTCGGCCGGGACGTGGCCACCGCCGAAGCCCTCCCGCTGCTCGAAGGCCACCTGCCGGTGCTCGCAGCGTCGGTGAGCGCCTGAGCGCTCCGGCCTCAGGCCAACTGCACGAGCACGGCATCGCCGGCGGTCGCCGCCTGCCCGTAGAACTCACGCAGCGCCTCGTACGCCGGCAGCACGAAGCTGGTCAGCACGTCCGGCTGGTCCCAGACGTCCGGGTAGACCTCCGCCTGGCGGAACGCCCGGTGCGTGAAGCGGTCCCGCAGGTCGGGCGCAGCCAGCCCCGCCAGCAGGGCGGCGATCACCGACACCCGGGACGGCACCAGCACGCGCACCGGCTCGTACGTGCTGGGGTCGCTGAGCGTCGTGCCGCCCAGCACGGCGTCGAAGGCCGGCCCGCTGCCACCCCACGGGCTGCCGTTCAGCAGCATGTGGACGGCGTGCCACGCCCGCCCGACGTCGAACAGCTGAGCAGGGTCGCTGTCCGCGAGGAACAGCCCGGCCGCATCGGGGTCGCGCTCGAGCAGGTCGAGCTCACCCTCGGTGGTACGACGCCAGACCATCACCATCTGACGCTCAGGGCTGCTCACCCCGCAGACGCTAGTGGGGCCGGTGCACCACACTGGGGCCGTGACCGACACCGCCGATCTCGCGCAGCTGCGAGGTGAGCTCGACCGCGTCGACCGGGGGCTGGTCGACCTGATCGCCCGCCGGCTCGAGGTCGTCGCGCAGGTCGGCGCCGCCAAGGCCCGCACCGACACCCCGGTGCGCGACGCCGACCGCGAGCGCGCGGTGCTGGACGGCGTGGAGGCGTTCGCCGTCGAGCGCGGCGTCTCGGGCGAGCTGGTCAGGCGGATCTTCCGCGAGATCATCGGGTACGCCGTCGACCGGCAGGTCGCCGAGCTCACCGGCACCACCGACCACCCGCTGCTGGTCGCCTACCAGGGCGTCGACAACGCCTACAGCCACCTGGCGGCCCGCAAGCACCTCGCCGGCCGCGGTCAGCAGGCGGCGTACGAGGGGCACGTGTCGTTCGCCGACGTCCTCGCCGCTCTGGTCGGCGGGCACTGCGACCTGGCGTTCCTGCCGATCGAGAACACCACCGCCGGCAGCATCAACCAGGTGTACGACCTGCTGCAGGCCGCCGACGTGCACGTCGTCGGCGAGGAGACGTGGAGAGTCGACCACTGCCTCGCGGCGATTGGCGACGTCCCGCTGTCCAGCCTGTCCCGGGTGCTCTCACACCCGCAGGGCCTCGAGCAGTGCGCCGGCTTCCTTCGTACGCTGCCCGGCGCCGCACCGGTCATCGTCTTCGACACCGCCGAGGCGATGCGCGCGGTGGCCGAGCAGGCCGACCCCACCTGGGCGGGCATCGGCTCCCCCGAGGCCGCCGAGGCGCACGGCCTGGTGGTCCTTCGCCGCGGGCTGGCCGACCGTGCGGAGAACTGGACGCGCTTCCTGCTGCTGGCCCGCAACCCGGTCCGGGTGCCCGAGCGGGTGCCGAGCAAGACCAGCCTGGTGCTGGTGACCTCGCACGAGGAGGGCGCCCTGCTGCGCTGCCTGGAGATCCTGTCGCGCAGCAAGCACTCACTGACCAAGCTCGAGTCGCGGCCGCGGCCGGGCAGGCCGTTCGAGTACCTGTTCTTCCTGGACTTCGAGGGCAACGTCGCCGACCCGCGTACGCAGACCGTCCTGGACCAGTTGCGGGAGGCGACGCTGGCGCTCAAGGTGCTCGGCAGCTACCCGGCCAAGGTCGTGCGCACCGGGGCCCCCGACGGCGACGCGCTCGAGGCGGTGCTCGGGCCGGAAGGTCGCGGGGCCGCCCGGCGTTGGCCCCAGTCGTGACTGTCGCACCCGCCGTCGAACCCGCGCCCGACTCCGCCCCCGGCGGCCGGCGACTGCTGCGCCTCGAGGTCCGCAACGCTCAGACCCCGATCGAGCGCAAGCCCTCCTGGATCAAGACCCGCGCCGTGATGGGCCCGGAGTACACCGCCCTCAAGTCGCTGGTGAAGAGCGAGGGGCTGCACACGGTCTGCGAGGCCGCCGGCTGCCCCAACATCTACGAGTGCTGGGAGGACCGCGAGGCGACCTTCCTGATCGGCGGCGACCAGTGCACGCGGCGCTGCGACTTCTGCAACATCGACACCGGCAAGCCGGCCGCGTACGACACCGACGAGCCCCGCCGGGTCGCCGAGTCCGTGCAGACGATGGGGCTCAAGTACGCAACGATCACGGGTGTCGCCCGCGACGACCTGCCGGACGGCGGCGCCTGGCTGTACGCCGAGACGGTCCGACTGATCCACCAGGCCCTGCCCGGGGTCGGGGTGGAGCTGCTCATCCCGGACTTCGACGCCGACCCCGCGCAGCTCGCCGAGGTGTTCGCCGCCCGCCCCGAGGTGCTCGCGCACAACATCGAGACCGTGCCCCGGATCTTCCGCAGGATCCGCCCGGGCTTTCGCTACGAGCGCTCACTGGACGTCCTGACCCGGGCCCGTGCCGCCGGGCTGGTCACCAAGAGCAACCTGATCCTGGGGATGGGCGAGCAGCGGGCCGAGGTGAGCGAGGCGATGCAGGACCTGCACGACGCCGGCTGCGAGCTGCTGACCATCACGCAGTACCTGCGCCCGTCCCCGCGCCACCATCCGGTGGACCGCTGGCTTCAGCCGGAGGAGTTCGTCGAGCTGGGCGTGGAGGCCGAGCAGATCGGCTTCGCCGGCGTGCTGTCCGGCCCCCTGGTGCGGTCGTCCTATCGGGCCGGTCGGCTCTACGCCCAGGCCGTCGAGCGACGCGCCACGGCCTGACCCGACCTTCACCCGGACGTCACCCCACCGTCACACGGCGCGGCCAGGCTGGGGTCTCGCCACCCGAGGAGTCCCCGTGCCGCTCTCCCACACCTCGACCCCCCGCCCGGCAATGACCCCGCGAACGCTCCCGGCCCTTCCCCGGCCGACGCACCTGCTGGCGCTGGGTCAGGCCGCGCTGCTGGCCGCCCTCCCGCAAGGCGGCCAGCGGATCGCCCGTCGCAACGCCTGGGCCGGCCAGAGTGCCGACGCCGTACGCGGCCGCGCCCGCCGGGAGGCCGACGCCGCCGTGGCGCTCGCCGGCGCCCGTTCGCACAGCCGCACCGCGCTCAGCGGCTGAACCGCTGCAGCCGCACCGCTCCAGCCCGCCGTACGCCAGCTCGCGGGTGCTCTAAAATGCCGGCATGGCCGAGCCGATCTACACCGCGGTCGTGGCGCTCGCCAAGCTGGTCTTCCGGGGCCTGGGCATCCGCTTCTCGATCTCCGGCCAGGAGCACGTGCCCCGGTCGGGCGGGGCGGTCATCGCGATCAACCACATCGGCTACCTCGACTTCACCTTCGCCGGGCTGGCCGCGCAGCCGGCCGGGCGGCTGGTGCGCTTCATGGCCAAGAAGCAGGTGTTCGACCACCGGGTGTCGGGGCCGCTGATGCGCGGGATGCGGCACATCCCGGTCGACCGCACCGGCGCCGCAGCCGACTCCTACCGGGTGGCGGTGGCGGCGCTGCGAGCCGGCGAGATCGTCGGCGTGTTCCCCGAGGCGACGATCTCGGAGAGCTATGACCTGAAGGAGTTCAAGTCCGGCGCTGCCCGAATGGCCCTGGAGGCCGGCGTCCCGCTGTTGCCGCTGGTGCTGTGGGGCAGCCAGCGGATCTACACCAAGGGTCGCAAGCGCGACCTCACCCGCGGTACGCCGCTGCGCATCATCATCGGCGAGCCGTTCACGCCGGCGCCGGGCTCGGCACCGGCAGCGGTGACCGTGGAGCTGAAGCGGCGCATGCAGGCCCTGTTGGACGAGGCCCGGCGCAGCTACCCGGGTGGGCCACGGGGGCCGGCGGACACCTGGTGGCTGCCGGCCTCGCTCGGTGGGACCGCGCCGAGCCTGGCCGAGGCCGCCGATCGGGCCCGCGCCCGAGACGCCAAGCGGTCGAGCCGCAACACCCGCTGATGCCCGTTCAAGGCGGCCGGCCGGCTCGCACCTAGTCTGCAAGGCATGGCGAGGGACGAGAAGGCAGGCCGGGCTCCGCGCGCTGGCGGTAGCCGGCGGGTGGCGGGCGCAGGCACGTCACCGTCCAGCGGGCGCTCGCCGAAGAGCGGGACCGCGAAGGGCGGGAAGAGCAAGCCGTCGCGCGGCGCTCGCTGGGCCGCCCGCAAGCAGCGGCTCGGGCAGGTCCGCACGGCCTTCACGATGACCAGGAAGGCCGACCCGCGGCTGGTCCCGCTGCTGGTCATCGCCTTTCTCGTGCCGTTCGCGCTGCTACTGGCCGTTGGCCTGATCGTCGGCCAAGGCGTGCCGCTCGGCCTGATCGGGCTCCTGCTGGGGCTGATCGCCGTGACCGCGGTCTTCGGGCGGCGGGCTCAGAGCAGCGCCTTTCGCCAGGTGGAAGGCCAGCTCGGCGCCGCCGCCGCCGTCCTTGAGAACATGCGCGGCGACTGGCGGGTGACGCCCGCGGTGGGCTTCACCCGCGAGCAGGACCTCGTCCATCGCGTCATCGGCAAACCGGGCATCGTGCTGGTCGGTGAGGGAGCCCCGGCCCGCACGCGGGCGCTGATCGTCACCGAGAAGCGCCGGCTTGCCCGGTTCGTCGGCGACACGCCGGTGTACGACGTCGTCGTCGGCGACGGCGAAGGACAGGTGGCGCTGCGCGGCCTGGAGAAGCACTTCGTCAAGCTGCCGCAGAACATCAAGCCCAAGGACGTGAACATCCTCGACCGGAAGCTCAGAGCGATGGCCCCGGCGCTGCCGATCCCCAAGGGGCCGATGCCGGGTGCCGGTCGGATGCCGCGCGGCAAGGTCCGCTGACATCGGGTCAGCCGGGTACCGTGCAGGCATCCGGAATCGACTCTGAAACGAGCGCATGAGCGTCCTGCCCCGAGCGCCATCGATCGGCCCGGACACAGCGACACCACGGGCGCAGAGCCGCTCCCTGCTCAAGAGCCTGGTTCGGCTGGCCCGTCCCAAGCAGTGGGTGAAGAACGTCCTGCTCCTGGCGGCGCCGGGCGCCGCGGGCGCGCTCGGTGACGGCCGCGTCCTGGTCGACGTGCTGCTGGCCGTCCTGGCCTTCTGCCTGACGGCGAGCGGGGTCTACTACCTGAACGACGTCAAGGATGTGCAGGCCGACCGGCTGCATCCGGTCAAGCGGCACCGCCCGGTCGCGGCCGGCAGCGTGTCGTTGCGTACCGCCGTCGTCGTCGGCGCCGCGCTGCTGGTCGCCGGTCTGGCCGTCGCAGCCCTCGTGGGGTGGCAGCTGCTGGTCGTGCTCGCGGTCTATGTCGCCGGCACCACCGCCTACTCGCTGCGGCTCAAGCAGGTGCCGGTCATCGATCTGGTGCTGGTGTCCGCCGGCTTCCTGGAGCGGGCGGTCGCGGGCGGCGTCGCCGGCGAGGTACCGCTCTCGCCGCTGTTCCTGCTCGTCGCTGCCTTCGGGTCGCTGTTCATGGTTGCCGGCAAGCGGCACGGCGAGTACCAGGAGATGGGCGAGCAACGCGCGCAGACCCGGGCCGCGCTGGCGGCGTACTCCGACGCCTATCTGCGCTACGTCTGGTCGATCGCCTCGGCGGTGACGATGGTGGGCTACAGCCTGTGGGCCTTCCAGCTCTCCCAGAACCTCGCACAGCCGATCTGGTACGAGCTGAGCGTGGCCCCGTTCGTCGTCGCGTTGCTCCGGTACGCCTACCTCGTCGAGGCCGGGCAGGCCGGTGAGCCCGAGGAGGTCGTGCTCGGCGACCGCAACCTGCAGGTCTGCGGTCTGGTCTGGCTGCTGCTGTTCGCCACCGGCGTCTACGTTGGCTAGCGAGGTCCTGCTCACCGGCTGGGGCCGGACCGCGCCGACCCGGAGCCGGCTGCTGCGTCCGGCCGGTCTGGACGACGTGCGCGCCGCGCTGCGCTCGAGTGGCCGCCGCGGCGTGCTGCCCCGCGGCCTGGGCCGCAGCTACGGCGACGCCGCTCAGAACGCCGGGGGCGACGTGCTCGACATGACCGGGCTGGCCGCCCTGCACGCCCTGGACGTGGACGCCGCGACGGTCACCGTCGACGCGGGCCTGTCGCTGGACGCGCTGATCCGCCTCGTCCTGCCATGCGGCCTGTTCGTCGCGGTCACGCCGGGCACGCGGTACGTCACCGTCGGGGGGGCCATCGCCTGCGACATCCACGGCAAGAACCACCACGTCGACGGGAGCTTCAGCCGCTCGGTGCTGGCCTTCGACCTCGTCACGCCCGGCGGCGAGGTCCGCACGGTGACCCGTGACAGTGACCCCGAGCTGTTCCGGGCCACCTGCGGCGGGATGGGCCTCACGGGCGTCATCGTCCGGGCGAGCCTGCGGCTGCTGCGCGTGGAGAGCGCCACGATGACCGTGGACACCGAGCGGGCCAGCGATCTCGATGACGTCATGAGCCGGATGCACGATCGGGACGACGCCTACCGCTACAGCGTCGCGTGGATCGACCTGCTCGCCACCGGCGCCGCCACCGGCCGGTCGGTGCTGATGCGCGGAGACCACACCCCGCGCGCTGAGCTCACCGGCCGGTCCGCCGGGCGCCCGCTGCGCTACGACCCGACTCCCCGCCTGGCCGCCCCGCCGTGGGTACCGCCGGGGCTGCTCAACCGGCTCACCGTACGGGCGTTCAACGAGCTGTACTTCCGCGCGGCGCCGCGCTCCCGGCTCGGCCACCAGGAGTCGCTGGCGACGTTCTTCCACCCGCTCGACGGCGTACGCGACTGGAACCGCGTGTACGGGCTCCCGGGCTTCGTGCAGTACCAGTTCGTCGTGCCGTTCGGCGAGGAGGTGGCGCTGCGCCGCATCGTCGAGGAGCTCGTGCACCACCGGTGCCCGTCGTTCCTGGCTGTGCTCAAACGTTTCGGCCCTGGTGAGGGGATGCTGTCGTTCCCGGTGCCCGGCTGGACCCTCGCGCTGGACATCCCGGCTGCCCTGCCAGGGCTCGGCGCGCTGCTCGACCGGCTCGACAAGCTCGTGGTCACCGCCGGCGGCCGGGTCTACCTGGGCAAGGACTCCCGGCTGCAGCCGGCGGTGCTGCGCGCGATGTACCCCGAGCTCGCCGCGTGGCAGGCCGTCCGCGACCGGGTCGACCCGGGGCGGACACTGCGCTCGGACCTCGCACGTCGGCTGGAGCTGGCGTGACCCTCATGTCTAGGAGCAACATGCGCAACGCGGTCGGCGCCGTACAGACCGTGCTGGTCCTTGGCGGCGGTTCCGACATCGGGCAGGCGGTCGCGACCCGGCTGGTGCGCGACGGGGCCCGCACGGTCGTGCTGGCCGGGCGTCGCCCCCAGGACTACGCCGCGGCTGAGCGGGCCCTGCGCGAGGCAGGCGCCACGGACGTCCGGTCGGTGAGCTTCGACGCCGACGAACCGGCCTCCCACCAGGGCGTCATGGACGACGTCGTCGAGCAGGTCGGCGACCTCGACGTCATCGTGCTCGCCTTCGGGGTTCTCGGCGCCCAGGCCGTCGACGAGCACGACCCGACCGCGGCCGTCGCGGTGGCGCGCACCAACTTCCTCGGCGGCGTCTCGGCCATGACCGTGCTGGGGAACCGGCTACGCGAGCAGGGGCACGGCGCGCTGGTGGTGCTGTCCTCCGTCGCCGGCGAACGGGTCCGCCGCAGCAACTACGTGTACGGGGCGAGCAAGGCGGGGCTGGACGGGTTCGCCACCGGACTCGCCGACGCGCTGGTCGGCAGCGGCGCGCGGGTGCTCGTCGTACGCCCCGGTTTCGTTGACAGCAAGATGACGACCGGGCTGCCGGCCGCGCCGCTCAGCACGACGCCGCAGGCAGTTGCCGACGCCGTCGTCAAGGGCCTGCGCGGCTCGGCGACCGTGGTGTGGGCCCCGGCGCAGCTTCGGGTGCTGATGAGCGTGCTGCGGCACCTGCCCCGGCCGGTGTTCCGGCGCCTGCCGCTGTAGCGGGCTCCGTCACGCGCAGCCGTCACGCGCAGCCGTCACGCGCAGCCGTCAGGCCCGGACGACGACCGTGCCGGCGGCCCGGTCGTGCAGCCCCCGGCCGTCGCGGTCACTGATCAGCGCCGGGATCAGCAGCATCAGCAGCGCCGTCCGGAGCGCCGCCGGCACGAGCCCGACCGACGGCGCGCTGCCGGTGACCGGCACGACCCGTAGCCGCAGCAGCCGCATCCCGGGCGTCTGGCCGGTGAGGGCCAGTCCGACGACGTACACCAGCGCGAGCACCACGAGCGGCGGGAGGCTGACGTACGTCGACGACGAGTCCGCCTGCACATGGAAGAACAGCCGCGCGACCAGGCCCGAAAGCAGCGTGTCGATGGCGAAGGCGCCGGCCCGTGCACCGAAGCTGGCGACCGCGCCGCTGCCGTACGCCGGGAGCCCGAGCCGGACGCCGCGCGGCTCGTCCGGGTGACCGGTCGGGACACCTGTCGCGCCTACCCCGCCAAGCCAGGTCCCCGTCCAGCGCGCCATGGTCCCAGATTAGTCGGGGCTGACCCCTTGCGCCCGGCGGTGTAACCATCGCGAAACACTCGGGACACCGGCGTTTCACAGCCGAGATCTACGGTGGTCCCTAGCCTGTCCGCCCTGACTCCAGGAGATGCCCGTGTTCAAGGACGCCGACGAGGTCCTTAGCTACATCAAGAAGGAGGGCATCGAGATGGTCGATGTCCGGTTCTGCGACCTCCCGGGCGTCATGCAGCACTTCACGGTCCCGGCCGGGTCCTTCGACGAGACCGTCTTCACCGATGGGCTGGGCTTCGACGGCTCCTCGATCCGCGGCTTCCAGCAGATCCATGAGTCCGACATGCTGCTGCTGCCGGACCCGACGTCAGGTCGCCTGGACCCGTTCCGGATCCGCAAGACGCTGATCCTCAACTTTTTCATCCACGACCCGCTGACGGGTGAGGCGTACTCCCGGGACCCGCGCAACGTCGCCAAGAAGGCCGAGGCCTACCTCAAGGGCACCGGCATCGCCGACACGGCGTTCTTCGGCGCCGAGGCGGAGTTCTACATCTTCGACTCCGTGCAGTTCGACTCGACACCGCAGGGCACCTTCTACAAGGTTGACGCGGCCTCGGCGGCGTGGAACACCGGCCGGGAGGAGGTCGGCGGCAACCAGGGCTACAAGGCGCGTACGAAGGGCGGCTACTTCCCGGTCTCTCCCAACGACCACTACGCCGACCTTCGCGACCAGATGGCCGTCAACCTCGAGCAGGCCGGCATGCAGGTCGAGCGCGGCCACCACGAGGTCGGCTCCGCCGGCCAAGCCGAGATCAACTACAAGTTCAATTCGCTGCTGCTCGCCGCTGACCAGATGATGCTCTTCAAGTACATCATCAAGAACACGGCGCACGCCGCGGGCAAGACGGCCACCTTCATGCCCAAGCCGGTCATGGGCGATAACGGCTCCGGGATGCACTGCCACATGTCGCTGTGGCAGGACGGCTCGCCGCTGTTCTACGACGAGGTCGGCTACGCCGGTCTGTCCGACACCGCCCGCTACTACATCGGTGGCCTGCTGCATCACGCGCCATCGCTGCTGGCTTTCACCAACCCGACGATCAACAGCTACCACCGGTTGGTGCCCGGCTTCGAGGCGCCGGTCAACCTCGTCTACAGCCAGCGCAACCGCTCAGCCTGCATCCGCATCCCGATCACCGGGGCGAACCCGAAGGCCAAGCGCCTGGAGTTCCGCTGCCCCGACCCCTCCAGCAACCCCTACCTCGCATTCTCGGCGATGCTGATGGCCGGCCTCGACGGCATCAAGAACAAGATTGAGCCGCCGGTCCCGGTCGACAAGGACCTCTACGAGCTGCCGCCCGAGGAGCTCGCCGACGTCGCCCAGGTCCCGGCCTCCCTCGACGCGGTCCTCGACGCACTCGAGGCCGACCACGACTTCCTGCTCGAGGGCGGCGTCTTCACCGCCGACCTGATCGAGACCTGGATCGCTTACAAGCGGGAAGTCGAGATCGACGCCATCCGGCTTCGCCCGCACCCCTACGAGTTCGAGCTGTACTACGACATCTAGGTAGTTGTCGGCTTAAAGCCTGTGGATAACTGGCTTTTAAGCCGGTGACCTGCGGAAATAGATTTTCCGCAGGTCACCGCGAGGCTTCGCTGCTGTCCGTATGTGAGCGGACTGTGAGCGGACCGAGCAAGATCATCCAGACTAGATGCGGACTGTACGGACCTCGTTGAGGAACGTCCCGAAGGCCCTCTCCTGAGCGTTGGGGGGGCCTTCGCCGTCTGTGAGGCATCTTGGCGGCTGCGAGGTTCTAGTCGATGGCTAGCTGTCGATCTGCGTTGTTTCCGCAGCGGAGCCAATACAGCGTGCGACGGTCCTTACTCGGCGTGGGGTGCGAGGTCGGCGGTGAGGTCGCGGTGTGGCAGTGGGCTTGAGTAGACGATGTTGGTGGCGATCGAGCCCAGTACGGCGAGGCGACCGGTGATGGCCTCGAGGTGCTGCATGGACGCGGCGACGACCTTGAGGATGAAGCAGTCCTCGCCGGTCACGTGGTGGGCCTCCAGGACTTGTGGCGTTGAGGCGAACAGGTCGTGCAGGGGCTTGTAGTTGCGGCTGGGGTAGCCGAGCCGGACGCGGCGCGGACGCCCTCGTCTTCACCACCCGCGAGCACAAGCCGCTGAACCGCAACTACATCAACGCGTGTATCTGGAAGCCCGCCCTGAGGAAGGCCGGCCTGGAGCCAACCAGGTTCAACGGGATGCACGCCCTGCGGCACTACTACGCCTCGGCGCTGTTGGAGTCCGGTGAGCATCCGGGCGGTCTGTGACTATCTCGGGCACGCCGACCCCGGCTTCACATTGCGGATCTACGCCCACCTCATACCGGCCAGCGACGAGAAGGCGCGCCGGGCGATGGATGTTGCCTTCAAGACCCTGTCGGTGCCGCCGCTGCCTGGACACACGCTGCTGGAGCCTTAATACCGATCCCGGCTGCTCGACGCCCTACCCGGATACAACCTCGCCATATCCGAGGTTAGTAAGCTAACCTCGGATATGGAGGTGAGCGATGGGACTGTGGGAAGAGCACACCTGGCCGGGTGATCCGTCCGGGCAGACCCGCGCGCAGCGGGCGTCGTGCCGCTATCGCGCCTACGTCCCGGAGCCCTTGGCCGACTTAGACCTGACGCTGCCAGCCATCCTCGCCGCCGACCTGGTCGACGTCGAGCAGGCCGTCCGATCCCTCAACGCTGACATTGCCTCGCCGCTGGCGGAGGTCGAAGCGATGGCCCGGTTCCTCCTGCGGGCAGAAGCGGTAGCCAGCAGCAACATCGAGGGACTGCGGATCAACGTCCGCCGCCTCGCCCGCTCCGAGGCTGCAGCGCAGACCGGCGCCGAGATCAGCGACGAGACCGCCCGCGCCGTGATGGGCAACATCCACGCCCTGGATGAGGCGCTGCGGATCGCCACCGCAAAAGACGCCATCACCGTCGACGACCTGCGTCGCATCCACGAGTCGCTGCTGCGTGACACCCGCGAGCAGCACCTCGGCGGGGTGGTGCGAGACGGCCAGAACTGGATCGGCGGCCCGTCCCCCTGCCGCGCAGCCTTCGTCCCACCACCGCCGCAGCACGTCCACCGGCTGCTCGAGGACCTCGTCGCCTACCTCAACTCCGACTCCCACCCGGCGCTGATGCAAGCCGCCATCGCCCACGTGCAGTTCGAGACCATCCACCCGTTCGGCGACGGGAATGGACGCACCGGCCGGGCGTTGATCCAGCTCGTATTGCGACGGCGGGGCCTGGCCCCGCGGGTCGTGCCACCGATCAGCCTGGTGCTGGCCACCAACGCAGAGCGGTACGTCGCCGGGCTCACCTCCGTCAGAGGTGACGAGCCTGACCCCCACGGCTGGTGGGAGTGGATCGAGCAATTCACCGATGCGACCGGCCGGGCCTGCGTCGATGCCCGCCAGTTCGTCCGGTCGGTGGAGGACGTGGAACTGCAGTGGCGACACCGGCTGGGACCGCTCCGGGCCGGCAGCGCCGCGTCCGC
>ENA-OFCD01001342-OFCD01001342.1-metagenomes-genome-assembly--contig:-NODE-1342-length-12593-cov-3.524087_pt1 | contig 12593 bp, 13 predicted proteins | sample MGYA00153392_OFCD01 | MGnify analysis MGYA00153392 | reverse complement strand
GGGAGTCATCCACGCGAGCACATCCACGCGGGTGCCCTCGAGATCGTTTGTCGCGTACACGATCTTCTGCGTCGGCGTCGCAGGCGCGCACGCGCGGCGACCTGCGTCAGGCCAGGCGGGGATCGTCGACAGCGCGTTGGTCAGAGGGGTCGTCGCGGGCGCGACCACGCCGAGCGCAACGGCGCGCGTGCCGAACACGTTGAGCCGCGCCACGTCGAGCGTCTTTTGGGTCAAGGCTCCGTCGCGCGACGGCTGCCCGGCGCACGCCTGCGCCGATCCAAAAGCGCCGTCCGCGCGCGCGGGCGTCGCGTCGAGCGCGACCTTGGCGAGCGCCCAAGCGGCGTCGTCGATGGGCGTCGCGAGCGCCGCGCGAACGGCCTCGATGAAGCGCTTGGCGGCATCAGGCGAGTCGATCCAAGCGTCGAGCCGCACGGCGTCCGACTGCGCGACCACGCGGCGTCCCTTGGCCGCGACTCGATGCTGGAGCACGACTCCGAGCGCGACGGCGACCGACCCTGGAGCGTTTGCCGCGCTCGTGTCGACAACGAGCGCAATCGCGGCGCTCGGATCACCGCGTCGCTCCAGCGTCGCGATCGGCGGATGCCCCGGCTCACGAACGACTCGCTCCTGCGCACCGACACGCGCGACCGGTGGCGGCGCGTGGCCACCACACGCCATCGCCACGACGATCGAGCAGGTCGCGCGAAGCCTCACTGCACGAGGTCAGCCTGCCTACGGATGGCGATCTTCATGTTGAAGAAGTACGTCACGACACCGGTAACCGACTTGAAGGTCGTGTTCGCGGGGAAGGCGTTCACCGGCAGGTCGAAGAGCTCATTCGAGATCTGCGGACCGTTCTTGGAATCCGCCGAGAGGTTCGCCATGACGCGCCCAGAGTTCTTCGAATCACCCGCGGGTGCAGTCACGGCGGTCACGTTCAGAACTGTAACGAGCTGTCCGATCCACTGGCGCCCACCCGCGGCGAAGGAGGTGAGATCAGCGAGGTTGATCACGATCGGTTTCGGCTCGCCGACCTCGAAGCGGAACGTCGCCACGGGCTTGACGATTTGAGGCAAGAACGCCGGGCTGAAATCGACGGTCGCCCCGATCTTCGATTGCTCCGAGTATTGACCGTCGAGATCGACGACGTCTCCGGGCGCGAGGCGGAGGCTCGTGGGTTGAAAGCTGGGCGAAAAGAGCGAGATGCCCGCGAGCGATCCGCTCTTGTCTGCGTCCTGCAAGAAGATGGTGCCGCGGCTCTTGCCGTCGTGCGTCTCGTCGAAGTTGTCGACCGCAGTGACGACCACCGTGGTGACCTTCACGTTCGAGCCGGCGAGCTTGCTCGCGGGGTTCTGCACGTCGCGTAGGCGCATCCCCGAGCCAAGGACGCCGGCTTCGGACGCGGGCACCGGTGCGTCCCCGTCTGGGGACGTGGGCGAGCAGCCGACACTACCGAAGACGACGAGAGTGAGGGCGAAGCCGAAGGCGCGCATCGCGAAGGCTGTACACCAGATCTCAGCCTGCGGCTACTGCGCCTCGCAGTACCCGAAGCTGCACGTTGGAGCGGATGCGGGACAGTCCGCGGGCGTGCCGCACGTCTTACAAGAGGTAGCGCCGGCGGCCTTCAGCTCGAAGTAGCAACCGCAAGGAGTTGGCGACGTGGCGAGCTTCATCGGACCGACCTCGGCGCCGCGCGCGACGTGCATCGCGCATGTGGGGACGAGGCTGTTGAGCGCCTCGGTCTCGATGAGGTCGAGCCCCTTCGGCGCGGGGCTCGATCCCGTCAGTGTGTCGATGATCCGCTTGGCGTTCTGCTTGAGCGGGAAGCCTCCGCCGTCGAGCTTGGTCGAGAGGTGAACCGGACCCCAGAGCGCGTAGTGACCGTCGCGGACGTTGCGCTTGTCTTTGCTGGTCTCGGAGCTGTCTGGATAGTAGGCGCAGGCTTGACCGTAGTGCTGAAACGCGAGCGGCTTGATGGCGACGCGCACTTGGTCCGTCATGTTCACCGCCGACAAGATGCCGAGGGTTTTGTCCGCGTTGTTGGACTGCACGGCGCTCAGCGACGAGACCATCTGGCTCGAGAACGCGACGTTCGTGCCCTTCCACAACGACGCCGGGACGCCAATGCCCGTGCCGATGATCGCTTGGGTGCCGGAGGTGTCGTCGAGGCGGAAGATGAACGTCGGATCGGTCCAAGGAGCGACCCCGCTGCCGCCGCCGAAGCCGTAGACGAAGTAGGCCGCCTGCGCAGTGATCGAGGTCTGCGTGGACGCCTTCGGCACCACGAACTCCATGGTCTGCACAGGACCCTGGAAGTCGCCGGTGTCCTTGGGCAGGCCGTTCGGCAGCTGTGAGCACGTCGAAGGAAAGACGTCCGCGACGATGACATCGGGCTGCGCGCCCATGTCAGGCAGCGCGCAGAACGACTCGGTCGGACTGCCCGGCCAATACGACGCTTGACCTGTCACCGGTTGGCCCTGAAGCATCGTGGCCCACGCGTCACAGGAGCTACGACCTTTGTAGATCACCGTGATCGGGGCGGTGTCGTTGAAGATCGCGGCGGCGAGCGCTTGTACGTACGGCTTCGTGGTCCCCGCGACGATCACGACTGGGTTCGCGTTCAGCGTGAGGCAGCTCGGCAGAGCGCCGCCCTCGGTCTGCGCCGCGTCAGTGGCCCCAGCCTCGGGGACCGGAGGCACGGGGGGCAAGCCTCCGTCGGCGAGCACGTTGGTTATGCGCTTCTTGTCGAACGGTACGCACCCGTTGGTGCACGCGTTCAACAGCTGCTGATCGGTCGTGGCCGAGCACGGGTAGCAAGTGGTAGCGAGATCCACGTCGCACGAGCTCGCCCCGCCATCGCCGAGCGTCTTCGACTCGTGATAGTCGCTTAGGCCGAGGATCTGCCCGCAGCCCGCAACGAGACCGACCGCAATCCCGACGAATCCCAGCGCGACTTTGCTCCTAAGACTCCAACCAAGCACGTCCGCAACATATCACGTACTGCACGAACCGTTGATTTTTAGGCGGCGTTGGCGCGGGCCGCGATCTCGAGGCGGGCTTGGATCTTGTGCTTCTTCGAGTAGACCGTCTTCACGCTGATGTTCATCTCGGCGGCGATGGCGACGGGGTCCATGCCCTCACCGAAGTAGAGCGTCGCGAATGTGCGGTCGCGGTCGCTGAAGCCCGCGAGCATGCGCGTCGCGAGGCCCACACGCTGGCGCTGCGAGACGGCCTCGAACGGATCGGGGAGGTCACTGGCGAGGTCGGTCGCCTCCGAGAGGCACGCCTTGCCGGGCTCGCGGCGGAGACTGCGCAGGTAGTCGTAGGCGCAGTTGATGGCGAGCAGGCCAATCCAGCTCGAGAAGCGGTTGCCGCGTTCCGGGTCGAAGCTCCTCAACTTGTGCATGTCGTTGGAGAGCAAGGACAGCTGAAGGGTCGCGGCGATCTCTCGCGCGTCCTCCGCAGACACCGACGAGAAGCGGCGCGTGACCTTGAGCACGCAGCGATGAATGAGGCGCTCGTAGCGAACCGTGAACTCACGCCAGCCCGTCGCCGAGCTCGCGATCATCTTGGCGAGGAGCTCCTCATCGGTCCACTTGGACGGCTCTTGCGAGCTCGTGTTGGTGGTCACGATGGCAAAGGTCCCGCTCTTGGTCGAAGGCTTCATGGGTTGTCGTTTCTCCGTGTCAGTGATTGAGCTGACGGGAGGACCTTCTGCAGCCGTTGTGCCACGTGTCGAGGAGGAAGGAATGACCCGTAAATGCGTAAGAACCTACGAATCGGTTGTTACGCAGGCCGTAACGCAGCCGTGGTCTAGGGGTGAACTGTTACGGCGTTACGTAACGACGTTACGGAACCTGCGAGCCAGATGCTCGAGGGCAGGGACGACGGTAACCGCGAGCTCACCGACGTTGTCGTCGGGCGTGACCAGCACCAACCAGTCCCGCCCGATGACGTCGTAGCGAGCCAAAAAACGCAACATGGTGAGCCGTGTGTTCGGCGACAGCTGCAAGCCACCGTCCGGGATGACGACGTCGCTCTCCAGCGGCCTGCCATACCGACGCATCACCTGAATGACCGCGTCGATCGGCAGCGCGCCGATGCATGTATGATCCAAGTACATCGCCACGAGACCATCTTCCAGCGAGAGCTCGACGCGCTCGAGTCGATCGTCGCGGCTTCGCTCGTCGACGAGCATCACTCGGCGGCTTTGTCGAGCTCGGCGGCCTTCGCCAGGACGAACGCCTTCACGGCACGCATCGGCACGCGCGTGGGACACCGGCGCTCGAGCTTCGCGAGTTCGGCGTCCTCGATCGCCTCGAACGACGCAGCCGCGGCGTCGTAGTCAGGCATGCTCCGCGACGACGCGAGCATGAGGTCCATCACGCCGGCGAACTTGCCGTGGGTTCGAACGACGAGCGCGGCAGAGCCCTCGTCGCACATGCCACACGCGATGCATCCCGAGAAGGTCGGCAGCACGCGCCGCTCGTCGGGGTGGACCGCAGGGAGTCGGTCTTTGGCGTAGCTCGCGCGAAAGGCAGCGAGCCCTCTTCGCGCCCCGACGATGGGGGCGAACAAGCTCCGCAAGAGTGCCCACGCGAGGATGAATAGTGCGTGCAATCGTTCCACAGCTCGTCACCTTAGCGTCGCGTGGGCGCCGCGCCATTAACGTTTCTTCATCCGTTCTCGTGCGCGCGCTTAACACTCCGTCTGCATGCTCTTGGTCAGAAAGTCGCGTCGAAGAACGGCGCACAGGAGACAAGAACCATGTTGGGAATTCTATTCGGTACGGCGTGCCTCATTGGCCTCTTCAAGGTGGCGCGGATGGGCAGGGGTTACGGTTGGCGTCATCACGGTGGCGGCGGCTGCAACAGTGGCGGTCAAGGCTACGGCCACGGTTGGGGCGGGCATCATCACCAGGGCGGCGGTCGCGGGCGATGGGGCGGCGGAGGCGGCTTCGGCGTCGGTCGGAACATGTTCCTGCGCGGTCTGTTCGAGCGCTTGGAGACGACGCCCGGACAAGAGAAGGTGATCGCGGCGGCGCTCGAGGACGTTTGGTCCACGATGCGACAAGCGCGCGGTGAGTGGGTGGATACGACGGAGCTCGCGGTCTTGCTCACGGGCGAGACGTTCGACGCGACGGCGGCAGAAGGCCTGAGCGGCAAGGCGGACGCGTCGTTCGCCAAGGTGCGTGTCCAGGTGGTGGAGTCGATGCGCAAGATCCACGAGGCGCTCGACGTTCGCCAGCGGCAGATCCTCTCGGACTGGCTGCGCGCTCGCGGCGCAGGCGGATTCTCGGGCGGTCATCGCAACTCGGCGTGGATGTGAGGAGGACGACCATGCGACGAAGAATCATCATGGCTCTCTTTGCGGTCGGCGCGGTCGGTGGCTTCGCGTCCGGGTTTCATCACCTCCGCGCGTGCAGCGGCGGCGAACAATGGCGCGAAAGCGCCGCTACCGAGCAGCGTTCAGATTGTACGGACCATGCACGCGCAGCTGACAGCGAACGCTGACACTCGTAGTACGCTCGCGTCGATGCACGTGCTCGTGATCGACGACGACGCGCGGCTCTTCGAGCTGCTCGCGAGCTACCTTCAGCAGAACGGCGTCCGGGTGACCGGCGCGCCGGACGGCGAGAAGGGGCTCGCGGCGCTCGATGCCGGCGCGTTCGACGCGGTGCTGCTCGACGTGATGATGCCCGGCATCGACGGCCTCGAGGTGTGCAAGCGGATCCGTCAGAAATCGAGGGTCCCCGTGCTCATGCTGACGGCCAAGGGAGACGAGACCGATCGCGTCGTCGGCCTCGAGCTTGGCGCGGACGACTACATCGCCAAGCCGTTCTCTCCGCGCGAGCTGTTGGCGCGCGTGCGAGCGGTGGTACGGCGAGCGCAGCCGGAGGCGCCTCGAGAGAGGCTCGCGTTCGGCGACGTCGTCATCGATCTCGCGAGCCGCGAGGTGACCGCGAGCGAGCAGCGGGTCGAGCTCACCGGAATCGAGTTCGACATCCTCGCGGCGCTCGCGAAGAAGGCAGGTCGCGTGGTCGCGCGCGACTCTCTATTGAGCGAAGCGGGCAGAGGAGACGTGAGCGTCGGCGAGCGAACCGTAGACGTGCACATCTCGCACTTGCGGCAGAAACTCGGTGAGCGCGCGTCCAAGATGATCAAGACGGTGCGCGGCGTTGGTTACGTACTCGCGAAGGAAGAGGGCTGAAACATGCCACGCCGGCGCCACTACGGTCCGCCGGGACCCCACGGGCACTGGGACCCACCGCGCGAGGTCTGGCGCCGTTGGTATTTTCACTGGCGCCTCCGCAGGCGCATCTTCTCGTGGATGGCCGTCGCGATGGTGGTGAGCGGCGTCGCTGTCGGCTGGGTGTTTCGCTTTGGCAGCGACGGGGGTCACGTGCACGGAATCAAGCCGCTCTTGATCCCGCTGGCGGTCACCTTCGCCGTGCTCTGGAGCGCGGCCGGAGCGATCGCCCATCGCCTCGCGTACCCGTTCGTGGAGCTCGAGCGCGTGGCGCGCGCGATCGGCGCAGGCGATCTCCACGCTCGATTCTCGCTCGCTCGCACCAGCAAAGAGTCGCGCGTGATCGGCGAGACGATCAACGACATGGCCGATCGCATCGAGAAGCAACTCGCCGATCAGCGCGCGCTGCTGGCCGCCGTCTCCCACGAAATCAGAACGCCGCTCGCACGCATGCGCTTGCTCGTGGAGCTCGGCAAGTCCGAGGGCGCGCTCAGCAAGCCGCTCGACGAGATCGATCGCGAGATCGTCGAAATCGACACACTCGTCGGTGAGCTCCTCGCGGCCGCGCGCATCGACTTCTCCGCGCTCTCTCCGCGCGAGCTCGATCTGAGAGAGCTCGCCGAGCAGGCCGTTTCCCGCGGCGGCGTAGACGCGAGCAAGCTCGCCATCCTAGGCGAGCCGCAGGCGCGCGGTGACGCGACGTTGGTCGTGCGCGCGATGGGCAACCTCATCGAGAACGCGAAGCGACACGGCGCAGGCGTCGTGCAGGTGACGCTCGGCGAGCGAAGCGGACGCGTGTTCTTCGAGGTCGACGATGCAGGCAGCGGGTTCGCCGCCGGGGAGGACGCGCGCGCGTTCGAACCTTTTCGCAAGGGCAGGGGGCGCGACGAGAAGACGACAGGCACTGGCTTCGGGCTCGCCCTCGTTCGGCGCATCGCCGAGGCGCACGGAGGCCGCGCGTACGCCAAGAACCTCGAGCCGACCGGCGCTCGCGTCGGCTTCGAGCTCGCCCGCTAAAAGCAAAGGAATGAACAACAAGATCAGAAGCTCAGGAAGGGGTTTGAGGGGTGAACCCCGATCACCTTTTGACCTTCCTGGTCTTTTTGCGACCCTGTTTTTTCTCACGGCCTGCCGCACAGAGGTTGCGGCACCGCCCAGCTATCCACGGTCGAACGCGATGCCGCAGGAGGTGTGGGTCGTTGCTCCTGTGGCAACCATCGGCCTCCCGACTGTTCGAGATCAGCCACCGCCTCCACTGGCCAACGGCGGTCCGTGGCAGGTCGGTCACGCGACTTGGTACGGCGCGGCCCTTGCGGGTCACAGAACCGCGAGCGGCGAGCGCTTCGACCCCGCCAGGATGACCGCGGCTCACAAGACGCTAAAACTCGGCACTTGGGTCGAGGTCTTGCGAACGGACAACGGACGCCGAGTGCGCGTGCGCATCAACGATCGCGGCCCCTTCGGACCCCCGAGCTGGATCATTGACGTGTCACGCGCCGCCGCGGACGATCTCCAAATGGTGAGGGCCGGCGTCGTCCCCGTTGAAATCAGGATCGTCGCCGGCCCGTAAAACTCAGGAGATCCTCAATAGTAGACGACGACTTCGTGGATGACGCGCGCTTGCGGCATGGGCGCGGGGGCAGGTGCCGGTGCGCCTGCGGGCACGGGTTGGGGCACGCCCTTGCAGGCGTACTTCACGCGCCACTCGGTCTTCTGCACGGTGTCTTGCGAGCCAGTCGTACGCGTGGCCGGCGCTCCGGTCCAGCTGTGTCCGGCCTCGGTCTGCTCGGACGCGGTCGTGTGTGTGCCGACGACGGTCTCACCCTCTTCCATGATGTCGTAGTTCTGCGGGCCGCCGCAGGTGTTCGCCATTTCCAAGCGCGCCTTCTCCATCGCGGCCTCACGATCGCCGATCAGCGCGATCTCGCCGCCGGACTTGCTTGCTTTTACGACGCGAATCGCGCTGCAGCCAAGCACCATAGTGGCGGCGGCGACTACACATGATCCGATGACGAGCGAATGAAAGTTGGTCCTCATGAGTCCTCTTATTCCCGGCCAAGGGAGACGAAAAGTGTGTGCGGAAGATACCCGCTCCTGACGAAGGCAGGAATGAAGATATTCACGATCGGTCGTAAGAAAAGCGCAATCTCGTCAGAGAATCACGGGCAGCACGCGTACCGGGCGATTCGCCTCGAGAGCGCGTCGGGGAGCGTGGCGTCTGGCCTCGGCCGTCAACGTCCCCGCGACCGAGTGCCGATTCGCGCGCGCCACGTCGACGGTCACCAGGCGTCCGACCAAGTCGAGGTCCTCGGCCCCTTCGATGTGGACGATCTCGTTGCGGCACGTGCGTCCCTCGAAGCGACCCTGCGCGCGCTCGCTCGCGCCCTCGACGAGTACCTCTTCGACGTTGCCGACGAGCGTGAGGAGGTGCGCTTGCGTTTGCGACTCCGAGAGCTCGAACAGGTGAGCGAGCCGCTCGGACTTGAGCTGCTCGGGCACGTCATCGATCAGCTTCAGTGCAGGCGTGAGCGGTCGCGGCGAGAACTTGAAGCCGAAGAGCGACGTGAAGCCCACCTCGCGCACGAGCGAGAGCGTGGCCTCGAAGTCTTCGTCGGTCTCTCCGGGGAACCCGACGATCACGTCGGTCGACAGGGTCATGTCCGATCGGGCCGATCGGAGCCGCGAGACGCGCTCGATGTATTCTGCACGCTTGTAGCGGCGGATCATCCGCTTGAGCATGCGGTCGCTGCCGGACTGGACCGGCATGTGGATGTGGTGTGCGAGCACATCGAGCTCTGCGTGCGCGCGGGCGAGCGACGCCGTCGCGTGGCGCGGGTGCGGGCTCGTGTAACGGAGGCGAACGAGGCCCGGGACGCGCGCCGCGATCGCGCGCAAGAGGTGAGGGAACTGACTCTCGTCAGGATCGTCGCTCTCGGGAGCAGGCAAGGTGGGGTCCTTGAAGCTGTCTACCGTCTGGCCGAGGAGCATCACCTCGCGCGCGCCGGCCTCCACCCACCGCACACACTCCTCGACGATGTCCGCCGCCGGACGGTACCGCTCGGGCCCGCGTGTGTAAGGGACCACGCAGAACGAGCACCGCTCGTCGCAGCCCTTCATGGTCGTGACGAACGCGCTCACCGGCGCCTTACCGGGCTCGGGCCGCGCCGAGAGGAAGCGCGGCGCGTCCACGTCGAACACCGTGCGCGCGAGCGGCGGCGCGCCCTGGCGCTGCGCGAGCAAGAGCGCAGGCAGCTCCGCGAGATTGTCCGGCCCGATGATGAGGTCCAAGTCTTCTACTCGAGCGAGAAGCGCCTCACCCTCTTGTTGCGCAACGCAGCCGGCGACGACGATCACGAGGTCAGGCTTATTTCGCTTCAAGGGAACGAGGCGGCCCACCTCGCTGCGCAGCTTCTGCTCGGCCTTCTCGCGAACGCTGCAGGTGTTCAGCACGATCACGTCCGCCTCCGCGGAGGTCGGCACGCGAGCCCACCCGTGCGCGCGCAGCACTTCTTCCATGCGGTCGGAGTCGTGGACGTTCATCTGACAGCCGAACGTCTGGAGGAAGAAAGTGCCACTCACGGTGCGGCACGTAGCACGGCCCGGCTTTTCAAGCACGCGCCGGTACGAGAGTACGGACCGACACGCGGGCGCGGTGTTATCGTTTGCCTTCATGACTGCCGAATTCGAGAACCTCGTCGACATCTTCGATTACGCCATCAAGAGCTACGGCTCTCGCGAGCTCTTCGGGACCAAAAGAGCAGGCTCCTGGACGTGGAGCACGTACGACCAGTTCGGCAAGGACGTCGAGCGCGCGCGCGCCGGTCTCGCGGCGCTCGGGTTGTCACGCGGCGATCACGTAGCGATCATCAGCGACAACCGCGTCGAGTGGGCGGTCCTCGCGTACGGGTGCTTCGGTCTCGGTGCGGCGTTCGTCCCCATGTACGAGGCGCAGCACGAGAAGGACTGGGAGTTCATCGTGAACGACTGCGACGCCAAGGTGCTCGTCGTCGCGAACAAGGCGATCCTGGACAAGTGCAAGAAGCTCTTCGACGTGGTGCCTTCGCTGCAGAAGATCGTGTGCCTCGAGGAGGTGGCCGGCGAGGGCTCCAAGGTGACGACCTACAAGTCGCTCTTGGATTCCACGAATCGCGTCGGCGCGCAGAAGCCCAAGCGCGAAGACACCGCGTGCATCATCTACACGAGCGGCACCACGGGCAACCCGAAGGGCGTCGTGCTCTCGCACTACAACATCGCCTCCAACGTCAACGCAGTGCACTCGATCTTCCCCATGAACGAGGCGGATCGCTCGCTCTCGTTTTTGCCGTGGGCGCACGTGTTCGGCCAGGTCTGCGAGCTGCACTGCCTCTTCTCGCTCGGCGCGAGCATGGGTCTCTGCGAGAGCACCAACAAGATCATCGAGAACCTCGCGGAGGTTCGCCCCACAGTTCTCATGAGCGTGCCCCGGATCTTCAACAAGATCTATCAAGCGGTGCAGAAGCAAATCGCCGAGCAGCCGGCGCCCATTCAGTCGATGGTCAAGTCGGCGCTCGCCGCCGCAGCGAAGGAGAGAGACGGCACGCGACTCTCGATCAAGGAGCACGTCGTCCTCACGCTCGCGGACAAGCTCGTGTTCAGCAAGGTGCGCGCGCGCTTCGGCGGACGCCTGCGCTATGCGTTCAGCGGGGGCGCGGCGATCAGCCGTGACGTGGCCGAGTTCATCGACAGCCTCGGCGTCACGGTCTACGAGGGATATGGCCTCTCGGAGACGTCGCCCATCGCGACCACCAACTGCCCGGGCGAGCGCCGCATCGGCTCGGTCGGCCGCGCGATCCCCGGTGTTCGTATCGTGATCGATCCCAAGGTGACCACGTCGGTGCGCACCGACCGCGTCGAGGGAGAGATTCTCGTCTACGGCCCGAACGTGATGCAGGGCTACTTGAAGCGCCCCGAGGAGAACGCTGCCGTATTCGTCGGAGACGGAGGCTTCCGCACCGGTGACCAGGGTTACCTCGACCCGCACGGATACTTGTATATTACAGGCAGGATCAAAGAGCAGTACAAGCTCGAGAATGGCAAGTACGTCGTGCCGTCTCCGCTCGAGGAGAAGCTCAAGCTCTCGCCCTACATCCTCAACGCGTTCGTATTCGGCGATAACAAGCCGTGCAACGTGGCGCTGCTCGTCGCCAACGTGGAGGCCGTGAAGAAGTTCGCCGCGGAGGTCGGGATCACCGCGACGGGAGACGCTCTCTTGGAGCACGCGAAGGTCAAAGATCTCTTCAAGAAGGAGCTCGGCAAGTACGGGAGCGAGTTCAAGGGCTTCGAGGAGATCAGAGAGTTCGCGCTCATCACCGAGGACTTCACCACGGAGAACGAGATGCTGACGCCAAGCCTCAAGGTGAAGCGCCGCAAGGTCCTCGAGAAGTACGAGACGACGATCATGGGCCTGTACACGAAGAAAAAGAGCCCGCAGGCGAGCGCTTCGGCGAACTGAGCGATCAATTCGGCCGGTCTGTAAACATGCAGGCAGCCGGGGGTCCGGACACGCGTCGTCCTGCACGCCCGGGGTGAATTGTAAGCATGCTTACAATCCGGGTCTTGGCCGTCGCGGCTTGCCGCCAGAAACGCTTCAGTAGTTCGTCTCGACCTTGTCCATGTTCGGGCTGACGGGCCACGCGATACCGCGAACGGCATGGTCGACGCAGGAGGCGACACCCGCGTTCGGCGGTGAGGTCGTCACCGTGACGCCGACGGGGTGCCCGTTCTGAACGGCGGCCACCACGTGAACGTGCATGCTGTCGGGCGCGCCGCAGCCGTTGATGAAGCTTGCATTCTGCATGGGTCGGGAGAGCTCATCGAGGGTGAGGTCGCGCTGACCGCCGCCCGCAAGGTCGACCTTCTGCTCGGCCTTTGCCCACGCGGCCTCGAAGCTCTGGCCCCCGCCACCGAAGCTACCGCCGCCGCCACCGCCGCCGGGCTTGTTCCGCTTCTGGCCCTTGATGCTGCCAGCGGGGTCCATGTTCGCGCCGGCTTTGTCGTCAGCGATCGCGATGTCGTCCTTCTTGCTGCCGACGGCTTTGATGACAAACACGGCGCCGACGGCGACCAACGCGACGACCACCACGATCCCGATGGTCGACTTCGCGGTACCTGCGGCTTTTTCTTGCTCGACGACGCGCGCGACTTCCTTCTTCTCTGCGACGATGTCGCGCTTCAGCGCGGCCTCCACCTTCTGCTTAACGTCCGCTGGCTGCACTTGCTTCGCCAGCCGGATCTGGTTCGTGATGCCCATCACGCCGTGCAGGCGATGCACAGCCTGCTCGGCCAGGGCGCGCTGATACTGCCAG
>ENA-OFCD01001341-OFCD01001341.1-metagenomes-genome-assembly--contig:-NODE-1341-length-12595-cov-6.568182_pt1 | contig 12595 bp, 9 predicted proteins | sample MGYA00153392_OFCD01 | MGnify analysis MGYA00153392 | reverse complement strand
GTTACTGGGTCATGCCGATCCCAAAACTACGGCGATTTATACTCATGTGGGAGATAGGTGGTTGAATAATCCGGCTTTGAATTTGGGGATTAAACTTACTCCTGACTGACTTGTCACCAAGAGTGCGAGGGTCGCCGCAAATGCTAAACTAGAATTTAAATTGGCTTGGCGGAAATTCAGATTTTCGTGTTTTTGTATTTTTGAATTTGTGAAAATATGTATTTCTATATTTTCAAATTGGCGAAAATATGTATTTTCAAATTGGAGCAGTGACGAATTGCTAGTAACCTGTACATCGGCAAAAGGCGGCGTGGGTAAGACTACCAGCTCGATCCATATCGCTGCTTACCTATCCGCCAAAGATTCTACCCTGTTAATCGATGGAGATCCCAACCACTCAGCGATGAAATGGGCGAGGCGGGGACAACTTCCATTCCAGGTGGTCGATCTGATGGCAGCCCCCAAGCACACCAGAACCGTCGAGCATATCGTCTTTGATACCCCCGCACGTCCCAATCGGGATGACCTCGAAGCATTGGTAGATGGTTGCGATTTACTGATTATTCCCACCACACCGGATATTTTGAGTATCGATGCCACACTCGAAACTGTAGCAATGCTCAACGCGCTCAAGTGCGACCGCTACCGGATCTTACTCACCATCGTCCCCTCGCTGCCCAGAAAAACTGGCGAACAGGCAAGATCTGCTTTAAGCGATTACCCATTATTCGTCCAATCCATTCGTCAATTTGCAGCTTATGAAAAGGCAGCTTTAGCAGGTGCGTTGGTTCATCAAGTCAAAGAGCGGAATGGTGGGATTGCTTGGAGAGAATTTGAAACACTAGGAAGAGAAATTTTAGCATGACTAAGGAAAATCCATTTGCCAAGGCGATCGCCAGTAGATATCAAGTAGAACCTAACCATCCCACACCGAGCGAGATTGTTGAAGCTGGAGCGCTCCAACCGACCCTCACCACTGAAATTGCGCCTAGAAAAAGGGGACGACCAGCCACGGGAAAACGGTCGGATGATGCTTGGTTGGGACGCACCTACTATATCAAGCGGGAAACGGACTTAGATGTTGAAGACCGACTGCTCCAACTCAAGCGCAGTGGCATCGAGATCGATAAGTCCGAATTGGTGGATTTTCTCCTTGCCGCCTGGGTGAAACTTCAAAATGGTGAAAATCCGAATTTTCATGTTTCCGAAATTACGCCAAGGTGAAAATGAGTAGCGCCTTTTAAAACCTGGGGTTATTGGCACTGTACATTTTTAGTCTAAACTCTAGTTATGAGATTTTAGAGGCAGAAATTGTCAGATAGCTTACCTAGCATCAATTTGAACGTCAAAGCAAAAGCCGACATCAAAATTAATGATGTCGGCTCCTACTCCCATGTAAAATGGGGTAACGCTTCCCACAGAGGAAAAGAGTCAAGATAAAACTTAGTAACTTAATCTTAACTCATCACTATCTGTATAATCCAGAGCGATCGTCGCTAAATTGACTTTGTGGGAAGTTATCAACCAATTTATTGATAATTAAAATGTTTGTACCTACTAAGTGCTATACTCCCAATCTCACCGTCCAACGCGCTTCACACAAGGCAAACTACACTGTTGTTCAAAATGAACTCATGGATGACTCAGGACTATCCGATCGGGCAAGATTGGTCGCATACGCGCTCCTAAGCAAGCCTAAAGGTTGGAAGTTCATTCCAAAGCATATCGCGAAAATGTTAGGCAAACATGTCAACACAATTTATAAGTATTTGCGTGAGTTAGTGAACTACGGTTTACTAATCCGCACCAAATTAAAGAACAAATTTGGACAGTGGAGCGGGTATAGCTACTTTCTGATCGAACCAACGGTAATGGGTGGAAACCAAATCTCAAACCCAGTCCCAGAGCCAGTTTACTCCGTGTCACAAAAAACGGAGTTAAGTAAATCGGAATCCCAAAAAACTTGTCCCTTAACAAATACCGAAGTCAACAATTACGAAGATAAACAATTAGTAATAGATCTCTCTCCTACCTCTCTCAGCCTAGAGTCAGAAGAGAGAGATTTGTGGTCATCCAATTCTGAAGCTCCGGAAGCAATCGAAGTCAACTTTTGTCAGCAGATCGAAGCACTAGAGATTACTAGCGTATCACTAGTCTCTAGTGAACGGGAAAGTTCCGCCGCCAGTTACAAAAAACTTACACTAGAGACTACTAAACTCAACCGTAAGGAGAAACGCACAGCCCAAAATAAAGGCACTTGGTTGGAGCGTGGACAAGAAAACGGACTATGGCAGTCAAAAGAGGAGTTAGAGGATTTCATGGCAGCTTTACACCGCCATGCAGCTAAAAATCCTAAGCTTCATTCCCGTGGCAAGTGGGTGGAGTCAGAGATCGAAAAGACTTGCACCAATGGCACAGGTACTCACTGGGTCGAGTACCGATATGAAATGAGCATCGGCACGATAGATAAACAGCCCTGGTCTGACATTGATGGCAACGTCGATCCAAGCTTCAAATCGTATGTCGAACAGAGCAAGTTTGGTGAGTCTGGGAACAGTACCTCTAGAGCTGTTGAATTAGCCGCTCAAGTATTTGCTAATCCAGCTAAAACTACATTGATGTGGAATGAGTATCAACGTCGCCTAGAACGCGAATTAGAGGAAAAAGCTAAGTGCGATCGATTGGGCATTACCTATGACGCTCCTGGCGTTCTTAAACCTAAGCAAGAAATCTCGACTGAGCGTACCACTGAGACTCAACAGGTATTACGAATCGATGTAGCTCCCCAGATTGACCAACCAGTCATCGCGGCTGTTGAGACAGCAGTGCTAGAAGCTGGATCTGATTACGACTTTGATAACGTTGACTGGGAAATGGTAGCGGCTAAAGCAGAAGCCAAAATGTTGGCATTGGGTGTAAGCATGAGCATATCCAAGCTTACACCTCAAGTGACACCGTTGGCAGATATCTATCGGGAACCTAAAGCGATTGACCAGGATGAAGTTAAACAGTATAATGTTTGGCTCGATTTAGCTAAAGCTAAAGGTCTAGTTAGCTACGGTTACTCTGACTCTGGACGTCTACTTGTGGTATTAGCTGATAATGAAACTGCGATGCCGTGGAAAGATGCTAGAAGTTTATTTGGAAATTTTGATTAAGCGAGAACACAACTCATTTTCTTAGTACATTTCCCTACTCAATAATGCTCTCGGTAGTAAAGTTACAGCTAACTACAAATTCATGTAATCTGGCAACTGTAAAGCTATTATCTATAAAATTACTAGAGTGCTGATAAGTTCCAAAAGACAAAACCCTCTAACTGTTACAAGTAGAGGGTTTAGAGGTTTAAGGATGCGATAAGGACATTAAGCAATCAAATATATATTAATTTGTAACAAATTCGTGTCTTACATGAAATATTGTATGATAATACTACAAATTAGGTATTTCTAATTATGACAGAAGATTCTAGTAATGTATTTGATATTCATGCGTTTGTTACAGCGCATGGAGTTGAAGAAGAACAAAACTTTAAGAGTGAAAGTTCCATACAAGATTGTCTTATCTTAAGAGAAAAATTTAACAGTAAGCTCATTGAAAGATGTTGGATTTCAGATAAATTTTTATGTACTAGTTGTGGTAGACAGCTTTCAATTGTTGATCTTTTTAATAGTGAAAGTATGGTACACGGTTCGGAGTTTATGAACAAGTGGCTAGATTTAGATTCAGGTGATTTTACTATCGTTAATGGACCAAAAAGAACTGTAAAAATAACCTGTGATTGTGGAAAATCAGACGAATATTCTATTCCGGAATCTGCAATCAAAACTCCTCTCGGAAAAGTCTTGGCTTATACAAGATCGGGTGGTTGTTACAGCCCTTCTTAAAAAGAGGGGTCAGGGTGGTTCCATACAAGAAAAGAAAAAACATCATCAACCTAGTTAGCCCATAAGCATAAAGCCTATGGGACAGTCTGAATATCAGCAAGGGCGTACCAAAGTAACAATACAATTAAAGAAAATTGGCTAAAAGTGCCCGATGCGCCAAATTTGTAAGTTTAGCCAGTACATCAATAAGTTACTATAGCAGTCCTAAATGAGAAGCGTAGCTTCTAGAGGGCGGGCATGAAGCACCGCCCCTACAAGTTGACTTTACTGCGAGGAACTCAAATAGGATTGCTAAGTCGATAAGTAAGTTAAGTTTCACAAACTGAATCAGATCGATCGAGTCAAGTACTCTTTTCCAGCATCCAGCAAGCCTTGTAGCCGCAAGAATCAGCATACACGTACCCCCCTAAATGTGATAAAATTGAACTAGTGACACAGCACAATTAACCAGCCGGACGGAGCAATTCATGACTACTTCCCAAGAGCGAATCGTCCCTACAGATCTACGACTTGAGATGTCTCGCTCTTACCTGGAATACGCCATGAGCGTAATCGTAGGGCGGGCACTTCCCGATGCCAGAGACGGTTTAAAACCAGTCCACCGCCGCATCCTGTATGCGATGCACGAATTAGGTTTGACAGCCGACAGGCCGTTTAGAAAGTGCGCGCGGGTAGTCGGGGAAGTGCTGGGTAAATACCATCCTCACGGTGATACAGCCGTGTATGACGCGCTGGTGCGGATGGCTCAAGATTTTTCGATGCGAAATCCGTTGATTAACGGACATGGTAACTTTGGTTCGGTTGATAACGATCCGCCAGCAGCGATGCGGTATACCGAATGTCGTTTGCAAGCTTTGACGATGGATGCCGTATTGCGGGACATCGAGGCAGAAACGGTAGATTTTGCTGACAACTTTGACGGTTCGCAACAGGAGCCGACTGTACTTCCGGCGCGGATTCCGCAGCTATTACTCAATGGCTCATCGGGAATTGCTGTCGGGATGGCGACAAATATTCCCCCGCATAATTTGGGCGAGTTAATTGATGGTGTGGTGGCATTGATCCACAATCCTGAGATTACCGATCTCGAATTGATGCAATATATCCCTGGCCCTGATTTTCCCACAGGAGCGCAGATCCTGGGCACATCACCGATTAAGGAAGCTTATACTACTGGGCGCGGTTCGATCGTCATGCGCGGGGTGGCTAATATTGAAACATTAGAATATAAAGGCAGACCCGATCGCGAAGCAATTATTATTACAGAGTTGCCCTTCCAGACGAATAAGGCTGCTCTGATCGAACGGATCGCCGAAATGGTTAACGACCATAAACTAGAGGGAATATCGGATATTCGGGATGAAAGCGATCGAGATGGGATGCGGATCGTGATCGAACTCAAGCGGGATGCTTACCCCCGCGTGGTTTTAAATAATCTCTACAAGCAGACACCGATCCAAACCAACTTTGGTTGCAACATGTTGGCGTTGGTAAATGGGGAACCCCAGCTCCTGAGCCTCAAAAAATTCCTGACAGTTTTCCTCGACTTCCGCATCGAATCGATTACTCGTCGGACTCGCTACGAGCTACGCAAAGCTGAAGAGCGCGATCACCTGTTGGGTGGTTTATTAATTGCTCTAGCTAACCTAGATGCAGTAATTCGCCTGATTCGGGGTGCGGCGGACTCAGCCACAGCCAAACAGGAGATGATCGAAAGATTTGAACTGTCTGATTTTCAATCCGATGCCATCCTTCAGATGCAGCTACGGCGGCTGACAGCTTTAGAAGCTGACAAAATTCGCCTAGAGCATGAAGAGCTGACGATTAAGATTGCCGATCTCAAAGATATTCTCGCTCGGCGGGAACGAATCCTGGATATTATCCAAATCGAAATCGCTGAAATTAAGACCACATTTGCCACCCCTCGCCGCACCCTGATCGAGCATGGTGAAGGAGATTTAGAAGATACCGACCTCATCGCTAATGAGAAATCTCTGATCCTCGTCACCGAGCAGGGCTATATCAAACGGATGCCAGTTAGCACCTTCGAGACTCAAAGCCGCGCTACACGGGGCAAAAAAGGCACAGGGATGAAAGAAGAAGATGCGATCGAGCATTTCCTCACCTGCTGCGATCACGATACAATCCTGCTATTTAGCGATCGCGGGGTAGTATATACAGTCAAAGCCTATCAAATTCCCGTCTCATCCCGCACAGCACGCGGACTCCCGATCGTCCAAATGTTGCCGATTCCTCGCGAGGAAAAGATCACCTCAGTGGTACCTGTAAGCGAATTCAGCGATGATGAATACCTAATTATGCTCACGCAGAAGGGCTTCATCAAAAAGACCGCTATCTCCGCATTTGCCAGCGTCCGCGCTAATGGTTTAATTGCCATCTCACTCGAAGACGGCGATGGCTTACGCTGGGTACGTCGTGCTAAAGAAACTGACAGCGCGATTATCGGTACCCGCAATGGGATGACGATCCATTTCCGCACCAATCGCGACCAACTCCGACCATTAGGACGAGCCACACGCGGAGTGAAATCGATGTCGCTCAAGAAAGGTGACGAACTAATCAGTATGGATATCTTACCAAGTCAAGTCATCGCCCAGATGGTGGCGGCGAGTGAAGATCCAGGGGTAGATGATATCGACGATACTGTTGCCGAAGATGTCACAGTTCCAGCAGGTGAAGGGCCGTGGATTCTAGTCGTAACGACTGGAGGACTCGGCAAACGGGTACCAGTGACTCAATTCCGCCTCCAAAATCGCGCCGGAATGGGCGTACTCGCGATCAAGTTCCGCAAAAAAGGCGACAGGTTAGCCGCTCTGCGGGTAGTCAACGCCGATGAGGAAATGATGATCGTCACCAATCGCGGGATTATCATTCGTCAAGCCATCAACGCCATCTCACCTCAATCGCGGATGGCGACTGGGGTACGAGTCCAGAAGCTAGACGATGATGATGCCATCATGGCAGTAGCGATCGTTCCAGCCTCTAATGGTGAGGAGGATCTAGAGCTAGATGTTGTAGATGTAGATGCAGTCGAAGTAGAAGAAGTCTAAATCTCTAGATGCGAGCGTCATTCACACCACATCGGTACAGTCGAAATCCCGTGTTACCCCACCCCAGCCCTCCCCTTATCAAGGGGAGGGAGTAGAGCTTCCTCCTTGATAAGGGGGGGTTGGGGGGGTAAAACGGGATTTCGATCGCAATAGAAATTTACTCTCACAATTTCGCTATCAACTATCAACTATCAACTATCAACTACTTAATTTGCTGCTTCTGACATCTCGATCGTCCGACCATCATAATCCTTAACCAAAAAGTTTAGCGGCTTCTCATTCCGAATCTTGTGCTTGACTCCACGGGTTTGAATTCGGAGCAGGATCTGTTCTAGGCACTCTCGATCGAAACAAACGTGTCGCTGGCGATTTTTTTCGCCCAGACTAGTCCCAGTAATGACGTGAAGTTGGGAGTTTTTCTTTAGTTGGTACCACAAGCCTTCCGAACCTTTCATCCCTCTGACGCTGGCTCTACCCATAGGAGCGGCTAGATACATCGGATCGATACCCGCAGTCCCGATCGTCTGCTCGTAGTCATAATAGTAGTGCAACGGGATTTGAGCGATCGGCAGATTCAACAATCCTTCATACAAGTCCTGGGCAATTTGGAGATCGGACACCATCACCGTGTATACCTTGGGGGCACTAGAGAGAAACAGCCACATCGCCCCAGCGTAGGCTGCAAGAAGCATCACCATGATACCTTGGGTCGAGAACAGGCTATCTAGAGGCATAAGATCGATAGGGCTAAGATTAGGTATATGTTAACAGCTTGGACTAATTAAGTGAATAAACTGTCACCGAATCGATCGAAATTCAGCCATTAACCTAGTTGCGATTGAAGATCGATGCACAAATTGCTCCTACTCCCTCCCCTTGATAAGGGGATGGCTGGGGTGGGGTAAAAATCTACGCAACTCACACAAACTTCTACATAAATAGCCAGATCGACTGTTGTGAGGTAGTAGGAGCAATAGATTAAACCCGTGCAGGTAAAAATTCGCGTTCGACTAACTCCTGAAGTTTGACTAAATACATCAAACTATCGGCATATTTTGTGACGCCGAGTAGATAGGTTCCCAGTTGAGAACTAACTGAGAGCGGGATATCGACTTGAGTATTGGCGAAATAAAAGACATCAAAAATCCGATCGACCCCAATGCCGACTTGAAAATCGTCGATCTGGACGACTACCACTTCTTGGCGAGGAAGAGTGGGAATTTGCAATACTGTCCCTAGCTCTAGTAAAGGCAAAATTTGACCCCGCCAGTTGATTTGACCTAATATCTGTGGCGGTGCAAGTGGGACTGGTGAGAGCGCAAATCGATCGAGTGTATCCACATCGATGATGAGTTGGAGTGGTAGTCCAAAGTAATCGGTACCAATTTGGACGACTAAAACGCCCGTATCTGTCTCGGTCTGAGTCTGGATGACTGATGTTTTGAGCTGGCTGGCGCGAGTGGCAAAGGTGGCGCGTTCGGCGACTGTAGCCTGGGCACAGCAACAATGATAAAAGTCAGCACCAGCAGCCAGCGGTGGCTCGTGGCGATCTAGAGCGGCGATCGCATCTGGCTCTCGAATCAATCGATCGAGATCGAGGCAAGAGACTAGATCTCGATCGCTTTGGGCGATCCCGATGATAAAGTTACGATCGATCGGCGATTGACGTTGAATCAAATCGAGATCCAAGGGCTGAGGATCGATCGAGCGAACATCAAATACTTCATGAGCAACGATGCCCAGATAAGTACCCTGACACTCCACCACAATGACTCGATCTGTGACACTACAGCCAGAAAAGCTCCAGCCAAATCGCAAATCTAAGTGCATCACGGGCACCATTCGCGATCGCCAATTGAAGATCCCGATAATATCTGCCGGAGTAGTGGCTAATGAGTACAACTCAGGCAACCAACAGATTTCTCTCACAAAACCAGTACTAATTCCATAGAGCGAGCCGTGTAGCCCAAAGATCAGATTTTGCTTATCTGACATGATGTATATAATATGTGTTGAATTACATTAGCTGCTGGACTTATCATTGAATATGCCCACGCTGGGTGTATCGATCGACAACTGCGATCAATTTTTCATCATCTAGCGGTTTGGTGAGATATTCAGTTGCTCCCACCATTTCTGCTAGTGCCCGATCGTAACTCTTGTCTTTGGCTGTCAGCATGACGATCGGTAACTGGGTGAATTTGCTCATGCGCCGGAGCGTTTGACACAGCTCGATCCCATCGATACCGGGCATCGTCACATCCAGCAACAGCAAATCCACAGGCTGTCGAGCCAACAAATGCAGGGCACTCATCGCATCATTTGCCAGTAGTACCTCAAACCGCTCGCTCAACGCCCGCTTGATCCGAGTTTGGACGATCGGACTATCATCCACAGACAAGACGATCGGCAATTCTACGGGGATTAGGGACTCCAGCGCGATGTCGATCGGCTGCTGACACTGCATCCAACCCATCTGTGCCCATTGCGCGTAAGAACGGGCGACTTGGAGCGGATCGCGATCGAGCGCAGTCGCGATATCGACGATCGTTCTGTGCCCATCAAACCACTTTTGAGCGTGTTGCTCGATCGCTTTTTCGGCAATTTTGGCGGACATCGCCGCCGTCAGTGGGAGCGGAACTGCGGCAATCCCCGGAATGAGATTCTTGATTTTGCTCCAATATTGTTGGCGGGTATTGACACTCATCATCAACTGTTGCCAGTTCAATCCAGATCCTGTCGCACCAAGATAGAAGTCAACTTCCGGCTGGTGGCTAAACCGATACTTCCCGCCAAAACCGATCGCCTGTTCGAGTGCAAATACTGCTTGTCCTTGCGCCCACGTCTCGATCTGTTCCCAAGTCAGGAATTGTTTTTGGACCAAAAATACTAACAGTTCTCGACTTGAATGAGGATAGACTAATTGTTGCATCAGCCAACCTTCGATCGATTGTGAATATTCTGGTTTAAACTTTTTGACAAGTATTCTAATCAACTCACCGCGATCGATTAATTTATTACCCCCATAGGTAATTTCTCCCCGATACCAAATCAAGACTCGCTGCCAATATCTTCCTGGTTGTAATTCTACCTCCAACTGGAAAGTACCACTCACCTGCTGTTGGCGAAAGGATTGTATTAACCGCGCGAGATCCTGTGATTGATAGGGAATTAGTGGTAATGTTTCCCCTGGTATCAAGACATCACCCATCGACATTCCACTCATCTACCGATTCCATTGCATCTGAAGATTACCTTTCTTATCGTTCCCAAATCTCACCCAAAATCTACAGTCGCGATCGTAAATTCTCTCCAGTCAAACAGCGCAGAGCAACGGCAATAATGGCTAGTGGCTGGAGTGATAGAATATACTTACCCACCCACTACCAACTACCCACTAGATCTATGTCACCCGCGATCGAAACCTACCCCAAACTCTCATCTGTCTCAATTACCAATCGAATCGCCACAGTCCATCGTCAAACTGGTGAAACAGATGTTACCGTGACGATCGATCTCGATGGCACTGGCATCTGTCACGCCCAGACAGGGATTCCTTTTCTCGATCACATGCTCCACCAAATTGCCGCCCACGGCTTGTTCGATCTCCAGATTACCGCCACCGGAGACATCCATATCGACGATCACCATACCAACGAAGATGTCGGAATTACCCTGGGGATGGCTCTTGCCAAAGCTCTAGGCGATCGCAAGGGCATTGTCAGGTTCGGTCACTTTGTCGCCCCTCTAGACGAAGCCTTGGTACAAGTCGCGCTCGATTTTTCCGGTCGTCCCCACCTCAGTTATGGCTTGGAAATTCCGACTCAGCGAGTAGGTACTTACGATACTCAGCTAGTCCGAGAATTTTTCGTAGCTGTCATCAATCACAGTCTGATGACGCTCCACATTCGCCAATTAGACGGCATCAATTCCCATCACATTATCGAAGCTACCTTCAAAGCTTTTGCCAGAGCCATGCGGATGGCAACAGAACTCGATCTGCGTCGGATGGGAACTATCCCTAGTTCCAAAGGAGTACTTTAGATAGTTGACAGTTGACAGTTGACAGTTGACAGCGACGTAGTGGCTATAAACACCAGAATCGAGCTGATTTGTACGAAAAACGTCCTAGAAATTAAGATGTGTACGAATCGTAAAAATTAATCCACTATCCACTCAGATCGAATAGTTAAATATCTATGCTATTAATAATTTTTTAAAAATAGAAAACTTACAATTAATAGTATCAGAGATTAAACTAATCACCTTAAAAAGGCACGGGCGTAAATCATGCGAATTGCCACTATGTTAGAACGTTTTATCGGTTATTTTTCAGATGCGGCTGAGAGAATCTTCGGACTCGATCGTAATAAATACCCTGCAACTGGCTTACAACCTTTTGAAGGCGAGATCGACAAAAAGCATCATTAATCGCTCGGCAGTCAAAAACTCATGTATATCTGCGAACAGATCCCCGACTTCTTAAAGAAGTCGGGGATCTGGGTTTCGTATAATTTAATTCTTGATAGTCATTTGGAAGACGAGATCGTTGTAATCACGATCGCCACCACCATACATATCTTCAACTCCAAATTTATTGTCACCGAGCAAGCGGAAGCGATCTACTTTGTCAGTATTGGCACCAATATAGTTGAAGTAAGCATGAATATTGCTATTGGCATTATTGTTGGGATTTTGCTTGAGGAAGTTATCAAAAGTCCCATTGGCAACTACTACCGGAGCCATGATTTTACCACCAGTTACGAACATATTAGTATCGACTTGACTCCTGAATCTGGTACCGAGGACAGCACTTTCAATTGCGGCTTGAGCATAGCCCACATCGCCCGGTTTGAGTCCATTAGCCAGCGTACCGCGCTCGTCTTCGACTGCATAGAAAGCAATGAAGTTATTGTAATCGGCATCACCGATCGTCTTGGTATCGACGATCGCATTGCCACCACCGTAACGCAAATCGATAACCTGTCCTTCCAGCTTACTTTGCATACTAGTACCGCCCTGAACTTTGACATTATCTAATGCTTCTACTTTCAAGGTGATATCTTTGAAAGCGATATCGTAGGTACCATTAGTATTGCTGGTGAATTTCACCTGAGTAGCATTACTAGGATTGGCAGATGGGAGGGAAAATAAGATATTTGCTGTTGGTTTGTTAGCCGCGAGATCGGTTCTAACTCGATCGAGTGTTTCGTTACCAATCGCCAAAAATTCCAGCCGTTCGCCAGGAGTATAGTTTAAATAACGTTGAGAATTACTATCATTTTGGCGATCGAATGAACTATTATTACCGAGACTAGAGAAGATAGTGCTCGCGCGCCCGATTGCGGCTGCTACATAACCACTTTCTCCAGGCTTAATGCCATTAATTTGACCCAAATCGTCATCGACGACAAAAGCGCAGACTTCATTGAGATCGCTATTGGGCTGGGCAACTTTGGTAAACTTTAGCAGACTATTGACCGAGCCACCTTCAATGGACAACAGATTTTTAGCTGGTTCCACCAATTTAGGTTGCTCGGAATCATTATCGGCGATCGTTACAGTACCGCTATTTGCACCAGTACAGCGGTTTGCGGGTTGATGGGGTACATCGATCTTCAAAAGCCTGATTTGGGA
>ENA-OFCD01001340-OFCD01001340.1-metagenomes-genome-assembly--contig:-NODE-1340-length-12602-cov-5.985176_pt1 | contig 12602 bp, 13 predicted proteins | sample MGYA00153392_OFCD01 | MGnify analysis MGYA00153392 | reverse complement strand
GGAATAGAAGGAGATGGCTCACTCGAATAAATCTCACGAATCATTTAGGATCGCTTAGTTGATAGTTGACAGCGATTCAACGCCCGATATTCATATCCTCGACTTCTAAAAGAAGTCGGGGATATTTTCAATCTTAACTATTTAGTCAATACTAATATCCCCATCATCCCAGCCGCGATCGGGTAATGAGTTGCGTGACTAAATCCAGCCGTCAGCCCTAATTTTATCTGTTCTGTACCATTAGGAAAACGGTCTAGACTAGGGTTTAGATAGGCATACTCAGCCATCATGCCCAATTCGGTTGCTTTGGGGACAACGATCGCATCTAGATACCATTGCTGAAAGCGACGAATTAAATTATTATCGGGACGATGGAAATCGAGAATTGCTACCTTGGCATCAGTCTTTAAAACTCGGTGCAACTCTTCTAAGCATTTAGGAATATCTGTGACATTTCGCAAGCCATAACCCATCGTCGCCGCATCAAAATAATTGTCTGCAAATGGCAAATCGAGGGCATCAGCCTCTACCCATTCAATTCGATCGAGTGGCGGATAAATATTAGCAATCCTGGCTGCGGCATTTTCTAGTTGCGCGGGGGCAAAATCAGCACCAATAACTGTTCCTGTAGTTCCAACTTGTTTTGCCATCAGTTGGGTGATATCGCCACTACCACAACAGATATCTAAGCAAGTATCTCCAGATCTGGCTCCACTCCAGGATACTGTCATCTGTTTCCATACCCAATGAATACCCAAGCTCAGATCGTTATTCATGCGATCGTATACTGGTGCAATTCGATTAAAGATTGCCTGAATCTCTGTAGATGTATAATTTGATTTAACTAACATTAATAAGTATATATCACTAAAAATTTGCTCTAAATTCAGTTATGTATCGATCCTAAATGAGTACCTAGATGAATGTTACTGTAGGGTGTGTTAGGCGTAAGCCGTAACGCACCATTACCCGCTCCCAGCGATCGGATTTTGGATCGATCGAGATATTACTAACAACATCTCGATCGTTTACTGAATTTAGCCGATCGGAAACTATGCACCAATTTCCGAAGTAGAAGTTTCTCCTACTGCTAACCTTTCAGCATCCAATCTACGCTTACGGGCATAGAGTTGAATTGTCGCAGCCATTAGCACTACCAATCCCACGATTACATAACTAGTCAAATCGGTGGGCAAACTATCTTTGAAGATTGCTAATAGGACGATCGCGACTAAAAACAGCGTCGGTAATTCATTAAGTCCCCGCAACTGTTGACTACTCCATTTACACTCATCTACTGCAAGTTTTTTCATCAAACTGCTACAGTAGAAGTGATAGCAGATTAATAAGGCTACCAACCCCAGTTTAATATGCAGCCAACGTTGATGAATAATCTCTGGCTCTGTCGAAATAATCCCGATCGCCATCGCGATCGTCACCAACATCCCAGGCGTGGTAATAATACTATAGAGCCGCTTTTCCATGATTTGGTACTGCTCTTTAAGAATGCTTCGTGCGGGTTCGGGCTTCTCATTTGCCTCAACATGATAAATAAACAACCGCACTAGATAAAACAATCCTGCAAACCAAACTGTAAACCCGACAATATGAAAAGATTTAAACCACTGATATGCCATAAGATAGGTGTTAGGTGTTAGGTATTAAGTGTTAGGGAATGAAGAGAAGTATTAACTTTTATTTGGCAATAGCCGAAACAACTTTCAACTCGCCTTCATCTAGGTTAGGCAAAAAGGCTGACGGTTGCTACGGCGATCGAGATAAGCTTAATATTATGCAATGTCACTAGGAGTTGATGTACCCTGTGATTTGATGCTCTCTGCGATCGCCTGCATTACTCACAGCTTAACTCAGCGCGGCTTTGGCACAATCCAATTCACCATTACCTAAGATGTCTAGTTCCATCGTTGAAATACTTTCTGCTGATGAAATTCGGAGAACGATCGTCAGGTTAGCTTCAGAGATAAATGAACGCTGCCGAGATTTGTCACAGATAGTGCTAGTCGGAATTCAAAAAAAAGGTGTTCCTCTGACGAGAATGTTGGCGAAACAGATGGAAGTATTGGAGGGAATGAAAGTTCCTGTCGCGACGCTAGATATTACTTTCTATCGCGACGATCTCGATCTAATTGCCGTGCGAACGCCAGGTAAAACCGATATTCCGGTAGACTTGAATGGTAAGACAGTAATTTTAGTAGATGATGTGATCTTTCAAGGTCGAACCATCCGCGCAGCAATGAATGCTATCAATGAGTATGGTAGACCTAAACACATTTTACTAGCAGTATTAATCGATCGAGGTCATCGACAAGTACCGATTCATCCAGATTTTGTCGGGAAGAAACTACCTACTGCGCGTGAGGAACAAATCAAAGTCTATTTTCAAGATCCCGATGGCAGAGATGCTGTAGAATTGATTCGGGCAACTCTGCTGTAGACTGCCAAAACTTCATACAATCGATACTGTTACTCGACGATCGTTAGCTACCTAGCATGGTAATGATGCCTTGCTGTCCGACCAAAACTTCCCGAATTAAACTCACAATCCCTACCCAGACAATCGGGGTAATATCCACTCCACCAATTGGCGGAATTAGCTTGCGAGAAGGAGCCAAGAAAGGCTCTGTAGGTGCAACCACCAGACTAAATGGTAACTTTTGGCTCTCTACCTGTGGATACCACGTCAGCACGATCCGAAAGATAAATAAGAATGTCATCACTACCAGGATCAGGCTGATAGCGATGTTAATTAATTGAATGTTATTAGCAGTCATTTCGATTTTGGATTTTGGATTGCTTGTGACTTACGCGTAGCCGAAGTGTTAACAAAGAGCAGAAGCTATGGCTTCGGGGTTTAAATCCCCATCTTAAAACTCAATTATCTGCTTGGTGCGCTAAACCGTCGGGAAACCCGACGAGCGCGCATCCGCAATTATCAATTATCAATTAATTTAACCCTCTATGCAAAAACTCGATGTTGGAGCGAGGGCATTTGAGCGCGCGCACGAGCTAGACGAGTGGGATCGATTTCGGCGATCGCGACTCCAGGTAGATCGCCAGCATCAGCTAAAATGACGCCCCAAGGATCGATAATCATCGCGTGTCCGTGAGTTTGGCGCATGGCGTAGTGGGTGCCAGTTTGAGCTGGAGCGATGACGTAGCAGGTATTTTCGATCGCGCGTGCTTGCAATAAAACTTGCCAGTGATCCTTGCCAGTGTATGCAGTAAAAGCGGCGGGTACACACAACACATCGGCACCTAATTTTGATAGATGGCGGTACAACTCTGGAAACCGGACATCGTAGCAAACCGACAAACCGATACCACCCAATTGGGGCGAGTGATACACATCGGGGAGCTTTACCCCTGCCATGACTGTACTCGATTCATGATAAGTATTGCCATCGGGGAGATCGACATCAAATAAATGTGCCTTCTCGTATCTACTCAGTTCCTCACCGTTGGGGCCAACCAGTAGCGCGGTATTATAAACTTTACCCTCAGTACCAACCGGAACGGGAAAGCCACCTCCGACTAGGGTAATTTGAAATTTTTGGGCGGTTGTCTTGAGAAATTTCTCAGTTTGAGTGGCGATCGCTTCAGCTCGATCGATTTTATCCTCTTCAGTCCCCAAAAAAGCGAAATTTTCAGGCAGACTAATTAATTCAGCACCTCGACGAACGGCTAATTCGATTAATTCTTCAGCAGTAGCTAGATTTTTCGCTAGATCCGGCCGACTCGTCATTTGAATAGCAGCAGCGAGATAGGATTTCATGTGGAGGAAGTAGTAATATGAATAGATATTAGAGCGATTGACTAGCCACAATTGACTAGTCGTCAGAGCCTAGATTACTTTGGCAAATTTTAGTCCAAAGAATAGACCCATCGCAATCACGAACATAATCCCGATAAAACCTAAATAAGCGATCGCACCAGACATATATTTATCCTCTTTTACAACTATTCTATTACTATTAAATCATTGACTGGAGCCTAGAGTATAGCAGGCAACCGAATTAGAGATCCGATCCTTGCCTTCGACATCCACAATCTAAGTTAGGGATTAGGCTTTGAGGCTCTAAGCTCCAGGAGAGCCTCGATTGTAATGGGCAGGAAACCCGCCCAGTCAAATATCAACTATTTACCCATTACCTCCTAAATTTATGGAATCGATCGTCGTCGATCTAGCTGAGAATACTTATGAAATCTCGATCGCCTCTGGAAATCTAGATCGATTGGGGGAAAAATGTCGCGCTCTCCGATGGCAACGCAAAGACCATCAGTTCGGCTTGGGGGAAAAGATAATGGTGGTATCCAATTCAGCCGTATTTAAACTCTATGGAGCGCAGACGATTGCCGCACTGGAGCGATCGAACTTTCAAGTATCTTACTGTGAATTACCCGATGGCGAACGGTACAAAACATTCAAATCGATCGAAATCATCCACGATCTTGCCCTAGAGCATGGGCTAGATCGCTCATCTACCCTAGTTGCTTTGGGTGGTGGTGTGATTGGAGATATGACGGGTTTTGCGGCGGCTACGTGGCTGCGGGGGATTAATGTCGTTCAGGTGCCGACGACTTTACTGGCGATGGTGGATTCCTCCATTGGCGGTAAAACTGGTGTCAATCATCCCAAAGGGAAAAATCTGATTGGTGCCTTTCATCAACCGCGTTTGGTGCTGACAGATCCGCAAGTTTTAGCGACATTGCCAGAGCGAGAATTTCGCGCGGGAATGGCAGAAGTCATCAAGTATGCGATTATCGGCGATCCCGATCTATTCAAGCTACTCGAAGGCGTAAGTGGACTAAAACAGGATGATGTCAATCCCGCACTCCTCGCTACTATTTTAACGCGATCGGCTAGAGCAAAGGCGGATGTGGTGAGTAAAGATGAGTATGAATTAACTGGGTTGCGGGCAACTCTCAATTATGGACACACGATCGGTCATGCGATCGAGAGTGTCACCAAGTATCAAGTCGTCAATCATGGTGAAGCTGTGGCGATGGGGATGGTAGCTGCCGGACAACTGGCGGTGAGATTGAACCTGTGGACAGCCGCCGCAGCCCACAGTCAGGATGCCGTCATTGCTAAAGCAGATTTAGCCACCAAGCTACCAGCAAAGATCGAGATCGCGGCGATAATTGAGACGCTAAAATCTGATAAAAAAGTCATCGCGGGCAAAGGTGTATTTATTCTGCCAACCAAGATCGGTAACACCAAAAAGATCGCTTACGAAGTGTCAAATTTTACAGACGATCTAGTTTCAGATCCGTTAATCGAGCAAGTTTTAACCGCTATGTTGCCGATTGCAAGCAACTAGATTCCAGGTATTCTAAGTGAATCTAGGGTAATTTGTAATAATTGAATATTCACAGCCAACGCTAGCAACCATCTACCGTATCCACCGATCTTGAACTATCTCAACCGATTCACCAATTTTTCGGCACAGATCCCAGAAAACCTGCGATCTGCATGGCGGTGGTTGCCAGGTCCCATCGCGGCGGCGATGGCGATGGGATTAGTACAACTGGGTGCAACCGCGCCAGTCGAAGATTTTGCGTACAATCGGTTGACTGAACTGCGCGGGGAAAGAGCTTGGGACGAGCGAGTAGTTGTCGTCGAGATCGATGATGAGAGTGCTGCTAAATTTAAAGACTTACCGCACGATCGATCGCACTATGCAAAATTAGTAAAAATTCTAACTAAGTACAACGCCAGCACGATTGCCTTCGAGCAGATTTTTAGCGATATCACACCAAATGATGATGAATTTATCAAAGCAATTAACAACCACAAAGCGGTAATTCTCGCCCAAAGTTGGGACGCGCAAAACAAACCAATTCTACCAACTCGGAGATTGAAAGCCTCTGCTCAAGCCATCGGACACATCGACAAAATCAAAAGTCACGACGGGGTAATCCGGCAGATCCAAGCGTACAAAAATCGGGTGTATTCCCTATCCTGGATGGCAGTAGAAGGACACAATCTCAGCAACGATCCCGAAATCAAACGTCCGCCAAATGATGGTAATTTCTGGATTAATTGGCCGGGTAAAGTTGCTAAAGCCAACCACTATTCACTCAGCGCGATCCTCGATCCCAAAGACGAGCGCGACAAACAACTGCTCGAAAAGGCATTTAATAATAAAATCGTATTAGTTGGGTTGACGGGAAATAATGCCAAGCGGATCGATACTCCATTCGATCGATCTGAAGGTGCTGCGAGTATCTATCTACATGCGGCAGTAGTCGATAATCTGCTCGAACGCGCTCAACTCCAGCTCGTGCCAGATCTCTGGCTGGTGTTGGTGCTGCTGGGTGTTAGTCCACTGTTGAGCGATAGGCTCAGTCGGCTGACTCACGGGCAAAGATTGCTAGCACTACTCGGCTTGAGTAGTGGCTGGATCGCGATCGTCACAGTGGCTTTAGCCAATAATTATTGGCTGCCAGTCGCCACGCCGATTAGTCTCCTCTTACTGACTACTGTGGGTGTGGCTTATTGCGAACGACAATACACAGACTTGCTCGTCAAGCGCGAAATCGATCGGTTGTGGCAAACCCATCAAATCAATTTAGTCGCTCATCCACCCCGCTTTGGAGACAAGCTTTCTCCACCTATTCCAGTTGATAAAGTAGCGAAATTAGCCATCATCGCTGCTGAATTGGGACGCGCACAATCTGCTCAGACGGCGATCGCTCATAGCTTGTCGATGGGGTTACTCGCCACCGAATTAGATGGTACAGTCTGGTTTTGTAATTCGGTTGCTTCTCAGTTATTAAGTATCAATGTCGGTGACAAAATCGAACACTGTCTGATTCCTAAATGGTTGACTGCTAGTGAGTGGGCAGATTGTCTCAGCGATCTACATACTTATCAAAGTTTACCTGCAAAGGAAGTCAAGTATAAGGATAAATTCTTCACGCTCAGACTAGAAGCATTATTTAATTGGCAGGAGATCCAGGGGCATATCGTTAATGGCAAGAAAATTGACGAAATCGCCGTGATTTCAGGATTTTTGTTAGTAATCGAAGATATCACCGTATCAAAGCAACTTCAGTCATTATTGCTCGAACGAGAACGCCACAGTCGTCAAGAGCTAACCAAAGAAAATATCGCTTTAGAAAAAGCCCGTCAAATGGCTGAATCTGCGGGCAAAATGAAGAGTGCATTTCTGGCAAATATGAGCCATGAAATTCGGACACCGATGAATGGAATTATTAGTTTTACTGAGCTGTTGTTGGATACCAAGCTCAATGACGAGCAGCGCAGCTTCGTCGAGATCATTCGGGGTAGCTCTGATAATTTATTAAATATTATTAATGAAATTTTAGATTTTTCCAAAATTGAAGCTGGAGAACTGCAACTAGAAGAGATAAACTTCAACTTGACAGATGCCGTAGAACAAACGATCGAAGTATTAGCAAATAACGCTTACTCCAAAGGAATCGAGCTGAGTTGTCGGATCGAGCCAACAATTTTCAATAATTTACAAGGCGATCCGACACGATTGAGTCAAATCCTGATTAACCTGATCGGTAATGCGATCAAATTTACCGATCGCGGTGGAGTATCGATCGATATTAGCGCGATCGCCACGATCGATCGACAGACAACGCTCTACTTCCAAGTCCAAGATACAGGCATCGGGATCGATCGAGATAGTCAAGACAAAATTTTTCAATCCTTTTCTCAAGCTGATTCCTCCACCACTCGTCAATATGGTGGTACGGGATTGGGCTTGGCAATCTCCAAGCGGTTGATCGAAATGATGGGTGGGGAAATTGGCGTAATTAGTGCCCCAGGTGCGGGTTCGATCTTTTGGTTTACCCTAACTTGCCGTCTTGCCATCACTCCAGAAATTAGCGACGAATTGTCACTCAGTCGCCAACTAGCCCAAACACTCCAAGGGCAACAGATCCTCATCGCTGGTAATTGGGATCACAGTCGCCACGCGATCGCCTCTGCGGCTGAACATTACGGTGCCACTGTCACCACGACAACAACTAGCACCGCAGCCATGAATCTCCTACTAGCCGCCGCAGTCGTCGGTAGACCATTTCAGATGCTAATTACCGATCTCGCGTTCCCAGATAGCCCCAACACCACGCTCCCAGAACAAATCAGTCACTATCCCGAACTCAAAAATCTGCGAATAATTGCCACGATTGCCTTTAACGAATACGATCGCGCATCCAAGCTCCAGCAGCAAGCGGCGATCTCTGAATACGCCTTCAAACCAGCCAAACCGCTCAATCTGCTCCATAAATGTGTCGAAACGCCGCTCATTGCCATCCCCGATCCCAAATCATTTGCCAGTACTACCGATCCCCAACCCCCTCAGCAGCTCCCCCAGCTACCCAGTTCTAATTTACGGATTTTGGTAGCAGAAGACAATAAAGTCAATCAAAAAGTCGCCCTCAATCAGCTCAAAAATTTGGGCTACGCCGCCGATCTTGCCTGTGATGGAGAAGAAGTACTTACCAAAATTGCCAGCCAAGATTACGACGCGATCTTGATGGATTGTCATATGCCTCGGCTCGATGGCTATGCCGCTACTAGAGAAATCCGAATGCGTGAAGGTAAAATGCGGCATACAATTATCATCGCCCTCACAGCTAGTGCGATGAAAGAAGATCGCGAATTAGCCATGCTAGCAGGGATGGATGACTTTTTATCCAAACCCGTTCGTAAAGACGAACTATCAGCCAAAATCGCCCACTGGATGCACCAACGATCTCCAAGCCAATCTACTAGCGATACTCCAACCGAGCAGCTACACCAACAAGTTCATCACTCTCCAGCCTAGTCTAAACCATACCTACTCTCTGACCTGTGACAAATTAGACATCTAGTGGATGGTGGATGGTGAATGCCTATTTCTTCGGTGGGAAGAGAGTAGATCGCGATCCGCTTGAATCCGTAGACTGAGACTATCCCGATCGATCTCAGAGACTGACATTATTTACCGAATAGCAAGGGTTTAAAGCCCTATCTAATTACTTCGCGGTCAACTGTCAACTGTCAACTGTCAACTGTCAACTGTCAACTGTTTACACCTGACGCGATCGACAAATAGCGATATCGATCGAAAACATGTGCTATAGTAAAGACTGATTCGGCCCCGCGCGGTCGTAACGCCCAAACCTTGTCAGGACTGGAAGGTAGCAGCAACATGGGATGCTTATAACAGGCGTGGAATCCGAATCTTAAAAGTATTTGTCCAAAATGCGTACTGCCGTAAACCGCTACACATCGGCAAACCGTACCCATCATTACTAGCATTAGATTCGATCGAGCCTTTAAAATAGAAGCTAGATCGAAGACATTTATCATTACCTTAGAACTTAACTATGGCTGGTCTAGGCGATATCGTTCAAAAAGCATTTTATCTTGGTGTCGGACTGGCGACTGCGGCTGGAGAACAAGCTGGCGAGAAACTTTCATCGATCGGCGTTCAGGCACAAAAACTCGCCGATGAAATGGTAGCCAAGGGTGAAATCACCACAGAAGAAGCCCGAAAACTGGTAGACGATATGATTAAGTCTGCCCAACAACAAAATTTAAACCAAGCTCCAACTAGCAATCCCGAACGCCCTCAGAAAAGCACCGAGCCACGGCGGATCGAAATCGTCGCTGACGGCGAAACCAAATCGCCTGAAGATGTCAGCCAGATGCGGAAGCAAGTAGAAGCCCTACAAGAAGAACTCAAACGGATGAAAAACTCCTAGACTTTGCCTCGATCCTCATTATCAGAAAGTCCATTCCATAACACCCTCATCTTCTAGCTTATTTGCTGGCAATAGTTAGATGGGGGTATTTTAATAGCAGCAGTCAGGCTAGAATTGAGAAGATCGTGAAGATGCGATCGGAATCGAGTCACCACAACATGTTTCCACAGCAGATCGTCGAAGAACTTCTCAGCGTCGCGCACGTCCAAGCAGTCGCCGCTAGATCTGGAGTAAGTATTTCCAACTTCGACAAAGATTTCGGTGTTGATGGGATGGTACCTTTCGTCAGATTACAGCGATTGGTAATCGGAGATTTACCAGTGGGTATGCCCTAGATTTCCAGCTCAAAGCCTCAATTAATTGCTCTCTCGAACCAGACTATGTTGTTTACGATCTGGAAGTGAAAACTTACAACGATCTAGTTTATCGTCGTCTCGCGAGTGATGCTACTCCCTGCATTCTAATTCTCAAAGTTTTACCTTCAGATTCAGATCGATGGTTAACTACGATGGAAGAGGGCTTGTTTTTAGGTGGTGCTTGTTACTGGGAGTATCTACAGGGAGAACTCAGTCAAAATAAACAATCGGTGCGAATTCGGATTCTCAGAGAGCAAGAATTTCGCCCCGAATCGTTGTTAAGGTTAATGACATCTACCCGTGAGTATACTATTACTGGAGAATGGACATGTTAGAAATTAGTCCTCAATTACTCAGAGAATCAAAACTGTCAGTGAATGATATGGCAACTTACTTAACTCAGCATGGCTGGGAGAAAGTTCCAAATCAAAACCAACGAGTAACGATCTTCCAGGGAATTAATGATGATTTTGGCAATCCAATCGTTTTAACTTTGCCACGAAATGATAGTTTTGGTGATGCCTTACGTCGTTTGTCGGAAGCAGTTAATTTAGTTGCTTTTCTCGAAAATCGATCGCCAGAGAGCTTACTTGTAGATCTGCACGATCGCTCGGCACATCGTCTTGCTTAAAATATCGATCTTAGTCGATTTACCTTCTCTCTCCTCATAAAACGATCGCCTCTTGAAGTACTCGATCTCTAATTCTTTCCTTGAGCATATCAACAGTCGCTACATCTACCGAACGTCCTAATAAATCTTGAAGATCGAGCATCAATCCAGCCGGAAACCAAGCACTGCGTTTAGATCGATCTTAGTCAATTAAAAAATCTACATCACTATCGATCGTCGCTTCACCCCGCGCCACTGAGCCAAATACTCGCACGTTATAAGCTCCGTGCTGTTCGGCGATGGCTAGAATTTGGTTACGTTTAGAAGCGAGTAAATCTTGAATTCCCAATCCAATTATTTTTGTCATCTTTGATTTTATCCTCTAAGCGGTTTGCTGGAGTTCGGCATATTGCCAGTAGGTGATGCCTGTATCTTCTCGATCGATTACCACCCTAAACCATTCTAGTCAATTCTCCGCAGGAGACGCTACGCGAACGAGATTTTCACCACATAAATTAGGATCTAATGTTCTTCAAACATTTTTTCTAGCAACTTATCTTTTGTCAAACTGAGCTGGATAGGTTTCTGGGAACCTTCATGCAGCAAAAACCTCATCTCTGACGATGTGTAATCTAATGATTTTTGGACGATCTGCCAGGGTGTCAAAATGACAATGCACTGCATCTTTAACCATGACTTTTAAGGTTTCTAAATCTTCGGCTTCTGTAAAAATAGATTCCGCTAAAGCTTGCGCTGTATAGCCTCCCTCGGGATCTTGTTCTACTAAGAAAATAATTTCGGTGGCTGACATAATTATTTTTGACTAAGTTTTGTGGTGAGGGCATATCCCCGACTTCTTGAAGAAGTCGGGGATAGAGTAATCCTAAGCGGTTTGTTGAAGCTCGGCATATTGCCAGTAGGTAATACCTGTATCTTCTCGTTCGCGTAGCGTCGATTCTGTCGAATCGATTACCACCCCAAACCATTCTAATCGATCGAGATTTTCCGCTATCGCATCTAGTTTCTTCTGGGTATTTTTGCCTGTGAATTGGTTGGCTATTTGCGCTACCGTCCATTCGCCGCTACTGGTGCGTAAGAGGTCGCGGATGGCTGCGAGTTGAGCTTTTGGTAGTGTCGGCCATTTTTGCTGTTCGACGGGGATTACAACGGTTTCTGGTTCGACATCGATACCTGTGAGGGCGATTTGGGTGGATTGGACTTGTGCGGGGGCTTGATATTCGGGGCGCAACCAGCGGATATGTCCGTTCCGTTCTTCGGCGGCGCGTTCGGCGTTGAGGGCGACGAGGCGTTCGAGGATGGTTTCGTCGATTTCGGCGGTGGGTTTGCCCGACAAGTCTTGCCAGCCGTAGGCTTCAAATACGGCTTTGTCGAGTTCGTCGTGGATTTGGTTGAGGGTGGAGACGAGGGCGCGGTTGTTGTATGCTCGATCGAGTTCGCTAAATGCTGTACCAGCACGCAGTTTTTCCAGCAGGTTATACATTCCGGTGATGGTGATGTCGGGATGGGCAGCTTGAACTTGTTTGCGATGGCTGTCTAATCGATCGCCCAATTCTCGAATCTTTTGCTTTTGTTCTGGGGTAGAATCTGGGAAGGGGAAAGGATCGAAACAAACAGAATTGTTATAACGTGGCGTATTTCCGCCTAAATCACCGCCTGTGGCAAGTGCCCAAACGACATGAATATGACAAGAAAGTATACCCAGTGAATAAGCATCGTCTAGCGCAATCATTATGACTTCGCTCTCAGGAATGACGTTACATTCTAAAAATAAAAAAAATCTGTGTTTTGTTGTTCTAGGTGACCCCCATTTAGATAAAATGGAGGTAATTAAAAACAAAAAACTAGTTAGCATGTTATCAAATTTT
>ENA-OFCD01001338-OFCD01001338.1-metagenomes-genome-assembly--contig:-NODE-1338-length-12606-cov-20.298144_pt1 | contig 12606 bp, 13 predicted proteins | sample MGYA00153392_OFCD01 | MGnify analysis MGYA00153392 | reverse complement strand
CCTACGTCAAAGACATTCGCGATATCCTCAAAGATGAAAAAGTTGATGCGAATGTGCGAGGGAGTGCGGCATCTGCGTTAGGAAATCTGGGTGAAGCGTCCAAACCCTACGTCAAAGACATTCGCGATATCCTCAAAGATGAAAAAGTTGATGCGAATGTGCGAGGGAGTGCGGCATCTGCGTTAGGAAATCTGGGTGAAGCGTCCAAACCCTACGTCAAAGACATTCGTGATATCCTCAAAGATGAAAAAGTTGATGCGAATGTGCGAGGGAGTGCGGCAGAGGCGTTAGGAAATCTGGGTGAAGCCGCTAAACCTTACATGCGCGATTGGGCAAAACTGTCAGCAGACTTATTTCTAAAGTCATCAAGCTACGGCGAGTCAGATGGAACAATAGTCAACACTGCACTGCTCAAGCTAGGTGGATTAAAATTATCGGATTCATTACCGATCGTAAATGCCATCTACGGCAACACACCTGAATTACAAAAAGGTCGATTCCTCGTCAAAATCACTACGCTCGGCGACAAAGACACTGTTACCCTCCTCAACTGGGTCGGCAAACCCAAAACAATCCCCAAAAAACTCACCCACGAAGAAGCCAAAACCACCCTTAAAATCTTCCAAACCGCCTGGGACGCCAGCACCGATCTCCCCGATCTCCGCAACGACCTCGCCACCCAAACCCGCGAAATCACTAACAACCGCAACATCACCTGGCAAGCCGACGACATTCCCCTCCTGACCGCCCTCGCCACCGCCCTCAAAACCAGCGGCTACACCAGCGCCGACCTCGACAACGCCATCCAGTCGATCGCCCTCTACAAATGGGGCACCACAATCATTCAAACCCTCCTCATCCACATCACTTTCTGGATCGCCCTCATCTTCTTCTACCCCAAATCCCCCCAAATCCAAGCCATCTTCTTCTGGAACCCCTGGGTCCGCAACATCGCTGGACTTGGCTACGTCAGCTTCCTCCTCACCTGGATCCCGTTCTTGCGCGATCGGCTCCTCGCCCCCTTCCGCACCAGCCTCCTCGCCGACGCCAACCTGCTCAACCAAGACCCCAACACCCACTACTTCCCCACCTCCCAAGTCCGTCCCCGCAACAGCAGCGACCTCGAATCCCTCCCAAAATTCCAAGGCCAACTCATCCTCGAAGGTGAATCCGGACTCGGCAAAACCATGTACCTCCGCCAACTCGTCCAAACCACAAAGCGCAACACCGTCTACCTCACCGCCCACCGCTGCGAAAACGGCGTCCTCGAAGCCATCCAAGACAAACTCGAAGGCAACGCCAAAGACCCCAGCTTCCTCCAAAACCTAATCTACAGCCGCGCCCTCGACATCTGCATCGACGGACTCAACGAAGTCAGCCCCGACACCCGCGCCAAAATCACCCAATTCCTCGAACGCAACTTCCAAGGCAATTTCATCCTCACCACCCAACCCCTCAACGGCTGGAACCCACCCAAAACCGCCAAAATCTACGAACTCCAACCCCTCACCCCCGACCAAATCCGCGAATTCCTCCACAGCCGCATAGATACCCTCCCCGCCGCTTCCCCCATCACCGGACTCGAATACACTGCCGCCTGCGATCGAGTCTTCAACCAATACATCACCCGCCTCAAAGACACCCCCACCGACGAAGCTAAAAAGATCCGCCGCATCTTCTCCAACCCTATGGACTTAACGCTAATCGCCCACACGATCGCCGCCAACGAAGCCCCCGAACTCCTCCGCCTACAAGAACAAGATTACAAGCGAATGCGCGATCGTTATGTCACCCGCTTCAACCAAGACTTCCCGCTAAAACAATTCTCGATCGCCGTCTACAACATGCGTCTCAACGATCAAGACTCCATTCCTACCAATGACTTTGGCGACGAACTAGAGATCATGGAAGAATCAAAAATGGTGATTGCTCGCACCAGCCGCGAAGGTACAGAAGGCGAAACGCTAAAACCCCGCACCCTATGGAACTTCCGCCACGACAAAATCCTCGAATACTTCCTCGTCCAACAATTCCTCGGCAAAACCCCCGAAATCGACGATCGCATCCTCAAACACATTGACGACCCGCGCTTCCGTGGCGTTTACTTTCTCCTCGCCGATCTGCTCCCCTTTACCGAAGCCCAATCTCTGCGTGAAACCCTAATTCAATATGCCGTTGACACCCAAGATCACACCGTCAGCGATCGATTTGTCGAACTGCTACGCCCCCGTCGTCCCCATTAATCGATCTTAGTGACTTCTAGGAATAAGTTTACCGGAGGCCCCCAAACCCCAATTCTGGGGGCTTCGGAATCATGCTCCCCCAGAATTGGGGGCCGGGGGGCCTCCGGTCGATTCATTGTTAGGAAGAACCAAGCATGAGACGATCGCCTAGGCAGACTTAATGCCATGTCAGAGGGCTATTCAGTCCAGATTCAATCTAGACTTAATCTAGATTCAACAGACGATCGGCAAACACTTGGGACACTCTCCATAGGACGCTTTCTATGATTACACGTCGAGACTTTCTAAAACTCACTGGATTGTCCGGAATGAGCCTGACCCTCAGCGGGTGCGCGTCTGCCGATCTTGGCAATCTCGTCGGCTTTCTCACCGAACCCTGGAATGAATCGGTGGAGTCTCTCCTGTTCAACGCCCAAAGACCTATCCCAGAACTACCGCTGAGTGCCGTTAAGCCCGATAATTTAATCGTCAATGGATTTTCTCGCAACTATCCAGTGCTAGACCCGCAGCAGTTTCGGCTCACCATTGACGGTGCCGTCGCTAAACCTCTGAGCCTCGCCCTCAGCGATCTCTATCCGCTCGATAAGAAATCCATGATCATTCGTCACGTTTGCGTCGAAGGATGGGCAGCGGTGGTTCAGTGGGCAGGGGTGAGTCTTGTGGATCTCGCCCGACTTGCCCAGCCCGCTTCCGACGTAAAATACGTCTACTTCCAATCCGCCGATGGCTACTATGAGAGCTGGGATATCGCCTCGGTCCTTCATCCCCAGACCCTTTTGGCCTACGAGATGAACGGCAATCCGATTCCAGTTCCCAACGGCGCACCCCTTCGCCTCGCGTCGCCAATTAAACTAGGCTATAAGTTGAGCAAATGGGTCACGCGCATCACCTTTACCAAAGCCCTGATTCCCCCGGAGTGGCTGAGTTCAAGGCGCGATCGTGCCCTGTTGATCGCCACCGCCACCTACGGCCTAAATCCCGTTAAGGGGTTCTGGGAAGATCAAGGCTACGAATGGTTTGCAGGGCTTTAGAGTAGAATTAAGAGTATGAACACGAAAAAAACACCCGCTAAAAAATCAGCCCCTTCCGGTGACGGCTTCAAAATCGTTGCGGATAATCGGCAGGCGCGGTTTGAATATGAAATTTTAGACACTTTTGAAGTAGGCATCGCGCTCGTTGGGACCGAGGTCAAGTCTATCCGAGAAGGGAAGGCCAATCTGCGGGATGGGTTTGCGCTGATTCGTCAAAATGAAATCCATCTCCACAACGTCCACGTCTCACCCCACCAGACCACGGCCCAAGTGTTCAACCATGATCCTCGCCGCACGCGAAAGCTCTTGATGCACCGCCAGGAAATCCGTAAGCTCATCGGTCGGGTCGATCAAGAAGGACTGACGCTTGTCCCACTAAAAATGTACTTTAAGCGCGGCATTGTCAAAGTTGACTTAGCTCTCGTAAAGGGTAAAAAGCTCTACGACAAACGAGAAGATAGTCGTCGTAAGGACGATCAGCGAGAAATGCAGCGCACGATGAAAAATATAAATAACTCGTAAACGATCGGTAAATAACTCATGAACTCGCACCGAAATCATGAGTCATTCCAACCCAGTTCGGGAAAGCTAAAAGAGATATAGAGATAGAAAACCCGATCGCGACCCATGCCCCATAACCTGCTTGCCGGACGATATGATGTTTTGCGCCAGCTTGGGGGCAGTGGTTTTGGGCAGACCTATCTAGCACGCGACCAGCACCTTCCCGGCAAACCGTTTTGCGTGGTCAAAAAATTACAGCCTAAGATTAAAAGCCTTGAAGCTTGGGCTGCGGCAAAGCGTTTATTTGAAGCAGAGGCGTCGGTGCTGCACGCCCTTGGACACCATGATCAAATTCCGCATCTGACGGCGCACTTTGAAGAGGCGCGACAGCTTTATCTTATTCAAGAATATATTCCAGGATGGGTTTTAAATCAGAGCTTCAAAAATAGCCTGCCGATGACTGAGGCGGATACGGCAATTTTGATCCGGGAAATTTTAACCTTGCTAGTTTTTGTGCATCAGAATCAAGTGATTCATCGGGATATCAAGCCGAGCAATTTGATCCGCCGCGAGAGCGATCGCAAGATTGTGTTGATTGACTTTGGGGCTGTGAAGCAGCTTACGCTGTCGTCCATTGATGACGCTATTATTGTGGGTTCGTCGGGTTATGTGCCTCCTGAGCAGCTATTGGGCTGTTCTTGTTTTGAAAGTGACCTCTATGCGATCGGGATGATTGGTATTCAGGCTATGACGGGCTATTCTCCTAAGCATCTCCAGCGGGATCCGGAAAGTCGTGAGCTCTTTTGGCGCGATCAAGCCGATGTCAGTCCTGAATTTGCGGAAGTGCTCGATCGACTTGTGCGCTATGACGTAAATGAACGCTACGGCTGTGCGGAGGACGTTCTTGAATCCCTCAATCAAGCAATGAGCGAGGGATTCAGGGCGTCCCTTACCCCGATTGATCAGCCCATTCCAGCGCTGCGTTCAACTGCGACCTGCCGAGAGGGTGTCGCCACTTGCACTGCCCCAACTCCGAACGGTATGGATTCTAATTTGGACCTGATAATCCCGAAGCGTTAAAAATGCGCGGTGATATGTTGTTTGGATTGGGGCGCTATGAAGATGCGATCAGTTGCTACGATCGGGGCATTCACAACACGCCCAACGAGCCTAAACTGTGGTGCAGTCTCGCCAGTGCGCTGATGAAGCTCAAACGTCACCGAGAAGCCATTGCCTGTTTCGATCGTGCCATTCATCTCAAGCCCGAAAGCCACATTCCCTGGTACTGGCGCAGTCGCGTGTTCATAGATCTCAAGCAATATGGCGAGGCTCTGCGATCGATCGACCATGCCCTTGCAAACAAACCTAATTTCCAACCCGCACTCCGCGCTCGTCCGGCCTTGGAGCATCTTGCCCTTCAGCAGACGGATTAAGGAATTTTCTCGGGTTTTGGGCGGACTTGAGTGAACCCGACCAGTTGAAGTTCTTTGCGAACTTGTTCTAATTTAAGCACTCGAATCGTCACTCCCATGGACTCAAATTGAGTGAGGTCAAACCGCTGACTAGCCCCTTTTGAGAGTGAATCGACGAGGATTTGAGGTGCGAGTTTGTCATTGACTTTGATAATGGGATCGACTAGTTCGAGCGATCGCCCTGCGATGACGGTGAGGTTGGTTTCCATCGTGAGATTCAGGGTATCCGGATACCCTCGCTCAGTGAGTTGCGCTGCAATGCGAATGCGATCGCCTCCCAACAGCTTAATCTGCGGATTGAGAACCTGATAGCGGCCTCGTTTGCCTGTGCGATCGGTGCCGAGGTTGTTGAATGCGGCTGTAAATTGCGGATCTAAAAATGCGCGGTTAATATCAGCCTCGGTCAAGGTGAGCCGAACCGCTGCCTGAAGGGGTTTCTCCAGTTTTGTACTCAATCCCACTAGGGCGATCGGATCCGTCTCAATTTCCAATCCCTCAATCCGCACATCCGGCGTCAGATACAGCCCCCGACCTGCCACGCGGACCTGATCTATTTTCCCCTTGAGTAATTGATATGTTGGCGCGTTGTCAATGCGGACCTGCAACGACTCGGCTTTGTAAAGCTGCTTGCGGATCTGCTGTTCAGCCAAGCGATCGCTCACGATGCCAACAGGCGAAATCAAGCCAAGTAATAGGGATAACGCGATCGATAATGGTTCCATGTAGTCCCTCAGAACACTTCATTGGGGCGCTCTTGGTATATTAGCACTGCGCTATACTGACGATCGGATACAGCTCAATAACAGGTCAATCAATTATGGGTATTCAAGTTGGGGATGCAATTCCGGACGTCGCTCTTCAGTCTCAGACAGGTGAGACGGTGAATTTGAAAAGTTTTAATGGCAACAAGTGCGTCGTTTTGTACTTTTATCCAAAAGATGATACGCCTGGATGTACGAAAGAATCTTGCAGCTTTCGTGATAGCTACACTGCCTTTCAGGACGCAGGGGCCGAAGTAATCGGAATTAGCGCAGACGATGTGGCTTCTCACAAAACCTTTGCCACCAAATATAATCTTCCCTTCACGCTTCTCAGCGACACTGGAAACGCAATTCGTAAATCCTTTGGCGTGCCGTCTACGTTTGGTATTCTTCCAGGACGCGTCACCTATGTGATTGATAAGTCTGGCATCGTCAAACACATCACTAACTCTCAACTCAATTTCCAAGGCCATATCGATGAATCCTTGAAGGTTGTACAGGGATTGGTTTAGCAAGATGAAAACGTCGATCGCCTCTCTCCTGACTTCCCGCATAACCGTTCTGATGGCCGCACTGGTTCTGACGACTGTTTCAACCCCTGGATCTGTCCGAGCCGAATCTGCCGAATCTCTCTATCAGCAGGGACTCCAGCAGATTCAATCTGGCAATCCCGAGGGGGCGATCGACGCATTCAAACGATCCGCGCAGCTCAACCCCATCTTTTTCCCCGCCCTGTACAACCTCGGACTCGCCCAGCGCCAAACGGGTAAAGTCCAAGAGGCTGCATCTACGTTTTACAATGCCATTCGTCTTGATCCAACCTTTGCAATGACCTATGCCAATCTCGGTGCGGCATTGTTAGAAGGCAACAATCTTAAACAGGCTAAAGAGTATCTGAAACGATCGATCGAACTTGATCCCAATCTCGGCATGGCGCACTACAACTTGGGTCTAGTGTTGCATCAAGAAAACGATCTAAAAGGAGCGACTGAAGAACTCCAAAAAGCCACGACGCTCAGCCCCGCTATCCCCGAACCTTATTATCATCTTGGCATCGTCCATCATCGATCGAAATGGAACCGAGGCGCTGCTGCATCTTTCCGCAAAGCCATTCAGCTCAATCCTAACTACTATGACGCCTACTACGGTCTCGGGACGGTCTTTTACAGCGATGGAGATTTTTCTGGCGCACTCGAAGCCTTCCGCAATGCCACACGCGTCAATCCAAAGTTTGCGAATGCTTATTACGCTGCTGGGATGACGTTCCTTCATCAAAAAAACTATCCTGAAGCAAAACGAGTTTTAGAATACGCAAAAAATGAATACGTTAACGCTGGAAATAAGGCTGGGAGCGATCGATGCGATCGGATTCTTAATCAGTTTCCTTAGAACTTAATCTGGGCGGAAACCTTCATCTAAACATTGCAAAACCGTAAAGGGCGATTCGACTGGAAATTCCTCAATCTCCAATCCAGTCTCATCTGCTGCTTCACGCCGTACCTATGCATAACAAAGTTCAAACTGATCATTCAAATAGTTCTGTAAACTTGGATTGTCCGCCAAAATTTCCGCCGATCGAATCCGATGTTCCCGAAGCGTAACCAACCACGAATTGGATCTTTCCTCAGCCTGAAACTTGTATTTCAACAAATGCATCAAAATCACGCGCACATTGCTAGTGAGCGATCGCTTTTCCCGCCGACTCATATCATCCAACTCATCAATCAAATTCTCAAAATCTACCGCTTCAAACTGTCGATTGCGTAGCAGCAACGCTGTCTGTTCTACCCACGCAGCATAATCACGATCGTATAAGTTTGGGTCGGGTAAATAGGTGACTTGTCGATCGTTTTGGAGGAGGGACATTACGCCAAGGCTCCGTGTCTTTTACTGACAAATGGTAGCAGCTACATTTAGCGTTGGCAGTTTGATTATGGCTGGTTTTGACGACGGTCGAGAACCTGCATAAGTTTTCCTTAATCGAAAGCCGATTTACTCGATCGAGGACTCAGGTTACTCGATCGGGCTGGGGTGAAGGGCGATCCCTTTCAGGATGCGTTCTGATGCAAAGACCAGAAATCGATAAGCGATCGCTTAGAAATCCTAACTCACAATAATAGCGATCGCCGACAGAACCACTCCTAGTCTATGGATAATGAAAGCGATCGTAATTGACTTAAGATCATAATTTGCGGTAATTTATTCTTGACTGAATAGAGACTACAAAATGCTTCATCCAAAGCAAGGTACTGTCACGCATGGTTTTGATGAGTTTAGCTACTAATGTCCGCACTTTTATGAGTGCTTTGATAAATTGGTTATTTCGCAGCTTCTTGCGAGCCAATGTCATACTACCGTTCGCTGGCTTTGCAGCAGTCATAGCCCTATGGTGGGCGATCGCTTTATTCCGCCATGAAATGATTCCCACACCGCCAGAAGCATTAGTCAAGAATTTAGATTTTATTTTAAATCCATTCTATCGTCGCGGTCCTGGAGATATCGGGATTGGGTGGCTACTATTGGCAAGCTTACGCCGTGTTTGTATTGGCTTTTTTCTGGGTGCGATCGTTGCCATTCCTGTTGGCGTCTGGATTGGATTATCGCGTAACGCTTGGTTAGCGATTAATCCGATCATTCAGGTTTTTAAACCAGTTTCTCCCCTTGTTTGGTTGCCGATCGCCCTTGCTACTTTTAATGCGGCTGAACCTTCGGCAATTTTTGTGATTTTTATTACTTCTCTTTGGTCAACAATTATTAATACTGCTGAAGGCGTCAGCAATGTTCCTAAAGACTATTTAGAAGTTGTCCAAGTTTTAGAAATGCCCCGCTGGAAGCAATTAATCAAAGTTGTTATGCCAGCGAGTTTGCCCTATATCTTTACAGGCTTACGTATTAGTCTAGGGATCGCGTGGTTAGTGATTGTTGCAGTAGAAATGCTTACGGGGGGTATTGGTATTGGCTCTTTCGTTTGGGATGAATGGAATCGATTGAATGTGAGTTCTGTGCTTTTGGCGGTCTTTATGATTGGTTTGACGGGGCTGATTTTGGACTATGCCCTCGCTAAATTACAATCGGTCATGACTCGGCGGACTATACAATCTTGAGCTTGGGAGATTTCTATGTACACACCACGCACAAGAAGGGCATTCTTAAAGGGAATGACTGCTACTGCTTCAGCGATCGCCTTTTCTGCTTGCGCTCAAGAGCAAGGACGAAATCCAACTGGACTATCGGAAACAGCGTTGGCTGTGGAACCTATAATTAATCCAGCTAGTCTGGAAAAGCCTAACCTAACTGTCGGCTTCGTTCCTGTTAACGATTGCGCTCCCTTTGCGATCGCTTGGGAAAAAGGATTCTTTCGGAAGTATGGATTGAATGTCACGCTCAGTCGAGAAGCTAGCTGGGCTAATTCCCGTGATGGGATTATTTTCGGGCGCCTAGATGCCTCTCCCGTCGTATCGGGCGCTGTCACTAATGCTAGAACTGGCGCAGAAGGCGCACGCCCTTTCCCCCTTTGTGCCGCGATGACTATTCATCGTCATGGTAATGCGATCACTTTCAATCGCAAACTGTGGGAAGCAGGTATTCGTCCCTTATCTAGCTATAGTGGAGACTTAGATAAATTCGCAAAAGATTTACGAAGCTATTGGCAGACTGCTCCTATGGAGGATCGGGTGTGGGCAACGGTTCTGAGTTCTTCTATCTATGAATATTTCATTCGCTACCTGCTCTCGGCGGCTGGTATTAATCCCTTAGAAGAATTGCGTTCCATTATCACCCCACCACCACAGATGGTAAGCAATATGCGGATAGAAGCGATTCAAGCTTATATGGTCGCAGAACCTTGGAATACAAGAGCGATCGCAGGTAATGAAGGGGTTGGTTTCACCTTTGCCCAAGGGCGAGAAATTTGGCACGGTCATCCCGATCGCCTCCTCGCCGTGCGCGAATCCTTCATTCAGGACTATCCCAAAACTTACCGATCGCTAGTCAAAGCGATGATCGAAGCCTGCCAATACTGCGGCAATCTGGCCAATCGTGAAGAGGTCGCTACTATCATTTCCCAACGCTCCTTCACTGGAGCAAGTATCAAATATACTCGACCCGGAATTGTCGGCAACTTCAACTACGGCGGATTCGACAACCAACCTCGCCTTGTCAATAGCCCAGAGACGACCCTTTTCTTCGATTTGCCTACTTCAGCAATTCCCCACGACCACTCCACCTTCCTATGGCAGTCGCAATGCTTATGGTTGATGACCCAGGCAGCCCGCTGGGGACAGATCGCCGAATTCCCTAAAAACGCAGATGAAATCGCCCGTCAAGCCTGGAGAACAGACTTGTATCGAGAAATTGCCGCCGAGATGGGCATTCAATGTCCAGCAGAAGATTATAAGATCGAGCCAAGCAATGCTTTTATCGATGGCAAATCCTTCAATCCGAGCGATCCAGTTGGTTATCTCCAGCGCTTTGAAATTCGTGCCAACGCTCCCCAATCCTTTTTCTTTGCCTAAGTCGCTCAATCTTTAAATTTAGGAAACGTTGATGATGTCTCCAATGCAATCGATCGATCCCAACCACTTTTATCCATCCAACACTGAGTCCTTTCTGACGATCGAACAGGTAGTGAAGGCATATCCCAAACCAGATGGCAGTCCGTTTGTCGTGCTCGATGGTATTAACATGACGATCGGGAAGCACGAATATGTCTCGGTCATCGGTCACTCCGGTTGTGGGAAATCCACACTCATCCGCATTGTGGCAGGGCTAGAGCAAGCCACATCGGGTTTAGTTACGCTAGAGGGTAAAGCAATTCACAAACCCGGAGCGGAACGGATGATGGTGTTTCAAGGCTATGCCTTGCTACCGTGGCTAACCGTCCGAGAAAACATTCGCATGGCAGTGGATGAAGTATACAAAACTGCTAGTAAAGCCGACAAGATCTCGATCGTGAACGAGCACATCAACATGGTGAAGCTAACGGCGGCTGCCGACAAATATCCCGACGAACTTTCGGGCGGCATGAAGCAACGGGTAGGGGTAGCACGTGCCCTAGCCACCCGTCCAAAAATGCTTCTGCTTGATGAACCTTTCGGGGCACTCGATGCCTTGACTCGCCCTAAATTGCAACAGGATGTCCTCGAAATTTGGGGACATCATCCCCAGGCAGTGATGATGATTACCCATGATGTAGATGAAGCAATCTTTATGTCCGATCGGGTTGTGATGATGACTAATAGCCCCAAAGCGACAATCGGAAAAGTGCTAGATATTCCATTACCGCGTCCACGCAATCGCCACGAATTGCGGGAGTCTAAGGAGTATTACGAGTTACGCAATCAAGCCTTAGATTTTCTGGAGCGATACCAATAGGCTTTATCATTGAAGCGGATAATATTAGGATATTGCGGTGTTGAGTAGGAGGCGATGGCTTGCCGCTCAATTTAGCAGTTGATAGTAACACCATCCCGATCGCCCTCTTCTCCCTAACTCACTCAAGCGATCGTGCTACTGTTCCGACTTCAGAAACACCCGATAACTGGGTGGAATTAGTCCTAAGACGATCGCGGCATCCAACTCTCTCAAGTCATCTGAGATTAAAGCCGATAGGCAGATGCCATCAATTCTGATTCAACCAATGCATCTAGTTCTGTTTTTAGCCCCGCAATGGCACGATATTGCTGTAAACCTTTGGAATTTGTAATGGGAAGAATAGAAATAGAGGTCATGTCCCAAAGTCCTCGATCGTCGTTAGGCTCAGTGAAACAGGTGAGACCGATCGGAGATTCACTTTAAGGACGATCGATAAGTTTTTATGAGCTGAAAACCGATTTGTTTTATTTGGGAGGTAGGTTACTCGATCGGGGGACTTGAAATGGGTGTTTTAGGTCGATCGTCCGTCGAACCTTATCATTAAGTTGGGGCGACATTTAGGTAGGATACTAAGCTGTTATGTATAGAGGACAGATATGATAAATCTGCGTAATTCTAGTCTAAGAGCTAGAGATATTAGAAAGCTGATCGGTCACAAATATCTATTAGTAAAGGCGCTTGTAATCTAACTCTACAAATATTCAAAAGATAAATGCGATTGCAAACCTAATTCATTCACTCTCAAATAACCCCGTCAAATCCTGACAGTCAAACATCAAATAGCGAATTGCATTTTTTCGCGAATTGCATCTATTGCCGTATCAAGATCCATGAGTTCACCTCGCGCCATGGATTCAATTTCCCGCTGTGCCTCCTGACGTAATTCTTCTAGACGGCCTTGATAGAAATCTTCTTTTTCCCATAACGATCGCAGGCCCTCTACTAAGACCTCTTCAATGGAATGATACTTTCCACTCTCAATCTGACGTTGAGCAAACAACTTCAATTCCGGTGGTAAAGCAATCGGCATAAAAATTATCTCCGGACTCTATTTCTATAGCTTCATTCTCAGTTTAGCCGATTCCGAAACCTGTTATGCATCAGATCTCGATCGCCCTTCCCCTCTGATTATCAAATTGGGGGGTGCGATCGCACAGCACCCCGACCCTCCAGAATTTTGATTCTTTCTACGCTACCTTTGACGTTAGTCGAGGAAGGGTAATCA
>ENA-OFCD01001337-OFCD01001337.1-metagenomes-genome-assembly--contig:-NODE-1337-length-12616-cov-3.860839_pt1 | contig 12616 bp, 10 predicted proteins | sample MGYA00153392_OFCD01 | MGnify analysis MGYA00153392 | reverse complement strand
TCTACGAGGGACGCGCGCGCGACCCGCGGCAATCGATCGCAACGTGGCATCGCGTGCTGCGCCTGCGTCCGAGCCACCCGCGCGCGTTGCGTGTGTTGCGCGAAGAGCACCTCGCGCTCGGCTCGCGCGATCGCGTCGAGCATCGCGGGAAAGGCTGCGCTGCCGTCACGGAGAAGTCGAACGGCGTCGAGTCCGACCGTGATCATGTCGAGTTCCTCCCGTCATGGGCAATCGACGAACTCGATGATGACTTCGACGTCCGGCGGCGCGGCTGGCGGTGCGACCGAGCGCGCTCTCGAATAGTACTCGACGATGGTGCACTTGAGCTCGGCGATCGCCTCGGCCTCCGTTTTGGCGAGCGCAGACCACTCCATCTCGACACAAGACGCGCGGAACCCGGTCGCTCCCTCACCAACACGATCATATGGCTGAGCTCGTATCAAGTCCTGCCAGGCGTGCCGAACGATCTTCGTGCCCTATCCGCGCGCTGCGACATTCGGGATCCGATCCGGTCCTACCTTCACGAGCAACTTTCCGAGGTGCTCGCCCTTGAAGAGACCGACGAATGCGTTGGGCGCTTTGTCGAGGCCGTCAACGATGGTCTCGCGCCACTTCATCTTCTTCTCTGCGATCCACGATGCCATGTCGCGCAGGAACTCGGGCCGCATGTCGAGATGGTCACCGACGATGAAGCCACGGAGCGTGAGTCTGAGTCCGATGACATTGATGATGTTGTTCGGCCCTGGCGTGGGCTCGGTCGCGTTGTATTGAGCGATCATGCCACAGGCCGCGATGCGACCGAACGGGCGCATCGTGGCGAGGGCGGCTTGCAGATGCGCCCCCCCGACGTTCTCGAAGTAAACGTCGACTCCATCGGGAAACGCGGCCTGTGCGGCCTTCGTCAAGTCGCCCGCTGTCTTGTAGTTGATGACCCTGTCGACCCCGAGCTCGGTTAGATATGCGGCCTTCTCGTCGGAGCCGACGGAGCCCACGACGTAGCAGCCCTTGGCCTTAGCGATCTGGCACGCAATTGCGCCGACCGCGCCGCTCGCCGCAGAAATGAAGACTCTCTCGCCTTGCTTCAGCTCCGCGATCTTCAGTAGGCCGACGTAGGCCGTAAATCCTGTCATTCCCAAAGCGCCCAAATACGACTGGACGGGGCCGAGTGTGGGGTTCACCTTCTGCACCTCGTTGGCGTCCGCCGCGTACCACTCGCGCCAGCCAAACATGCTTTGAACGTAGTCGCCGGAGTGGAGGCCCGGGGCTTTTGAGAGGACCACCTGGCCGATTGCCCCTCCCGTGAGCGGCTCGCCAAGGCGGAACCCGGGCACATAGGATTTTCTGTCCGTCATCCGCCCGCGCATGTATGGATCCAAGGAGATATAGCTGTTTCGGACGACCACTTGGCCCTCGTGGGGTGACGGCAGCTCGCTCTCGACGAGCTCGAAGTCACTCGGTGCCGGCATACCTATCGGTAGGCGCTTCAGCCGGATGTCATGGTTTTTTTCGTTCTGCACAGGGCACCTTCTAAGTTGTGGACATTGCTTTAGCCGCACAAGGCGAGTGAGCGGGCCGCCCGCCACGGAGACTCCGTCGGCAGATTCAGTTGACCGAACACGCCTCTCGTTAGAGCACTCTTCGTGCCAGTGGGCTACTTCACCATTCGAGCGGAGTGTGGAGTCGTGTCGAGTGGACTCAAACGCCGGGACAGCTCACACCGCACGAACGCCTCCCCAAAGTGCAATGGGAGTCGCATCGCGATGCGGGGACACGCACAATGCTTCTCAGCCTGGGGTGCCAACCATTCCCCGCAAGCGCCAAACGAACAATGCCCAGGAGCGAAGCCGAGCGCGACGCGATTGAGAGGCGACTGTCGTGAGGCGCGGGGCAGCGTGGTCGGAGCAAATGCTGGCGCAGCAGGCGTCGTGATCGTCGGCGGCCTAGTCGGTGCGGGGGCTGGTGCCATCGCGGATCGAGCGAGAAGAGGAGAGCCAAACGGCCGACGCACTCATGAGACTCAAGCAGAATCACTCATCGCCTTCCCCAGACGATATGGGTCCCTCTGCCGGTGTAGAGCCGCCGCCAGAAACGCCAGCCGATTCACCAGAATACGAACCCACCTTCGCGGGCGGATGTTTCAAGTTCGGCGCTCCGAGAGATCCTTTTGTGACTCCCGTTTCATCGTCGAGCTGACGACGCCGTGCCTGCGCGCGGTGCTCTTCATTCTCGAGCACGGTCTCGGTGATCGCGCCCACTGCGCCGCCAAACACTGCACCTGCTATGGAGCCGACGGGCCCGGCAAAGGCGCCGATCGCTGCGCCTGCCACCGCCCCTCCCACCGCACCTTCGAGCTCGTGTGCCAGGCTTCTTCGCTTTTGCGTCTCGTTACTTTTTGCTTCTTTCATCTGCTCCTCAATTCCTTCTCGATCTCCCGTCACTTTCCGGACGTGACCCAAGTCGCCTGCTTCGACACCGCGTTTCACCACGACATGCCGCGCGTGGCGCGTCTCTTACCGATCCCACGGCGATACGAGGCGCAAGGCGTTCGACGGTACGGATTTCATGGCCTCTCCTACGCCTTCCTGATGCAGGAGCTCGAGCGTCTCGCCCGAGCGGCCGCGTGTGGGCGCGTCGTCCTCGCGCACTTGGGGAGCAGCGCGAGCATGGCCGCCGTCCGCGACGGGCACCCACTCGACACGACGATGGGGTTCACGCCCGCTGCCGGGCTGGTGATGAGCACGCGTTCCGGAGACATAGACCCAGGGGTGCTTTCCTATTTCGCGCGGAGCGAGCGCATGACCGCACCCGAGGTCGAACACAATGAACCATGAGTCGGGGCTGCTCGGCGTCTCGGAGACCAGCTCGGACATGCGTGAGTTGCTCGACCGAGAAGCCGAAGACGTCGTCCGCGCTCGAGAGGCCGTCGCGCTCTTCTGCCATCAGGCGAAGCAGAGGCTGGGGGCCTACGCAGCCGTCCTTGGCGGCCTTGATACGTTGGTGTTCGCCGGCGGCATCGGCGAGCGCTCGCCGGCGATCCGCGCGCGCATCTGCGACGGGCTCGGCTTCCTCGGTATCGAGCTGGACGAGTCCAGAAACGCGGACTCTGCCGGGGTGGTTTCCGCGGACGCGAGCCGTGTCACGGTGCGCGTCATTCACACCGACGAAGAGCTTATGATTGCAAGGTCGGTCTCGCTCGCTCTCGGACTTCGCGCCTCCCGCAATGACAGTGAATCATGAACACGATGTCGAACGCGCGCTCGCCGGAGTTCTTGCGCCAGATGGACGCCTATTGGCGTGCGGCCAACTATCTCTCCGTCGGGCAAATCTATCTCGATGACAACCCTCTGCTGAAGCGTCCGCTCGAGCTGACGGACATCAAGCACATGCTCCTCGGACACTGGGGCACGACGCCAGGTCATAACTTTATCTACGTGCACTTGAATCGCGTCATCAAGAAGTTTGATCTCGACATGATCTACGTGGCGGGCCCCGGTCACGGCGGACCGGCCGTCGCCGGCAACACCTATCTCGAAGGAACTTACAGCGAGATCTACCCCAACCTCAGCCAAGACGAGGCTGGCCTCCAGAAACTCTTTCTTCAGTTCTCGTTCCCGGGAGGCATTCCCAGCCACGCATCGCCGGAGTGCCCGGGATCGATCCACGAGGGCGGCGAGCTCGGCTACTCGCTCAGTCACTCGTTCGGCGCAGTGTTCGACAATCCGGATTTGATCGTCGCCTGCGTGATCGGCGACGGCGAAGCGGAGACCGGACCGCTCGCAACGGCGTGGCACTCGAACAAGTGTCTCGACGCGGAGACCGACGGCGCGGTGCTGCCGATCTTGCATCTCAACGGTTACAAGATCTCCAATCCGACCATCCTCGCGCGCATCGAGCATGAAGAGCTCGAGCAGCTCCTCCGCGGCTATGGGTGGACACCTATCTTCGTCGAGGGTCACGAGCCTGGCCTCATGCATGAAGCCATGGCGAGCGCGCTCGATAATGTGGTGGAGCAGATCAAGAAGATCCAAGCCGACGCGCGCGTTCATGGCAATCACGTACGACCGCGCTGGCCGATGATCGTGCTCAATTCCGCCAAAGGCTGGACGGGGCCGAAGGTCGTCGATGGCGTGCTGATCGAGGGGACGTTCCATGCGCATCAAGTGCCGCTGCTGGTGAACGCCGAGCATCCCGCACATTTGAAGCAGCTCGAGACTTGGATGAGGAGCTACAAGCCCGAGGAGCTCTTCGATACACGAGGGCGCCTGAAGCCCGAGCTGGCAGAACTCGCGCCGAAGGGCACGAGGCGCATGGGCGCAAACCCACACGCGAACGGCGGAATTCTCCTCCGCGATCTTCGCATGCTGGACTTCCGCGACTACAGTACGCGCCATCGGCGATGCTGGGCTCCATGGAGCGGCCGTGGACCCGCGCAACAAACATGCCCTCCTCGAAGTTCGGAGCGCGGTCCCACGTGATCCACTCGAGGTCGTGCGCGTCGAGCTCGGGCACCGACTCGCTCACGTCGCTCCATGCACCGGCGGCAACCTTGAGATCGATCAACGGCACACTGCTCACCCAGCGCTCTTCGGGCTTTGGCGTCACGCGGCGAAACGGGACGACCTTCGCATCGCTCTGCTCGAGGATGTCGAGCGCAGGCAGCGCGCGAACGATCTTCATCGTCTCGCGGCTCACGGTGATCACGCGCAGCGAAGCTACGGCGGGTAGCGCGAATCCGAGCTTCCGGGCAAAGTGGCACCTCAACTAGGATGGAAGCGATGCATCTGCTGAAATCTCTGCTCGTCGTTGGCGTGCTCTTGGGATGCGAGAAGAGGTCGCACGTCTCGAGCGGCCCGAAGGCGAAGCTCGAAGTCTTGTTGGTGGACGACGCCAACGACCCGTTGGCGAAGATGGACAAGGAGCCTCTGCCCGCAGGCGTCGGCGTCCTCACCGAAGGGGCATTTCGAGAGGGAATTGTGCACTACGCGTACGTGATTCAGGATCACGGCGAGACGGTCTTGCAGGCGGGAAAACGCCTCACGGATGCGCTCGCGTCACAGGCGCTGCCCGCGGGAGATCACCTAGTGATCGGGTCGACCACCTTTTCGGTCCGCTCGTACCTCGTCAAAGGCGCGCCTGTGATCACCGAAGCCAACGTCGTCGACGCCGTCACCGCAAAAGACTCGAGCACGGGCCACTACTCGGTGAGCCTCACGGTCGACCCGCCCGGCGCGATGAGCATCGAGAGCACGACCAAAACAAACGTGGGTTGGCGCATGGCCATCATCGTCGACGGCATTGTGCAGTCGGCGCCGATCATTCGCTCCACGATCACGGGTGGCCACGTCCAAATCACGTTGGGCGGTCTGGCTTCGACGAACGACGAAAAGATCCAGGCGGACCGATTGACCAAGAGCTTCAACGGTCAGTGAGCCAGCTGTCGCGGACCAGAACGCGAACCGATTGAGCCTCTCGGATCGATCCTCGATGATCAATGCGGCGTTGAACTCGGCTGTCGACAGAGCCAGATGACTCCCGCCGCCACCAACCGGCACGACGAGAGTGGTAGGATCGACGGTCAGCCACCAATGCGGTTGCATCACTCGGCCCTTCGAGCCGCCGATGCTGCTCAGTCTGCACACACGCCGGTCGCAAGTCGCCCCTCGAAGCTCTCCCAGTTCGACTATCAAGGCTGATGGAGATCACATGAGCGACCCCACCGTGCTCGATCAAGTATGCGCGTTTCGCACCATCGCGATCGCACAAAACGCGCATGGCGATCACACAAAACGGGCATGGCGATCACCTGTTTCGCGCATGGCGATCGCACAAAATGCGCATCGCGATCGCTCGATAGGGTGAGCGAGATCGTAGCGAGACTAGCGTCCTGAGCGGGCGGTGAGTCCGCGACGCGGGAGTCCCAGAGCCAGTCGCCCCGAACGAGGCGTGATGGCAACGACGAGGCTACCCGTGAGACAACTACGAGAGATCTTTAGACGGAAGCTGGAGCTGCATCGCTCGCATCGTGAGATCGCGCGAAGCAACGTCACGCTCGCCCACACGTACTGCCCAACAGGCACAGCGATCCAAACGGTATGGCAGCGGCGGCGTTGGGTGGAGGCACGATTACGGATAGGACTTCCGGTGGAGGCGGTGGAAGTGGTGCGCAGCTGAGCATTGTCGAAGTGGACGCGACACCAAGAGAGCTTCACACGACCTCGATCGGCGACAGTGGCGCGGGTGGAACTAGGGCGACACGACCATCGTCGCGACGGATGTGAGTCTGGTGGTCGTGGCTGCCGGCGGTGTGGGCGGTACGGCTGGGTTCAACGGTGCGAAGCCTAGGACTAATGTGATTTCACCAGGCGGGTTTGGAACGAGCGGGTGTGTGAAAGGCGCTGCCCGTGCTGACCGATGCGAGTGCGGTGACGGGCGGGCCGGGCGGCGGCGGATTCGGGATCTCGGTCGGCGCGTATCCGTCGGGTCAAGGTTCGAAGTCGGTGCAAGGGTTCATCGGAGGCTCACCGGGCGCACACGGGGCGGCGGTGCTGGTGGTGGTGGCGGCGGACCGGGCGGCATTGGGCCGAATGGCGGCGACGATGGGTGCTGGTGCTGCCGGCGCGAATGGTGCGGATGGGCAGGCGAATCGGGGGGCTGGCGGAGGAGGAGGCGGCGGTGGCGGGCCGTTTCCTGGGACCGGCGGAGTTGGAGGGAAGGGACCAAGTGGGAAACTGTCTCTCGTTGTTGATTGAGCACTCGCGACTGCTTCTCGGCGCAGTCGATGGACGCCAGCGATCCGCTGCGGCATCATCCACACGTGCAGAACCCAGACGGTCATTGGTACAGACGATTCGCAGAGATTCCAGGCGTCGGGTACGAAGGCGACCTGCGGTTGCGCGAGCGGCTCGCTGCCAGGAACATCACGCCGGAAGTCACGCGCGACGTGTTCGGTGGTCGCGAGGCAGTCTCCTTAATGTGGCCGAGTCGCGCGGGCACTACGAGCGCGTCGCCCGTTCACCAACTCACGTTCGGCACGACCGCTGAGGAATCGAGTGAGAACTTACGAGAGCGCATACTATCGGCCCTCGAACTCCCAGGCGAACTCTCCGACTACCACTTCGCCATTCAAGGTGCTGCCGAAGCGTTGTGGAAGAAGCGACGGGAGGAGCCGCAGCATATCGCGTTCGCGGAATGGCTCTACTGGTGGGACGTGCGTCTGATCGAGGCTCACCCTCACGTTGTGCAGATCCGGCCGGGGGAGCCTGAATACTTTGGTGTTCATGCGTTTGACCGTATCGTCGGCCTGTACGAGCGCGAGGGCTTCCTTCACGAAGCGCTTGCGGCCGCTGAACGTTTCGCACGGTTTCGCCCCAAACTCGATGCGGTCTCCGAGTTACGCGAACGTGTCGAGCGACTCCGAGAAGAAGAACATGCCTGAGGGGTCGACCATTCTCGGCCTGCGCAGCGACTCGTTTCTCGAATACGCGTTCCTGCGGTGGGTCCTCGTCCCCGCTGCCCGCGACACGCTCGCAACGTGCGTGATGCCGCAAGCCAAGGTGGATGTCGGCGGTCATTCATACAAAGTCGACTACGAGTTCGTCGGCGACTCGACCCGTTTTGCCGTCGAACTCGACGGGTTTGAGTTTCACGGAACGCGCGCCGCGTTTAGCTACGACCGCCTCCGGCAAAACGATCTTCATGCTGCGGGCCGCGTGGTGATCCGCTTCTCCTACGACGCGATCCGACGAGACACCGAGCGGTGTGTTGAGCAGCTCCAGGCCCTTCTCCGGATGGACCCGCAGCTCGCGCAGCACCTGATCGCCCAACCCCAGATCGAGCGCCCCGACATGGACCCCGATCCCCTTTACGCACTGTCGCCAGCACCGATGAGGAGCCCAAGCACCATGCAGACGTATTTCGAACGCGTGCGAGAGCGGCTCAATCTGAAGACGCTGCGTGGGTGCCAGACAGAGGCTTTCGCCGCTCTTGCGAACTACTTTCGCGGTGGTGGCAAGCGTGCCGCGTGCGTCATGTCAGTCGGCGCGGGCAAGACGGCGCTAGGCGTGGTGGCGTGCCTTGCCTTCGGCCAGCGGCGCGTGATGATCGTGACGCCAGGAAACGTGATCCTCGGTACGTTCGGCGCCGCGCTCGACCACAACTCATCAAAGAACGTTCTCTACGCCCTGCCTGGCGGGCCTCTCATTCCCGGCAACCCGCCGCCCAGCGTCATGATGCTGGCCCGTGATCGGGAGGAATCAGGCCGTGCGATCCGAGACATCACGCGTGAGGAACTCCTCACTAGCGACATCATCGTCACCAACTTCCATTCGCTTGGCACCGGTGAGGATGCCGACGACATCCTTGCGAAGCTCAGGTCCGATGACATCGACCTCATCGTCGTGGACGAGGCGCACATCGCGGCGGCGGAATCGTATCAACGTGCGTTCAAGCACTTCCCGAACGCGCGCGCCCTCTTGATGTCGGCGTGCTTCCAACGCCAAGATGGAAAGCCCATCGAGGCAGATGTCGTGTACCGCTACCGATTGATCGACTCGATCGCCGATGGTCATGCGAAGAACCTACGCGTTCATCGATTCGCGCCCGACACCGCTCAGACGACCTACGAAATGGTGTGGCCTGATGGTCGTCGGGAGGAGGTCGTCGGCCGTGAGGCGATCGTTGCGCTACTCGAGGACGAGCACAGGCTCGCAACTGTGACGGCGAAGTCCCACGAACCGATACGCCAGGTCATGCGCTCCGTTCGCACTGCGCTCGATCTCCAGAAGACCCTCTTGAACCCGGTGAAGCCGCGCGTCCTCTTTTCCGCACTTGGCGAAAGACACGCCGAGCAGATTGCAGAGATCGCCACCGCGCATGGGATCCCATGCGCGCATGTGCACTACTCCATGACGGCTGGGCGCATCAAGGCGACGCGGGCACGATTTGAGGAGGAGTCCGGCGAGCTCCAAGGCCTCGTGCAGTTGAAGATGTTGGGGCAGGGATACGACTTCCCCGCGATCGCCGTGGTCGTGCCAATGAGACCTTACGCAAGCTTCGGCGAATTCTATCAGTTCGTAGGGCGCGGCATCCGCGTCATCCATCACCCCGCCTTCATCGGTCGTGTTCGGCCAAGCGACCAATACCTCGATCTCATCTTTCATGCAGAGCTTGGACTCGACGAGCACATCGACACCATCAATCGCGAGAACGACATGGATCCTCAAGCGATTGAGCGCGTCGCACGCGAAGCAAAAGGGGAGCCCCCCGACGTGGAAGGGACCCGAGGTCATAACGTTGCGGAACGTCCTGATGCCTTCGTCCTCTTTGAGCGTGGGACTATTGAGCAACGTGTGGTCCACGACCAAGCACGCGTCGAACAGCGGCGCACAGAGCGCGAGCTCGAAGGCCTGGCGCAGCGATACGCGCAGTACGCGCAGTCGTCGCCCAATCCGGTTGCCTTTGACCAGTATGTCGAACTGATGCGAGACATGCGTGAGTGATTCCGAGTTGACCTTCGGGCGCCGAGCGGCGCAGTGCCCGTCGGCGAGCGCTTTGCTGGAGATGGAGGTTTCCGAGGGCCGCGCCGAGCGCTTCTCAACCATCGACACCGCGCTCGCTGGGCTTGTCGTTCGTTGCGCTAGAGGCGATCGTGTTGTACGGATCGTTCGCGGAGATCGCCAGCACCATGTCGAGCTTCACGGCGTGCCTGCCGAGTTGCGAACGGAGGTCGCGCAAGCCTTTCGACTGGATTTGCAGCAGTCGCGTGGCGACTGGTTTTTGCCCGAAACGGTGCCTGTCAAAGCCGGGCCGGTTAACTTCGCAGCCCACTTTCGCGAATACCCTCGGTATGCACACACCCTCGCCGCTGAGGAACGGGGAAAAGTGTCCCTCACCGGGAGCCCCGATGCGATGGTGCTCTGGAGCGTGCTCGAACCGCTGTTCGACGCGCTAGTTCTGCCTATCCTCCTCCGCTCTGAGAAGGTAGGAAAGCTCACGCGGGACGAGTTCGCGGTCGCGTGGTCGGATGTCGAGGGATTCGCGGCGGACCTCGGACTCAACATCCATGAGGCCCTTCCGATGTTCGGCTGGGGCCGAGGTTGGTCGCGTTTCTCCGCCGACCAGCAAATCGTTGCGACGACGAACCTGCTGTCCGAGGTCGCCAACGACATCGGGCGCGACACTCTATGTCGATACCGCGCACGAGCCACTAAGAGCCTCGTCGCTCACTACTATTCGAAGGCCAAGAACGGGCGTGCAAAGCGCAGGCAAGTCATCGTGAAGGAGCACTGGCGAACGCTTGCGGCCTTCTTCTCCGGCGACTGGCTTGCCTTCGTCGAATATCTTGGCGAGCAGCCCCACGATGAGGAGCGCATCGTGACAGCGCTTCCCGAGACCAAGGTCATCGTTGGGGGGAGAGAAGAGGCGAGCGCGATCGCAGCGCGAAGGAATCTTCCCGTCGAGGAAGTGGAACGGATGCTTGGCGCCTACTGGGAGAGCGCCGGTGGCGAGTCGCCCGTGCGCCAGCGAGCAGCAGTCCTCCTCCAGTACTGGCAAGAGTTTGACTCCGTTCACGCGCGACAAGCGCCCGGCATGCCGCCACTATGGAGCCTTGTTCAAGAGGGTGGTTGGGGCGACCTCGAGCCGCAGCCTTGGACGCCCTACCAGCGGGAGCTGTTTCGTCGCGTGTTGTCGACGCAGCTCGTTTCCGAAATCGACCGCCTTTGGGGGACGACCGTCCTCGCGAAGTGGCCAGACCGAATCATCAGCGAGCCTTTTCCGCACTCGACTATAGCCGAAGCGCTCGGACCGGCCTTGAAGTTCTGGCATGGCTGCGCGTTGACAGCGTGGTTCATATGCGAAGGTCCGACATCACGTACGGACATCCGTGGGCTCGCGCACTATTACCGGCGCGGGCTCGGCGACCTGGAAGCGATGGGCTGCGGTGTGCACCCGACACTTTTCGAAGAACTGCTCGGCGTTCGCCTTGGGCCCGAGGAGCCACTCTACGTGCGCGACAATTCCATTGATGTCGGTCACGGCATATCAATGAACATTCGCACGTCGTCAGGCACGCGCCGCAATGGGTTCGAACTCCTGCGCGACGTAATCACACGTCATCGACGCTGGTGGACGTCAAACGTAGCCGAGCGCTATGTGCGCGCCCGATGGGAATCACAGCTGCGCGCAGTCGGCAGGCAGTTCCATCTGATGACCGAGGAGAAGGGGAAGCCGCCCACGCTCAAGCAGTTCGCGAAGCACGCCGTGCCTGCGGCTCGCCTTTGGTTTGGTGGTGATGTTGACCTCCTCTACGCGGCGCTCGGCCAGCGACTCCACACCAAAACGGAACGACGTACGCTCATGCCGCGCGTTACTGTAGCCTTCGCAGACCTGGTCTTTGAGGCGCTCGGTGGGAGGCCCTTCGAGCGCGCAGTCGTGATGGCGACGCCAGAGCAAGGCTGCGCACAGGCCGCCGCACAGGATCGACACCACAAGTTGCGACGCCTCTCCGGCGAGAGCCTATCGTATGTTCAACTGCTCGAAGCACTCGGCAGACCGCCGACGCTCAAAGAGTTTGGTTCAAAATTCGAGTGGCCGGGACAAGTGCTTGCGTCAAGCACGAGCGATGCGTGGTCGACGTACGAACGAGCCATCAAATCCGCTCTTGAGCGTGCGAAGCTCCAGGGCCGCTGATGAGCGGCGAGCAACCATCGCAGCTCGGCTCAGGTGGCGCACTAGGACGCTGCACCGAGCGCCGGTTCTTGAAGCCATGAAACGAGCCGCTTGAGCGTCTTCCGCGGCGGCCACTTGTTCCACTCAACCGCAATCACCTCGTCCCCGTCGCGCGGGAGCCCAGGAATGCCAGCGGGAGCGACGACCGCGGACTTCGGCATCGCGAGCAGATCGCTTCGATACTCGCAGCGGTACAGCAGGGCCTCGCCGAAGCCCGTCGCCACGTGCGCCATATCGGCCGTGTACTTCACCTCGATGACGAACCCAGAACGTTCCCCGTTCGGCCGCTCCAGAACGACAGTAATGTCTGGGCGCAAGCGACCTGGCCTCGCGAGGAAATGCTTGACGCCCTCGTCGCGTTCACCGAGTTCCTCGCCGAAAGGCAAAACGACTTTCTCGTGATAGATGCGAATCCGTGCATCGTCCCCCCGATGGAACGCAACGATGTCCTTGCGGCTCTGGATGATCGCAGAGCGATCCATGCGCCACCCATGCCCAAGGATCTCCTCGAACGACTGCACGAGACGAAGAAGTACGGCGATGTAGAAACGGGTTTCCGGATCGATCGGCAGCACCGCACCACGCGCGAGATGGTGGGCGCGCGTTTCGTCACTCTCGTCAATTGCGCGCAACCAGTTGAACCAGTGACTCGCACGCCGATAGACGTCGTCGCGGGACTCACGCGCAGCGCGTTCATGGTGAGCGTCGATCACAGTATCCTGCAGCGCGCCGAGGGGACTTTTGAGCAAGGTCATCTCAATATTGACGAGCAACTCGCCGAGCTTTGCACTCCACCGCGCCGAGTTGTCTGATGACGCCAACAAGCCGTGGCTCCCCTCTGTGTCAGAGAAGTTGTCGCCTCTCCCGATCTGCTGATCGAGCGAAGGTC
>ENA-OFCD01001336-OFCD01001336.1-metagenomes-genome-assembly--contig:-NODE-1336-length-12622-cov-6.759927_pt1 | contig 12622 bp, 9 predicted proteins | sample MGYA00153392_OFCD01 | MGnify analysis MGYA00153392 | reverse complement strand
TAAGGGATTCAGTCAAAATATTTAGATGTAAAACAGCTTATAGGTAAAAATAGTAAGAGGTACCGATCTTTAGGTACCTAATATAAAAAGTGACTATTTCGTTTTATTTTGTGACTTGGCTTGCTCTAGAGTAATCTCCTTGAGCGTTTGATAAGAGTTGGCATTTGCCGAACCTTCGATCGCTTTTACAGCTAGATCCTGAACTTGCTTTAGTGCTGCTTCTAATTGTTTAGATAGACTATTTAAACGTTCCTCTTGGTTAAGAATTGTCTCTTCTAACGATTCGATATTACTTTCGTAAAAATTGTTTTGACCTTCTACTTCAGCAGCATAGAGATCGAATTTAATTTTAGCTTGATAGGTGGCGATACCTTTACCTTCTGCTTTAGCTTTATCGATCGCTTTTTCTTTATTTTGAGTAAAAGCAGCGACTTTATCTTTAGCTTCATGAAATAGTTTTTCAAGTTCGGCTAGAGCCAGCTCTCGCTCCGCCCAAGTTTTTTCTTGAACTTCTTTAGCTTCAGCTAGTTCGTAATATAAAGCTGCTTGTTGCTGCTCGTGTTGCTCTCGATCGATCTTGCGTTGTAGATCTAGATTGTACTTATATTCTTGGACTTCTCGCTGGCTAGTTTGGCGATTGAGTTCGACGCGCTCTTTGATGGTGATTCCATGTTGTTCTTGCTCTTTACTCCAAGCTTTGGTTAAGCCCTGAACTTCTTGTTGAGAAGTTTCTTGTCGCTGTCTCAACTCCTCACCAAAGGCTTTAGAACTAGTTTCGTAATTATTAATTAGTTCTTCAAATGTATCCTCATTTACTGCTAAACTATGCAGTGTCTGCAAGTCAGTAATTTCAGAAGTTACGCCTTCACGAACTTCAGCTAATTTCGCAGCTTCGGTAGTGAGTTTCTCTGATAATTCGCTGACTGCGGAACCAAAGCCGAGCTGAAGGCTATCTAGATTAGTAATAGTCTGGTTGACTTTATCTTGAGTAGATCCTGCATTTGTCATGGCTTTTGGTTCGTCTTTAACTACTTTTGCAGTGGGAATAGATGCAGGTGTTGCAGCTTGTCGAGCATTTTTTACTTGGGCTTCTAGAGCCTTTTTCTCGTCTACAAGTTAATTATAAGCAGTGAGAATTTCTGCTTTGGTATTTTTGTCTGTTGGTTTTGTTGCCATATTGAATTAGGGTGTAAAAGGTGTGGATATTGAAGCTCTTAGATCTTTAATTTTTCTCGCTAATTTTAGCGGAAGTTTCAAATGCCTTCATTGCTAATGATTGGGCTTGATTCATCACTGTCTGAAGTTGAGTTGTCATCGCGACGATCTGTTCATTGTGACGTTCGATTGTACGTTCCAATGATTGAATCTTCATTTCAAATCCTTGTTTCGTACCTGCCCATTCTTTTTCGGCTAAGTCGGCTTTGACTTTAGCATCGCTACTAGTTTCTTTAATAGCTTCTTCTCTAGCTTTCTTGACTGCTTCTTCTAGCTCTGCGGGGAAAGCAGTAATTTTAGCTGTATTCTCATCAGCAAGTTTTTGACGATCTTTCAAGAATTTTTCACGCTCTTTCCATTGCTTCTGCTTTTCGCGATCCTGCGATTGAAGAGCTTGCTCTTGATTGCGTTTTGTCTCAGTATACGTGTCATTTTGTAACTGCCGATCGCGTGTGACTTTATACTGAACTTCGTCTTGCTCTTTTTGACGATCTTTAGCAGCGATGGTAACTAATTCTGTCTGTTGCTCCGTATAATCTCGATCGTTTCGTTCCCACTGTTTGCGGAGGTTTGTTTGCTCTTTCTCTAGATTTTCTCGATCGGTTGCAAGATCCTGCTTGATCGCTTTTAAGCTTTGTTGATGCTCTTGAGTAATGATGTGCAGTGCATCTGCAACTACTCTGACTTGTTGGAGTTCCGAGCGGTGTTGGGTTTCAATCTCGATCGATTGTTTGACTTCAGTGAGTTTTTCAACTTCTACAGTTAGTCTGTCAGATAGTCCATTAATAATACTCCCAAATTCTAACTGTAAGTCTGCCATCCCCTTGACGATCGTGTCAACGGTATAAGTAGCAGCTTTAGTAACAATTTCTTTATTCTTGACTAGTTGCGCTTCTTCCTCTTTGGTGGCAACTTTAGAACCAGGTTGACGTTGTTGGGCTAAAATCCGATCGAGTTCGGTTAAAATTTGGAACTTACTATCTTTTACTATTGCCATAATTTAGATGCCTTGAGGATAACGACGCATGAAAACCACTCCCCTGCAATACAGGTAGAGTTTAGTACGATTTTAGTCACTGACTAATTGTGCCCAAATCTGCGACTGAATTAACTTAAATATCGATCGATTTGCTGGGTGACGAGCGAAGGCTGATTAATTCAAGTACTCACTGTATAATACTGTTGTACCATCAAAGGGGGCGATCGTCAATACTTTTTAGAAAATTTGTACTAATGTAGTTCATCCAGAACCCACCCCTAGCCCCTCCTATGAGGCTACCGCGTACCGACAAGTATAGAACCTAGTATCTATCCTGAAATCAGCCCCCCAGAATTGGGATGTTGGGGGGCACACAAGACTAGAAACGAAGTCCAGCCGACTTGTCGGTACGCGGTAGCTTCTCAAGGGGAGAGCTTCTTGCTCCATCCCCTTGATAAATAGAAATGTATAATTGAGGGTGTTGGGGTACTAAGTCAAAAGAAAGCGTAAAATATATTACCAAATTATCAAAAATCTGGCTTGAAAGTTTAAATTTTGAATTGGAGCGTTGCTACATGAACTTCTCAAAATCAATTACAACAAATTCATCAGATATTAATTTATCCGATCCTCAATACTATCTGAGTCGGGAACTAACCTGGTTAGAATTTAACGCTCGCGTATTGCATGAAGCGATGGATGAGCGGACACCACTAATCGAACGGCTGAAATTTATGGGAATTTTTAGCTCTAATCTTGATGAATTTTTTATGGTGAGGATTGCTGCAATCAAGCAACAAATTGAAGCAAAAGTCAGTCAACTAACTTCAGATGGGCGAACGCCGATAGAACAATTAGATGTAGCTAGCGATCGAGTCCAGCAGCTTATTACCCAGCAACACCAGCATTTTGAGACAGTATTACGCCCAGCGATGCTCCAGCAGGGCATCTACCTCTTAGATTACTTCGACCTAAATCAGGAGCAATGTAGCTATCTCCAAAGCTATTTTGAAGAGCAAATTTTTCCAGTTCTGACCCCTTTAGCTGTCGATCCTGGACATCCATTTCCATATATTTCCAATCTTAGTTTAAATCTTGCAGTAGTAATCGAACATCCCGATACTGGGGAAGAATTATTTGCTAGAGTCAAGGTACCCAAAGTTTTACCACGCTTTATCAATTTACCAACACTACAAGTAATCGATCGAACTAATCCGCTTCAAATCGATCGAGAACGCCCTCAAATTTGGACGGGTATTCCTTTAGAACAATTAATCGCTCACAATTTAGAATCCCTATTTCCAGGGATGAATATCCAAGGTTGCTACACCTTCAGAGTCACTCGAAATGCTGACATCAGCGTTGCTGAAGATGAAGCTGATGACTTACTCCAAGCGATCGAAGAAGGCTTGCGGAAGCGGCGAAAAGGTGGCTCTACAGTCCGAATTGAAGTAGAATCTGCTATGCCTAAACAGATTCGACAGATGCTGCAAGAGGAATTGGAAGTCACAGAGCGAGATGTGTATGAAGTTAACGGGATGTTAGGTTTAGGGGATCTAATGTGTTTTTTATCTCTACCTGTTCCTGAATTAAAAGATCCACCGTGGAATGGAACCGTACCTACCTATTTACGACGACGAAAAGCCACTGAAGACGGCGGTAACTTTTTTAGTTTAATAGCTCAGAAAGATATTTTAGTCCATCATCCTTATCAATCTTTTCCCGATACGGTAGAACGGTTTATCACTTGTGCTGCAAACGATCCGAAAGTGTTAGCGATTAAGATGACACTTTATCGGACTACTGGAGACTCGCTGATTCTCAAAGCCTTAATTAAAGCTGCCGAGAATGGTAAACAAGTTTCAGTACTAATCGAACTCAAAGCCAGATTTGACGAACAAAATAATATTAATTTAGCACGTCAACTAGAACAGGCTGGTATTCATGTTGTGTATGGGTTAGTAGGTCTAAAAACACATACTAAAGTCGTACTAGTCGTCCGCAGGGAAGACGAAAAAATTCGCCGTTATGTTCATATTGGTACGGGAAATTATAACGCTAAAACTTCAACACTATATACAGATGTTGGTTTATTTAGTTGTCGTCCCGAATTGGGTGCAGATTTGACAGATTTATTTAACTATCTAACTGGCTATTCTCAGCAACGTGCGTATCGCAAGCTACTTGTCTCGCCTGTAAATACGCGTGAATCTTTCGAGCAACTAATTCAACAAGAAATCGAGCACTGTCAAGCAGGTAAATCTGGGCGAATCGCGATCAAGATGAATGCTTTAGTCGATTCAAAAATGATTGCAAGTCTCTATCGAGCCTCTCAAGCTGGAGTTTCGATCGATCTAATCGTTCGCGGGATGTGCTGTTTGCGCCCAGGTGTAACAGGTGTGAGCGAAAATATTCGAGTTATCAGTATTATTGGGAGGTTTCTCGAACATTCTCGGATCTACTATTTTAATAATGGTGGCGATCCGGTAGTCTTAATTGGTAGTGCTGATTGGATGACTAGAAATCTCGATCGACGGGTAGAAGTAATTACACCGATCGAAGATCCAGAAATATCTAAAGATCTCCAAGAAATATTAGGTATCATGCTATCAGACAACCGCCAAGCGTGGGATATGCAATCTGATGGTAGTTATATACAACGTCGTCCTCAAGCTGGTACCAATGAAGAAAGTACTCAACAAATTTTGATGGATATGGCAGTGAATTAGTCGATCGTTGATAGTTGATAATTGATAGTTGATAGATGTAGGGTGCGTTAGGCTCAAGCCTAACGCACCAGTATTCTGATTTCTTATTTCCCTGCATCCCAAGTGTTAGCCGCATTAGCTACTGCTTGATCGACTGTTTTTTCACTCAGCATCGCAGCTTGAAGATTGTCATAAATTGCTTTCTTGAGTACATTGAGATTCTTTAATGGGGGAATCAATATCTCTGACTGCGCTAATTGCTGTACCCCGATCGATTTTCCTTGAGCAATGGTAGATTTATCATTACCACTCGCTAGTTTAGTCTTATAATCTGTCACAGCTTGGACATTGGAAGGCAATGTATCCGAGGCTTGAGCAAAAGCTAATTGATTAGTAGCGTTGGTGATAAACAGCGCAAATTTAACGGCTGCATCGGGGATTTTAGTAGTCCGAGGAATGACTAGATTCATCACAGCGACACCTTTTTTGCCCGTTTGTCCCGATATTTGGGGAGCCACAGCAGAGACATTAGCAATCTGGGGAGCATTTTTAGCGATCGTATCAATAAATGGTGCCCCAGCAAAGAGCATCGCTGTCTCGCCTGATTGATAGAGTTGAATCCCCTGTTGATGTCCCTGAGTCAACGATTCCTTTGGTAGTAAGCCTTGTTTGTAAAGGTCAACCCAATATTGAAAGGCAGCTTTACCAGCAGGGGTATTGAAGGCAGCCTTGCCCTGTTTGTCAACTAGTTGGACACCCATTTGCACGAGGGATTCGAGGACATCGTTAGTATCTTCAGGGACAAAGGTAGTAAAGAAGGCATATTTACCTGTCTTCTCTTTAATTTGTTTTGCAGTTTGAGCCAATTCTTGATAAGTAGTCGGTGGTTTGACGATTCCGGCTTTGGCGAACAGTTCTTGATTGTAGATCGTGATATTGCTAGTCAGATACCAGGGAAAACTAAAGGCTTTACCATCGAGGGTACCAGCTTGCCAGATACTAGGTAGATACTCCTTGCTCTCACCTTTAGTCAAAACAGGATCTAGATCTAACCAAGCATTTCTAGCGGCTAGTTGAATGGCAAAATCAGGATTGAGATTGACGACATCGGGAGCAGTTTTCGCACCCATAGCGGCTTGAATTTTGCCCTGCATCGCTCCCCACGGCACATCTACCCAGTGAACTTTAGTGCCAGGATTGGCGACTTCAAATGTCCCGATCGCATCTTTGAAATAACGATTAAACTTGGGCTGAAGCTGCATCGTCCAAAATTCTAACTGTGGTGCTTTGGTGTTGGGGGATTTGAGGCAACTTACCACTCCAGTGAGGAGCAGTCCCAACAAACCACAAATCAGAAACCGACGAAAATTAGCAATCTTGAGCATTAGCTTTGATATCCAGCGATCGACACCACAGCATTATCGGCGATTTGGGCGATCGAGAACAGGGGCTAGACGATCTGCGTTGCTAAACCGACTTGGCGAAAGCAGTAATTACGCCCTTCTAACCCCATCGAGAGACAATTCACCATTCACTATTCACTAGACCTGTCCGGAAATTTTAAAGCGTTGCCAGACTAGGTTTGCGCTCGATGGCGATCGGGAAATTTTAATCTGTAGTTAAGAGCTTTAAGCCAACAAAGCTAATTCTTATCGATTTACTAAGAAAAATATGAATCTTCTAAATTAATGTTAAGAGCTTTAATAGCTTACGGCGATTAAGTCACGCGATCGATTTATATTCCGAACAGGTCTAATAGCTAACTATTGAGAAAATATTATGACAGTTGCCTACCCTCGCAAACTAAATAACAGTCTTAGTGCCAGAGATATCTTAAAACGTGTTGTCAGCGATCGAGAAATTCACCTCGTTACCCTCAATCGCTATCGCTATAACGAGCAACGCAGTTGTAAAGATCTCACCGAATTAATCGAACAACTCAATGGAAAGCCCCCAGAGTTAATTCGCGATCTTTCCCATCACATCAATGATGAATCCCGCCATGCGATGTGGCTCACCGAGCTTTTAGTCGATCTTGGTGGCCCTCTCGATACCCCACCCGGCGTATCATATATCGATGAGTTTGAGCGGCTAATCGATCGAGAAACTTATACCACTCCTGAAGATGCTGTAATTGCCGCTCTAGCCGCAATTAATATCACTGAAAAACGTGGTTGTGAATTCTTTTCAGCGCACATTCACGCGCTCAAAACTGGGATACAAACTGAAGAAAATATTAAAATCCGCGAAACGATCGAGAAAATCTTTCCTAAAGAAACCGGACACGTTCGCTGGGGTAATCGCCAACTAGCTAAAATAGCTGCCAAAAGTCCCGAACATCGTCAAAAAGTCGAAGTAGCTAAACGTAAGTTTACCGCGATCGAGCAAGCTGCTTACGAATCGGGAATGGATATCATGTTTGGTGCCGAACTTCGTCGAGTAAGTAACTTGATGAATGTCGTCAACACTCTCCCACTCTGGGAACGTCCCCAGTATCTAATGGCACGGCTACCCGAAACCCTCCTCGATCCCGAACTCCAAAAAGTTCGCATCACCGCCGCTCAAAAAGCCTGGAGTCGCGATCCTGAAGCTTTTGTGACTCAGTTTATTCCGATGTTTTTGGGGAACTCAATTTAGTAATCCAAGTAGGGGCAATTCATGAATTGCCCCTACTAAAATGCCTACGAGTCAAATCGTAGACATTTCTATTAGATAAGGGTAAAGGCAATTTATGAATTGCCCCTACCCTTATTCTTTATATTTCATCCCTACATTTAGCAACGCTAGATAGAGGAGTAACTCACGATCGATCGAATACTCAGATTGAGCTAGTTACTACTACTTGCTCGCAATTGCCGACTTCTCAGCAACGTCTAAATTAGAAGCTCGCTCTAGGTTCATGATTTGCTTCGCCTTCGCCGATAGAGCGTTGGAGTCTAACCAATTTAGAATCAAAGTATCGACTGAAAATAAACCAGGACCATTGACTGTCAAGAATAGGAAACAAGATGCGTAAACTACTGACAGCTCAAGATAAGGAATGCTAAAACCTGCAACGAGGATGTGGTGATATATTGCTACGCACATCGTGCTAAACAAGCCGAAAGCCGCAGGACGAGCTAGAAAACCAATTGCTAGTAAGGGCGCACCAATCAACTCTGTGAGGGCGGCGACGTAGCTAAAGAAGATGGGAAATGGCAACCCAATCACTTTTACATATGCTTCAGCAAAGCTGGAAATATCTCCTAACTTGTCCATACCGTTATGAACCATCGTGACACCGATACAAACTCGTAATACGGTCAGAGCTGACTGCGACCAAAAGCTGGGAGTCGTGCTTGATTTAAGGAGCCGAAGAATAAGAGAGTTAATCATGATTAAGTGATTGGGATGTTTATTTATATATATTCACTTATCTTAACGTATATTTATATTGCAATTCAAGGTTAAGTTGCGATCGGAGGATAAAAAATCCGCCGCAGGTTGCCAGCGGCAGATTTATCCCACTTTAATCCGCATTGCCGCAGCTCCATAACATAGGCTGAAAAAAGGTCTGAGCCTCTAAGATCCCGATCGAGTCAGAGCAAAAAATGCAATTTTCTGCCAATTTTTTTCCTTTCTACTCCTCGACGGTATTCGCGGATGTTCCGAATCGACCAGAAGGAAATAATTACCGCTATTAGCTACTCCCTAATAAGAACACCAATCGCTCCAACTCCCTGGATACAATTTGGCTCCAGAGATGCCCGCCAGCTCCAAGGAAAATAAATTGACACAAGCCGTCACCCCCGAACCGCAATAGACGATTTTCTCAAGCTGTGGCTGTGCCGACGATGCTAGATCTGGTGAAATTGCCGACCAGCGTTGTTGCTGCGCTTGAATGGGTAAACAGAATCCTTCAGGTGTAGTCACGCCTTGCCAAGGATAATTGACAGCACTGGGGATATGTCCGGCAGCAGGATCGATCGGTTCGGTTTTGCCTAGATATCGATCGGGTTCGCGAGAGTCTATGAGCAGATGAGCGGCTGAATGTTGGATAGCTCTAACTCGATCGATATCGACGATCCAATCTGACTGAAGTTGCGGCTGAAAGTTACCACGCACCGTTACTGCTGGTAGATCGCTAGTCACTGGATAATCATTTGCCCAATTAGTATAACCACCATCGAGGAGCGCGACGCGATCGTGTCCGTAATACCGCAACAACCACCACAACCGCGCCGCAAAGCCAAATCGCGAATCGTCATAAGCAACTACTAAGGTGTCAGAACTAATCCCCATCGCGGCTAATTTGTCCCCCAATACCATCTCATCTGGTAGAGGATGCCTGCCCCCATGAACTCCAGCAGGACTCGATAGATCGCGATTTAAGTCCAAGTAATAAGCTCCAGGAATATGCGCGGTTTCGTACTGTTGTCTACCCAAATCTCGATCGCCCAGCGCAAATCGACAATCGACGATCTTGATATCGAGATCTGATGCTGAGGATAGATAACTATTGAGTGTCTCGGCGGTAACGATCGAGGAAGTAAACATGTTCAATTAATTGATAATTGATAATTGATAATCTTGCACCAGTCTAAATGCACTAGTGCTTAGTATAGCTACACAATTTACCTGTAGGGGTGCCCCTTGTGGGTACCCTTAGATCTACTACGCTTTTAAATAGTTGAGAGTTAACAGTTGACAGTTGACAGACATCAAACCCAAAACCTAACCCTTAAAACCAATCCGATAGCCCTTCCCATACACAGTCTGAATCAACTCTGGCGATCCCTTGACCTCAATTTTACGCCGCAACAACCGAACTAGAGCGGCAAGAACATTACTGCTAGGGGGAGTATCTTGACCCCAGAGATAGGCTTGAATTTGACTGTGGGGTAAGATTTGTCCGGCATTTTGCATTAGGTATCCCAATAATTGGGTTTCTTTCTCCGAAAGTTCGATACTGCGCCCATGCACATAGGCAAGTTGATTGTCTAGATCCAATTCTAGATCGTCCACTTGGAGTCGGGATTGAGTCGGATGAGGATCGATTGGTTGTACCCGCCGCAGCAAAGCGCGAACTCTAGCTAGCAATTCCCGCAGCTCGAACGGCTTGACCAAATAGTCATCAGCACCTGCATCTAGTCCAATCACGCGATCGTCGAGAGTATCTTTAGCTGTTAGAAATAATACAGGGGTAAAGTCACCGCGATCGCGTAATTGTTGACAAATTTGTAACCCAGTCAGATGTGGTAACATCCAATCTAAAATCAGCAGATCGTAATTGCCACCGATCGCCAAATTGCTACCAACTCGACCGTCTATAGCAACATTGACAGTATAGCCTTCTCTAGTCAGTAATCGACTTAGTGGTTCGGTGAGAGCGGGTTCATCATCAACAAGCAAAATTTTCATGGGAAGTTTATTGCACACAGATGAATGATTCTGACTGATGCGAGGGTATGATAAGAGCGGTTAGAGATCGAGATTACCTTTCGATCGCAGTTGCTGTTATGGATCTAAATCAGATTGGGCAAAGCCCACGCTTGGCGAACGGATCGCCAGCAATTCTTCGCTCCAACCCAAACAAATATACATTTAGATGGTTCGCTCATTTTGAACAAAATATTGTGGCATTACAATTATAAAGTCAGACTGTGTTAGATTTTTGGGACGATTGACTATCTGATACTGACGATCTTCACAAACCGATCGTGGTAAATCGCTGCTTCATAGCAAGTGAGCCAATAATAGTCGAACAGCCATGTAATCTCGATCGATTGCCGTCTATCCGCACACAAAGGGGCTGAGTCAGATTATTAGCAACTCTTTAGTCAACTTTTCTATATTCTCCTTAGTTCGAGGCGTAAGTTTGGGTTATGCAACCACCAATTCCATTGGGAACACTACTTCAACAGCGTTATCGTGTGACCAAAGTGTTAGGTCAAGGGGGTTTTGGGCGGACATACTTATCTCAAGACACTGGCTGTTTTGATGAAATGTGTGTACTCAAAGAATTTAGTCCCAACGATCGCGGTCGGGAAGCACTCAAAAAGTCTAAGGAGTTATTTCAGCGTGAAGCGCAAGTACTATACCAAATTAATCACCCCCAAATTCCTAAATTCCGTGCCAACTTTGAAGAGCAAAAACGGCTCTTTTTAGTGCAGGAGTATGCCGAGGGGAAAACAGTTGCCAAAACTCTCAGCGATCGACTCAAAAATAGTAAAACTTTTACAGAAGCTGAAGCAGTTGCCTTCTTGCTAGATATGCTCCCCGTACTATCACATATTCACGGGATGGGAATTATTCACCGTGATATTTCTCCCGACAATATTATTTTTCGCGATCGCGATAAGTTACCCGTACTGATTGATTTTGGTGTAGTCAAAGCAGGTGTGACTCAACTAGAAGTATCCACCCAAATTCACCAAGGGACAACTGTAGGTAAAGCTGGATACGCACCTGGAGAACAACTCCAAACAGGGGAAGCCTATGCCAATAGTGACTTATATGCTTTGGCTGTTACTGTTGTAGTAATGATGACTGGACGAAAACCCGAAAGTCTGATTGACAAAAGTACCATGACCTGGAAATGGCATCAGTGGGTACCAACTCTCACGCCTTGGTTTGCCAAAATCCTCAATAGAATGCTCAGTCGGATGCCAAATAGTCGCTACCAGTCAGCCACTGAGGTCGCTCAAGCCTTGCGCGCGGTATCAGATTTTGTCGGCGCGGCTGCGGACGCTCCTGTTGGCGGCATTTTTATCCCGCCGACTAGCACTACCCGCCGTACAACTAGTCAATCTCAGCCGTCAGCTCCGAGCAATCGAGACTCATTACCACTATCGCGAGGCAAGCGATCGACTACAGTAAAATCTAGTTCCTATCCAACCAGTAACCATCAGCGACGGCAAAATCCACTGCGTGGCATCTTCAACACACCCTGGGGGGTTGCCTTAGGTTCGGTATTTGCCACATTTGTAGTGATCATTCTCCCCATATATTTGATTAGTCGATCGATGACGACATCAAGTAGTGGCACCAAGACACCACCACTCACTGCAACTACGACTCCCTCGCCATTCTCAGCGGTTTCGCCCAGTCAAGTACCGATCCCGATCGAGACAGCATCCCCACCACAGGCGGTTACTACCACCCCACCTGTAGCAGCAAGTGTAGAAGCTTTGAGTATAGAAGTAGGTAAACCACTCATCAAAGAAGGCAATCTAAATTCGCCCCAACCGACAGTTTTTAGCATCAATCTGCCAGTCGGACAAAAACTCAAGGCGACTCTGGTGAGTATACCTGCGGGGGCAACCATGAACATCCTGGCCCCCAATCAAGCAAATGTAGATGTCTTCGCCAAAAATACTGTCAATTGGGAGGGGAATCTCCCGCTCTCTGGTGAATATCGGATCGAAATCGTGTCACTCCCAGGTACCATCAGCAGTAGCTACAAACTAGAAGTGACTACCATTGCTCCAGTGCCAGTAAGTTCGCCTACTCCCGCTCCAGTAGGGGCAGCAAGATAGTTGATAGTTGATAGTTATTAGTGGACTCAGATTAGTAAAATAAAGATAATAGCTAATCTGTAGATTATGGATGATGAATTGCTGGATCTTCAGATGTTCGATAACTCGATCGCTAGTCTGGGACTAGATCGGATCGATCGACATATCCTGATTTGTGCCGACCAAACTAAACCATTGTGTTGCTCTAAAGCAGATAGCCTAGT
>ENA-OFCD01001332-OFCD01001332.1-metagenomes-genome-assembly--contig:-NODE-1332-length-12646-cov-3.459693_pt1 | contig 12646 bp, 9 predicted proteins | sample MGYA00153392_OFCD01 | MGnify analysis MGYA00153392 | reverse complement strand
GGCTCGGCTAGCTGCGAATATTTTTCCACCAGCGCGGCCAGCGCAGCATCTTTCGGGCCATTGGGATCGACCACAAGATTATTCGCGCGCTTCGCCGTAATTTTGCGTGTGGCACGGTCAATCGTAAGATCAATTTCGGTGACGAGTGTGCCGTAACTGCCGGCACTGGTGACCAGCTTATTCGCCACATTGCAAATATAGTAACGATGCGTATGCGCCGTCACCACCACGCTGACATCGGCGGGCAATTGTTCGGCAATCTCGCGGCCACGACCGCTGAAATCAACGCATTCATTAATGCCGCCTGCTTGCACCCCGCCTTCGTGAACGACCACCACGATGGCCTCAATACCCTGTTTTTTCAGCTCGGGAATAAGCGCTTTAACCGTCTCCACCTCGTCATTAAAAGTCAGGCCAGCCGTGCCGCCTGGCCGCACGATTGCTGGCGTGTCACGCAAAGTCATACCAATAAAGGCAATCTTGATGCCTTCAAATTCCTTGACCCCATAAGGCGGAAAAATTGTTTTACCGGTGGCGTTTTCAACGACGTTAGCCGCCAAGAATTGAAAATTTGCGCCTTTGTACGGTTCACGTTTTCCGCAGTCCGGTAATTTCGTTTTGCCATTGATGGCACAGCCGCCTGCCTGCAGGCGTTTCAAATGTTCGGCGCCGTAATCAAATTCATGATTGCCCACCGAATGAAAATCCAGCCCGATCAGATTCATCGCCTCAATCGTCGGCTCATCTTTGAATAAAGCGGACAGTAGCGGCGTGGCCCCGACCATGTCTCCGGCTGTGATAACGGCGTAGTTCGGATTTTTCGCTTTAAGGGTTTTAATAAGGGCTGCGAATTGCGCCACACCGCCCGCCGCATCGTAGCGAATGCCAGTGGCCTGTGTCGCATCCGGCACGGGCACACGATTGGACGGTGTTTTCAGGTTGCCATGAAAATCATTGAACGCGATTAGTTTGACTTCCAAAGGCGCTTGCCGCACCGCTGCCTGCTGAACCGAGGGTGCCGTGGCACAGCCGGAGAGCGTACCGACAGCGGTCACCATAATGACCGCGCCAGCTATGAACTGGTTATGCGATAAAGTTGCCCACGCGGGCAACGCTGGCAGGGATAGTGAAAACGTTTTCTTGGACATATGGACCCAGGCGCAAATTTAAAAATAAGGAATCAGCAGCAGCACTGCAAATTCTGTCGGAGGCATATTCTAATCGCAGCCGCCGATCAACATGACAAGCTGTTAAAAATACGCACTTAAGCCAAGTGTCCGTGCCGCAGGTATGATTCAAAACTCGTTACCGGGAGATTACAAAATGCCACTCGCACTACAAAGCCTGATCGGCTTCATTACTTTATTCGCTATCGCGTGGGCCATGTCTGAAAAACGCCGTGCGATTCCGTGGCGCACCGTATTTGGCGCGATTATTTTGCAGGTCGTCATGTGCGTGATGCTTTTCAAGTTTCCTTTTTTCCGGGAGGTCACTTCCGCGCTAAACGATGCGCTGAACGGCATCCAGGACGCCACCCGCGAGGGCACAAAATTTGTGTTCGGCTATATCGGCGGTGCCGATTTGCCGTTCAAAGTTGAGGACGGTAAAAGCCCGTTCATCCTCGCCACCCAAGCGCTACCCCTGATGATTGTGGTCTCGGCACTTTCGTCGCTGCTGTTTTACTGGAAAATTTTGCCGGTGGTGGTCAATGCGTTTTCATGGGTGTTGCGGCGAACCATCGGGGTCGGCGGCGCGGTTGGCGTCTCCACGGCGGCTAATATTTTTCTAGGTACAGTTGAAGCGCCGATGTTTATCAAGCCCTATATTGCCAAACTGACGCGTGGCGAATTATTTATTGTGATGACCGGCAGCATGGCGGGCATCGCTGGCACCGTCATGGTGCTGTACGGCATTATTTTAAAACCCATTGTGCCCGATGCGATTGGTCATATTTTGATTGTGAGTTTTATCAGCGCGCCTGCCGCTATCGCATTTTCAGCGCTGATGATTCCGCATGAAGGCCCGGTAACGGATGGCGTCATTGCCGCCGGATCACCGGTGTCGAGCGCGATGGACGCCGTGACCCAGGGCACTGTAGACGGGGTGCAGATTTTCATCAATATCGTGGCCATGCTGCTGGTACTCACCGCGCTGATTGCCATTGCCAATCAGCTATTTAATTTCCTGCCATACGTTGGCGGCAAGCCGATTACCCTGCAGGGTATTTTTGGCTGGGTGATGTCACCTATTGTCTGGTTAACCGGGATCCCGTGGGCCGAGTCGGAGGCGGCGGGCGCGTTGATGGGAACGAAAACCGTGCTCAATGAATTCATCGCTTATCTGGATATGTCCAAGCTGGAACCGGGCACATTGTCCGAGCGCAGCCGCGTGATGATGACCTACTCGCTGTGCGGCTTTGCCAACTTTGCGTCGCTCGGTATTTTAATCGGCGGCATGGGCACCATGGCGCCGGAGCGTCGATCGGAAATTATCGATCTGGGTTATCGGTGTTTGATTGCGGGCACCTTATCGACGCTATCTTGCGGCGCGTTAGTCGGCATTATTTACTAAACTTTCCAGACTGCATTTCATCATGACGCTAGCCATTGAAACCGCCGACAACGCGACAGCCACGATCCCCATTATTTCAATCGTTACGGGTGATTATGCGAATTTTCTCGCTAAGGCCAGCGAGCATACCCGCGCCTGGTTGACGGCGACCGGTTTTAAGGCAGCGCCCCATACGCATGTACTCATACCGGATGCGCATGGCGGCATAGCGCAAATATTGGTCGGCGTCAGTGCTGCTGATGATGTGTATGCGCTGTCGCACCTGCCGCTTGCATTACCGCCGACATCGCGCTATTCATTAGTCACGGGCAGCGTGGTTTCTGCGGCAACCGCAGCACTGAGCTGGCAGTTGGGAGCGTATCAATTTAACCGCTATAAAAAATCAAAACGGGAGCCGGCCATATTGGTTCTGGCCGCCTCGTCTGACGTAACCCATGCGCAGCAAATTTATACCGCCATCAAACTCACCCGTGATCTCATCAACACGCCCACTGAAGATATGGGCCCGCAACATCTGGCCGCGGTAGCGCAAGCACTCGCCACAGAATTTGGCGCCACCTTTAATGACTGGGTCGGCGATGATTTACTCAAGCACAATTTCCCCGCCATCCATGCAGTCGGCCGCGCCAGCCATCGGCCACCGCGCCTGATTGAATTGCAATGGGGTGATGAGTCACATCCGCGTATTGCGATTGTCGGCAAAGGCGTGTGCTTTGACACCGGCGGGCTCAATATCAAAGGCGCTGACGGCATGCGCTGGATGAAAAAAGATATGGGTGGCGCGGCCCATGTGTTGGCACTCGCGCGATTGATTATGGCTGCGCAGTTGCCGATTCGGCTGCACATGCTAATCCCGGCAGTAGAAAATGCGATTGCTGGCAATGCCTACCGCCCCGGCGAAGTAGTGGCCACGCGCCGAGGCCATACCATTGAAATCGGCAACACGGATGCAGAAGGCCGCGTCGTACTGTCGGATGCGCTGGCCTACGCGTCTGAATTCAAGCCCGACATTGTGATTGATTTTGCGACCCTCACAGGAGCGGCCAGAGTCGCACTCGGCCCGGAGCTGCCCGCCGTTTTTTGCAATAACGAAGCATGGTTCCATAAATTAAATGTCGCCAGCACTGCGCAGCAAGACCCGATTTGGCGCATGCCGCTTTGGCAAAACTACAATGGATTGATAGACAGTCATATCGCCGATCTCAACAACAGCGGCGGTCCCCAAGCCGGCGCGATTACCGCCGCGCTGTTCCTCGAACATTTCGTGCCGAAAGATCAGGCATGGATGCATATTGATGTGTTTTCATGGAACGCCAAATCCAGACCAGGACGCCCCGACGGCGGCGAAGCGCAATCATTGCGTGCGGTGTTTGCGATGCTGGCGGCTAAATAGCTTCTGGCTGATGCCATAATGAAACCCTAGCACGGGCGGGGATTTTGAAGCATAAATGCTTTAAGAAGCCCGCCGATACTAGGGTCTCGTTTTTTATTTTGCCAACACCAATTATTTCTTAACCTGCCCCGCATAAATACGCCAGAGCATCGCTACATCGGTGATGCCATCAGGGCCTTGCACACTGTTCAGGGTATCCAGCGCTTTTTGTTTTTGTCCGGCCAACGCGTGGGCCATGCCCAGGCGCAGCGCGGCTTCTTCAGGGCGTTTTAAGCCGCCTTTTTTAATTCCTTGCTCCATCAGTGCGATGCCTTTGTCGCGGGCCTCTGCCTGGCCGCTCAAAACGTAATTAAAGCCCACGCCAACCAGCGCGGTGCCGTCTTTGGCAGCGAGCGCTTCAGCTTCCAGCTTGGCGCTGTTTTTGGCGTCATCAGCAACTTCTTTGGTGGCAGACTCTTTTAATTTTTTTTGCGCTGCGGCGTCGTTGCCCGTCCCCAGCACACCACGGGCGAAGCCTTGCTCCAGCACTTGTTTGGTTTCAATCGGGAAACCAGCTTGTGTGGCCAATAGCGCCATGCGCATATAGTCGGCGGCTTCTTCAATCAGATCGAGTTGGAGTTTGAGTCGATAAACATTCAGCGACAGCCGATCCGCAAACGCGGGCTTCGATTCAACGCGATAAATATAATCAGCCCAATACTCTTTTTTCGGATAATAAATCACCAGTTTTTCAAGCGCCACCACATACTCGACATCGTCTTTTTGTTTGAGTGCACAGCTCGCGAGTAACTTTAAAATATCTTCGGATGGCGTCTTGCCTGCCGCTTCGGTGGCCTTAATATCTGCCGTAATTTCTTTCGCCGCTTCGGCATATTCACCGGTCAAATACAGTGACTGCTGCAGTAACAAACGCATCTGCGCATTTGTCCCGCCTGCGGCTATAAACCGCCGCGCCCAGATCACCGCAGACGGATAATTTTTGCTGCGAAAATAAGTGCCGGTAACGGCTTCAATAATTGGCAAGCTGGCTTCTGGTTTCAAACGGCCGGTGGCGAGCACGGATTCAAAAGATTGCACCGCCAACGCGGTATCGCCTGCACCGGCAGCAGCAGCGCCGCGCATTTGATCGATGATAAACATTTCATACGGCGTCTTGTTCGACACCAGCTCGGCTTCCCGCACTTTAGCCAACGCTTCGTTATATTTTTTTTCAGTCATCAACGCTTGAATCGCCTGCAACGGTTTGGCAATTTCAGCGCGCAAGGTTTCTGTGGGGGATGTGGGCGCAGGTGCGGATGCGGATGCAGGTGCGGGTGAAGATGATGAAGGTAACTTATTGGGCACCTGATTGTATTGCGCCGACGCGATCATCGTCCCCTGCAATAAGCCAAAACTTAGTCCGGCCAACACAGGCGATAAATTTGCCATGCGGCGCAGATTGGAAATAAAGCGCTGAGAATTTTTCGTAATCATAGGATAGTGCGTTCCAGTGTTAGGTCGAGAGGTGAAGATAAATCGGCAAACGTAATGAGACGAAAGATAGATCAGAAAGATAGTGGTTCAAAAAACTAAAAAACAAGACGCACCGCGTTAGCCAATCCGACTGATTTCAATAGACCCACATTATATTTGCAAACCAGGCCCCGCGAGAAAAAGCTGAACGACTAACGAATCTCAAATAGGGGATTCAAATCTGCTAACGCATGACGGATATTGCGGCAGGCCCCTGTTTATGCTAGATTTTCAGTAATTACTGAAAATTCAATAATTATCGAATCTCCTGCAACTAAATCGTTTTCTGATGCTCCTACTCACTCAATTTATTTCGGACCATTCATGAATCTCTCGCCACTTGCTCAAGACTTTGTCCTCCACTTCGGTGAAATGGGCAGCCGCTGGGGCATCAACCGGACCGTGGGGCAAATTTACGCGCTACTGTTTGTTTCGCAGCGACCACTGAATGCCGATGAGATCGCCGAGGCCCTCGCCTTTTCACGTTCCAATGTGAGCATGGGTTTGAAAGAGCTGGAATCGTGGCGGCTGACAAAATTGCAGCATTTGCCAAATGACCGTCGTGAGTATTTTTCGGCACCGGATGATGTGTGGGCGATTTTTCGCACCTTGGCCGAAGAGCGCCGCAAGCGCGAGATTGATCCCACACTCTCCATGCTGCGCGGTGCCATGCTGGTCACGCCTGGCACCGATGCAGACCGTCACGCCCAGGCCCGCATGACGCAAATGCACGACTTGATTGAAATGGCCACGATGTGGTTTAGCGATATGCAGCGCCTTGAGCCCGCCACCTTGAAACAGCTGATGGGGATGGGTGCGACCGTCACTAAATTACTCGAAATGAAAGATAAATTAAAGATTGTCGCTGGCGGAAAAAAAACGCGCGACGTCAAATGAGAAAACGCACGAGAAAACGGACGCGATAGCGGCTGCTCCGCAAGCCTTGGTGACCCTTTTTTTGTGATCTGCTTTTGCATCAATTTTCAAACCTGATTAAACCATCTTTACCCGAAAGAATGATATGGATCCCATCATCCTCGCCCGCGCCCAGTTCGGTGCCAACATTACTTTTCATATTCTGTTCCCCACCATCTCCATTGCCATGGGGTGGGTGTTGTTATTTTTTAAACTCCGATTTAATAAAACCGGCGACGCCAAATGGATGGATGCGTATAAATTCTGGGTGAAAGTTTTCGCCCTGACCTTCGCGCTCGGCGTGGTGAGCGGCATCACCATGAGCTTTCAATTCGGCACTAACTGGCCGGGCTATATGCAGACCGTTGGCAATATCGCCGGACCGCTCCTCGCCTATGAAGTGTTGACGGCGTTTTTTCTGGAAGCGTCGTTTCTCGGCATCATGTTGTTTGGCACCAATCGCGTCTCAAACCGCGTGCATACTGTGGCCACTTTGCTGGTGGCGGGCGGCACCACACTGTCCGCGTTTTGGATCATCGCACTGAACTCATGGATGCAAACCCCGGCGGGCTTTGAAATGATCGACGGCAAAGCCCATGCGCTCGATTGGCTGCAGATTGTGTTTAATCCGTCATTCCCGTATCGGCTCACGCACATGCTGCTTGCTTCCGGCCTGACGGTTGCGTTCCTGATTGCGGGTATCTCGGCCTACCGATGGCTGCGAGGCGATAAAACACCGGCCGTGACAGCCACTCTGAAAACCGGCGTTACACTAGCCGCGATTTTGATCCCCCTGCAAATTCTTGCGGGCGATCTGCACGGCTTGAATACGCTCAAACATCAGCCCGCCAAAGTGGCCGCGATGGAAGGCGTGTGGGAAACCACGAAAGGCGCGCCGGCCCTGCTATTCGCGATCCCGAATGCGCAAACCCGTAGCAACGATTACGCCATTGGCATTCCCAAAGTGGCGAGTCTGATCTTGACCCACGAGCTCGATGGCGAGATCAAAGGTCTGAATGAATTCCAGGGCAAACACCCGCCTGTTGCGCCGCTGTTTTTCGGATTTCGCATCATGGTCGGCATGGGCATGCTGATGCTTGCTGTGTCGTGGTTTGGGGTGTGGCAATTGTATGGGCGCAAATCAGCACGTGGTGCGCCGCAGCCGTGGCTCGCACGCGTGCTGGTGGGCATGAGCTTCTCGGGCTGGATCGCCACCGTCGCCGGTTGGTACGTGACGGAAATCGGCCGTCAGCCGTATCTGGTGTATGGAGTATTGAAAACCGTTGATGCTGCATCCGCCGTGCCGAGCGCAATGATTGCTTCAACCTTTGTCATGTACCTCACGCTTTATTTGGCGCTGACGGTGGCCTATATTTCGGTGGTCTTTCACTTGGCGCGCAAGGCGCAATTCCCAGCGTCTTTTTCAAGCTCATTTCCTGGCCCAAACACATCGATCATCCCGCCGATGATAGCGGTGCGCAATGACCTCGGCCCTGCCCAACCCTAACCGGAAAATTGATCATGGATCAGCTCGCAAATATGCAAAACGGTGGTTGGCTGCCGGTGGTGTTCCTGGGCTTGATGGGCATCGCGATGCTCGCCTATGTGGTGCTGGATGGCTACGATTTAGGCGTGGGCATTTTGCTGCGCCGCGTCGAGGATGCCGATAAGGATGTGATGATTTCTTCAATCGGCCCATTCTGGGATGCGAATGAAACCTGGTTGGTGCTGGGCGTCGGCATTTTGCTGGTGGCATTTCCGGTGGCGCACGGGGTGATTTTAGGCGCACTTTATTTGCCAGTGGCCTTCATGCTGATCGGCCTTACGCTACGCGGGGTAGCATTTGATTTCCGCGTAAAAGCGCGGGCCGCGCACAAGCCATGGTGGAATAACGCATTCTTTGCGGGCTCCTTGCTCACGTCATTTTCACAGGGCGTGATGCTGGGGCTGTACATCACCGGTTTTAAAAACGGCTGGGCTGAACTGGGCTTTGCGCTGATCACGGGGCTGTGCTTATGCTCAGGCTATGCGTTGCTCGGCGCGGCCTGGCTGATCATGAAAACCGAAGGCGCATTGCAACAGCGTGCCGTACATTGGGCGCAACGAAGTTTGTGGCTCACCGGCGCCGGCATCGCGGCCATTTCCATCGTCACCCCGATGATCAGTGCACGCATCTTCGAGAAATGGTTTTCACTGCCCAATTTGTTTTTGCTGCTGCCGATCCCGGTTGTCACGGCGGTGCTTTTTTTCACGATTGAGCGCACGCTCCGCCGCTTGCCAGTGCGGTTACGCGACCGCAATGAATACGGCGCATGGGTGCCTTTCACCTGCACCGTCGGGATTTTTATGCTCGCATTTTGTGGTTTGGCGTACAGCCTTTTCCCGTATCTGGTGGTCGACAAGATCGACATTTGGCAAGCCGCTAGTGCGCCTGAATCACTGAAGATTATTTTGCTTGGTGCGGTGATCGTACTGCCTGCTATTTTGGGCTACACCATTTATTCATACCGGGTGTTTTGGGGTAAGACGCGCGAGCTTACTTACTATTAAATTACAATCAGCGGCCGTCATTTTTTAAAATTAAACTCCAGCACGGGCGCGGCGTTTGGAACAAAAATACCTCGAAAAGCTCGCCAATACTAGGGTTTGTAATCAGCAAATCAAACATCGAAGCGCTCAGTGGTTCAAGTCCGCGGCCACCAGCACAGGCTCGCCATGCGCTCGCGCCGACTGAATCCGAGTGATTCATAAATACGCGCAGCGTGGTAATGCTCATCGGCCACCATCACCAAGCGTGCAGCACCCTCACGCTCAAAAAACTTTTTTGCCACCGCCTGTACCAAAGTGCGGCAGATGCCTTGATGACGATACGCAGGCGCGGTTAACACCGCCTGAAAACGGCCCGTCAATCCCTGTGTGAATCCGTGTGCACTCTGCATGCGGTGCTGATTGATATGTTTACGGTCACCTTTTTGGGTAACAAATAAACCCAGATTAGCTACCTGCTGATCACCCAAAAATGCACCCCACCAATCGCCCCGATCTTCAGCGATCATGCGTTCATACAGCGCTTGCTGACCCGCCAAAAAATGGCGATAGGCAAGCTCCGGAAATTTAGCTTTGTTATCGGCCATATTCAGCCGACGCCAATCGTCCCAGTCAGCTTTGCCGTTATAGGCGCGGATCGTAATTGAGTGGTTTTTATTATTTGGCTCCAGCAGATCCGCCGATTCCGCGATGAGTACCGTGCTTTCATGCAGCTCGTAACCGGCACTGATGAATGCATCCAGCGCAGGGGGTTCATTTACAGCAACGGGCCACACGGGCCACATAAAGGCGCGATGCTTGATGCGCGGCGGTACGCCAATCAGCACAGCGAAATCATCCTCAAGGCGTTTGCGAGCAGGGTTGTCGGGAGCACTCTTGAGCAGTAGAAAATTGCCAAAATAAAAATCCGGTGAATCTGGTCGGCGCACCACCGTGTAATCACCTTCTTCAGTCACGCTGCCCATTACCTGACTAAACATCAGGTCGGTCGTAATTCCCCCGTGCGTAGCCCAATGAGGGATGGGTTTAAATACGTTCGGATTCATAACTTACTCACGGCGTTCATAAATTTACTGCGCAATCTTGATCGTCGTCCGCACCGGCAACAGTGGCTCACTCGCGCCTGCAGCCCCCACAACACCTACCAACCCCAGCACCGTTAACATCACACTCTGCGGGCCATCGTAAGCCTTGATCGGCATATACCACTCGCCCGGTGAATGGCTGCCGCTACCTGCGCCGCCACCGCCCAAGGTGGCCGCTGGAATACCAAGCGCTATCGGCAAATTGGCATCGGTGCTCGACGCTTGAATCGCTTTGACTTCAATCCCCATCACGCCTATCGCCGCGCGCGCCACCATCACCACCGGCGAGATGACAGGCTGACTGCCTGCGGGACGGTCACCAACCACACTAAATTCTGCGCGAATAGCATTCGGCCCGGGCTTTATGTTCCAGCGCGCATTTTCTTCGTCTACCGCTTGCTGCACAAAGCGTTTCATGTGCGCTTCAAGCTTGGCTAATTCAGCGGCGCTGTCAGAACGCATATCCAATCCCAGCGCGGCATCGGCCGCAATGGCATTTACCGAAGTGCCCCCATTGACGGTGCCCACTGTAAAAGTCGTTTTAGGTTCTTTGATGGTCTGTATATCGGCAATCTTGCTGATGGCACGGCCCATGGCGTGAATCGCTGAGGGCAAACCAAACGCGCCGAAGCTGTGCCCTCCGGGCCCGTTGAAAGCGATTTTGAAGCGACGGCTACCGGTGGCCGCGTTGACGATACGCCATACCGCTGAACCATCGATGGAGATAAAACCGTCGATACTTTTGTCTGCCTGAAAAATGGCTTTCACGCCGCGCAAATCACCCAGCTCTTCTTCACCCACATTCGCCACAAAGACCACATCACCCACCGTTTCAATCTGCATTTCATTCATTGTTCGTAGTACCTGCAGCAGTGCCGCAAGGCCACGTGCATCATCGATAATGCCGGGTGCGTAGTAGCGGTCATTCTTCTTTTTAACTTTCACATCCGTGCCTTCCGGAAATACTGTGTCCAGGTGCGCCGCCAACACCAGACGCGGTCGGCCATCCAGGCTGCGGCCTTTGCGAACAGCGATGACATTACCTTCTGCATCCCTATGCGCCTCTCGCATGCCGAGCGCTTTAAAGCGCCTTAATAAATCGGCAGCGCGGACGGATTCCTTGAACGGCGGCGCAGGAATTTCGGTTATTTCAATTTGATCTTTAAGCGTCAATTCATCATCACGCATGATGGCCATCATCGCCTTCTGCACTGACGGCAACGCCACTATCTTTTTCAGGGTCGCCGTCGCTGTCGGCGAGACGGGCGGCAAACTTTCCTGCGCGTTGGCCGCTAGTGAAGTGATGGCTAGCGTTAATACTGTTATCAATGCCCGTGCTATCGATTTCATGTTGCTCACTCCCTGACTGTCTTGCGATTATTTTTTCTCACTATTTATTGAACCGAAAACGACTCAACCCACATCAGCTCGCACGCGCCGCTGCCACTGTCTTCACGTGTAAGCGAGCTTTTCCAGGTGAAACCATCTTCACCGCGCACTTCAACCAGATAACCGCGCAGAGTAATAATTTTGCCGGCACGAACCTGGCGAATTTGTTGGGCGATGTCATTATCGGCAGCGATGAGGTGCATATTGGCTGCGTGCCGATTGATCTCGTCATTCGGGATCGGCAACACATCGGCGCGCCAGTTATACCAGCGCGTATCCTGGCTGATTTTCAGTTTGTCGAGCACGGCTGAATCTGACATCGGCCCCCAGCCCACCGCCAAATCAACCGGTGCCAGCTTGGCGCCCGCATCCCAGCGATAGCGTTCTTTAGACAGTACTCTGGCAGTTATTTCATAGCGCGCCAGCGGCTTGATGGTGAAGCCGCCTTTTTCCAGCGGCGCAATATTTTCCACTGCTGTCTGCACCGGCTCGGCTGCTGCCAACACCCCGGTTTGATGGTGCACCGGACGATCTGACCACCAACCAAACACGGCATAGGTGATGAGTAGCGCGCCCACGCCTAAGTAGATTTTAGAACGCAATGAAGATCCTTCAGTATCCGATGATCATTGCAGCATAAACGGAATTCACGCCAGTCTTCAACTATTGCAACGGCTGGTCTCTGCAGTATGTTTAAGGACAATACATCTAACGTTGTTCACCCATGCTTCACCTTGTCATCAAATTCCGGCGGGCTTAAAAGCAAAACCGGCGGGCGCTTTGGCAGAGAGGGTTTGCACCACCGTCTGCGTAGCGGGATTGATGATCGAAATCGAATTGCCACCGTAATGAGTGACATATACAAAGCCGGAGACCGAATCAACCGCGTCAAATCTTGGGTTCGCGCCTACATTCACCATCTTGGTTACAAAACCTGTGACAACATCTATGACCGAAACCGTATTGTTACTAAGTCAACCGGTGACGTAAAGTGACTTATCGTCGAGACTCATAGTAATCCCGCCCGCACCGGTCACGGCGGTTTTGTTGATCACAATCAGCAGCTGGATCCTACAGGTTCAAGTATTTTTGCGCAAAACAAATGTGGCATCAAGTGCAACAACCCATCAAATAAAACGGCCGCGTTGCCAGCAAAAAGGCCGCGTTGCTGAATAGCAACGCGGCCTTTTTGATTGATGATAAAAACAATACTACAAGGCATTTTAGGTCATCA
>ENA-OFCD01001331-OFCD01001331.1-metagenomes-genome-assembly--contig:-NODE-1331-length-12647-cov-3.836007_pt1 | contig 12647 bp, 11 predicted proteins | sample MGYA00153392_OFCD01 | MGnify analysis MGYA00153392 | reverse complement strand
CGATCTGAGCGGAGAGCCCGGCCCGGTTGAACGCTGCGCATCGCATCGCGCCGAGTCTCAGTAGGTAGATTCCGGCGACCGCGCGGCCGCCCACCAACTGCGGTCGAAGGGCGCTGGGCAGCAACGGGTGCGCAACTGCCCGGTCAAGCCGAGAGGTGATGAGCACGCACCGCTCGACGGTGCCAGACAGGGCGGGGATGCGGATTGTCTCGCCGTCGCCGCCGTGCTGGCCGTGCTGGCCTGTGGGCTGCTGGGGTCTGGGCTGCCGGCGTGTTTGCTATTGGCGTGTGTACTGCTGGCGTGTTTGCTGTCGGCCTTATGGCCACGGATGCTTCACTGCACGATCCGCTCCGGGTACACGGTGGAGCGCCCCAACCGGCAGGTGACGAGAGACGGAAAGCCCGGAAATCGGGCACTTTGCCGCGATTTCGACTGCCGCCAGTTCGCCGTGTTTGAGGTCCTGGAGGATCTGCCGACGGGTCGGGTCGACGAGGACTGTGAAAATGTCGATGATTTCCGAGGGCGGTGCGTCAGACGGTTGGTCGCGGTGGTTTGCCGCCGCGGCGAGCAGTGCGTCGGGGATCGATTGTCGAGGGCGGGATGAACCAGGGAACGTCGCCGCGAACTTCGATCATCCAGTTGTTGCGATGAACCTCATGGTGGTGTTTCGAACAGAGCAGGACGCCGTTCTGAAGATTGGACTCACCGGAGCGGCCCCACCACACCACGTGGTGGGCTTCCGTATGACTCGGCGGTAGTTGACAGTTGCGCCAGGCGCATCCGCCGAATCTCTCAGCCATCGCGATCTTTTGTGCCCTGCTGAACAATCGCTGCGCTACTCCGAGGTCGAGAATTTCGCTGTCCCCACCGAGAACCATCGGGATGATTTGGGCTTCTGCAGCCAACCGCCTCGCTGTTCCCGCCGAGATCGGCTGCTCGATACCATCGATATTCGCCTCACCGAGCCCGCTGAGCAGGGACTCGAGCGACATCCGCACGACAATGGTGGTTGCGCGGATCGGAATCTCCGTGTTCGTGCAGTCGATGCCGTGCCGGGCGAGCTCGAAGATCGCCTCGGCCCCGAGCTGGGCGATGCTGCGCTGAGTGATGAGCGCGTCATCGGCCGCTGCATCGCCGTTGGCTGCATCGCCGTTGGCTGCATCGTGACTGGCCGCCTCGCCGAGCCCGCCTTGAGGCGAATCGAAACTGGGACGCCGGATGTTGGCTCCGACATGCGAGTCGATCGCGGCATCCAGATAGGCCGCACCGATCGGGTCGGCGTCGATGATGTACCGCTTCATGCCGTTGGGACGAATGGTGCGGCGCAAGGAGATCAGAGCCGCGAGGGCTTCCTCCCGGGGCTCAATGCCGTCAACGTCGAGCGCTTCGCGCCACGAGTTCGCCACCCTGCGCACCAGATCGGCCGGGCACTCCCGGGCGAACGCGACGAGTGCATCCTCGGCGGCGAGAAGGTCGGAGGCGTCGGCTCGAGGGGAGGCCTGTGCGAGCGCGGAGATGATGTAGTTCGCGGAGTCCAACGGAATGCTGCCATCGTCCAGCGCGCCTCGCACCACACCGAATTCGATGGGAAGTGGCTGCCCGAGAAGAGTCGAGCGCTGCTCGGTCGCGACCCCGACGCGGTAGTAGCGATGAGCCTCTGCTCGAGAAATGCGGCCAACGTCGACAAGCAGTTCGGCCACACTGCGACTGGACTGCGCCATGTGCGGAGCCGCGATCGCTCGCATTGCCTTCATCATCTCGCCGGCATCCACCGAAAGTCGGGTGATCTTCGCGTCGATGATCCGTCGCTCGGCGAAGGCGCTCTCGAGGTCTTCGAGCATGAGTGATTCGCCCGCATCTCCGCTGCCGAACCCATGATTGAGCCGATTCTGTACCCCAGGAACAGTCCACACGTCAGCCGCGGCCAGCGCGACTTCCGTGGGGTGCTCGAGGGTCAATGTCATGTTCCTATTCTCTCACTCTGCACCTCAAAAGTCTACTAGAATATTGGCTCTGATCAGGTATTTATCTGTTTTTACCTGTGGATAAGTTCGGCCGGGATGCCCTGTGGAGGAGAGGACCGACGGGACCGCAACTCGATATGCGGATGGCCTCCAAATCCGCCGATTCAGGTGACGTTTCGCAACACGATTCTCAGTGCGGGGCGAGCGGGGCGGTCACCATAAAGCGGGATCACCACACGAGGCACCACCCCCGAACGGGCGATAGACCAGTTCCCCTCATTCCGCGAGGATAGGTCGAAGAATGAAGCAATGGTCACCAGCCGGGGTGACCATGTTTGGGGGAATGACGATGTCCGCAGGTCACTCGGCTGCCGGCGAGGCCGCCCGATATTTGGCCGAGGCCGAAGCCGCGGAATATGCCTCCGTGAAGGCGCGCCAAATGTATCGAAACTACTCCGCCGGAGCTGCCGGGGAACGCACCCTCGCCGACCTGATGGAGCCCCTCGTCGAGCAGGACTACTACGTTCTTGCCGACCGCGCCTGGCCGGGATCACGCGCAGCGAATGTCGACTTCATCGTGGTCGGGCCGTCTGGTGTCTTCCTCATCGACGCCAAAGCGTGGGGGCAGGTGAGCATCCACAATGGGCGCGTCTTCCAGGGACAGGATGATGTCACGGAAAGATTCGAAAACTTCGGGTCGCTGCGCGAGATCACCGAGACCACCCTCGCCGATGTGGGAATCGCACCCGGTGAGATCAGGGTTGCGGCGATCTTCATGGGGAAGGGAGGCATGGGGGAGGGAGGTTTAGGGAGCGAAGGGCTGCGGGGCGAGGCATCCGGTGTCGACCTGCTGAGTGAGGATCTGGCCATCCGCTATCTGCTCGATCGCGGAACGCGACTTCGACCCGTGCAGATTCATGCCGCTCGCGCCGCGCTTGAGGTGCTTTTTCCCCCGATTGTCGCTCGCGCCCGTGCGGTCGAGCTGACCCTGGTCGAGCCGGTGATCGAGACGACCTACAACGATGCTCTGATCACACTCGAAGAGATCGAGGACGCTCTGCTCTGCAGCATCATGGTGAAGCCGATCGAAGAATGGATGGCTTTTCTCCACCCCGATCAGGCTCGACTCGCCCGCCGATCGTTCAACGGCCCCTCCCGCATTCGTGGTGCCGCTGGCACGGGCAAGACCGTCGTCGGGCTGCATCGCGCCGCCTACATCGCCCGCACGAGGCCCGGCACCGTGCTCGTCACCACGTTCGTGCGCACGCTTCCGGCCGTGCTGTCGTCACTGATGCAGCGGATGGCTCCCGAAGTGGTCGATCGCATCGAATTCTCCGGCATCCACGCGTTTGCACTCAAACTCTTGCGCGAGCGCGGGGTCGGCACTCATCTCGATCCCGCCAAAGCGAGCCTCGCTTTCGAACACGCTTGGCGAACCACCGGGCTGAACACCGAGCTCGCGCGCATTGACAGCGATAAGGACTATTGGCGCGACGAGATCCTCAGCGTGATCAAGGGACGTGGCCTCACGAAGTTCGAGCACTATGCCGCCCTCTCCCGGATCGGCCGGAAGCGTGGGCTGAACGGCACCCAGCGGTACGCGGTCTGGCAGCTGCACGGCGCGTACCATTTCGCGCTACGTGAGGCGCAGGTTCACGACTTCGCCGACATCATCCTGCTTGCCGAGCAGTCGTTGAGGAAGACACCGCTCGAGGGCTACAGCGCGGTTGTCGTGGATGAAGCCCAGGATCTTTCCTGCGCCATGATCCGCATGCTGCACAGCATCGCTGGCGACCGACCCGACGGCCTCACTCTCATCGGTGACGGCCAGCAGACGATCTACCCGGGCGGTTATACGCTCTCAGAGGCGAACATCTCGATTGCCGGCCGAGGCGTGATCATGACCAAGAACTACCGCAACACGATCGAGATCGCGGACTTCGCCCTGTCCTTGGTCGCCGGTGACGAGTTCGTCGATATCGAGGGCTCACCCTCCACGGCGGATGTCACCTCAGAGGTGGTGCGGCACGGCGCGCGACCGGAGGTGACGCGCTTCACCTCGCGTGATGGTCATGACCGTTCGCTGATCGAACACGTGCGAAGCCTCCTTCGCGCCGGAGTGCACCTGGGGGACATCGGAATTCTCACCCCCACCAATTTCGCCGCCGGCGATGTCAGCAAGGCGCTGGCCGCGGCCGGCCTCAGGTCAATCGAACTGCTCGCCTACGACGGCACGCCCGTCGACGCGATCAAGGTTGGCACCATCAAGCGAGCAAAGGGCCTCGAGTTCAAGCAGGTGCTGGTGGTGCGCACTCCCCCGCGGCTGTTCGAGCCAGTGCCGGTCTCCGAAGACTCAACCGAGACGGAGCGGCGCGAGCTCGACCGGCGGGAGTTGTACGTGGCGATGACCCGGGCGCGGGATGGGTTGTGGGTGGGGGTTGCTTAGGGAGGTCACTAGGTACCGCTTTGACATCGACAGCGCCAACTCCCCCTGACTGGGGAGCGAAATCCTTGACTGTAACTCATAGGGTTGCGTCATGGCCGCTCCGTGGAATACCCAATTGAATTCCTTGACCACGAGGGCCGACCTAGTCGAACAATACGGTGGCAGCCGCTATTCAGGCGGTATTGTGCCCGCCCTCGCTTCGAACAACGTTTTCCTATTTTCGGACCCCTCCGAGGGCGTGAAGTATGGATACAACTTCGACGGGCCCGGGGAAGACGAAAGCTATTTCTATACAGCGCAAGGCACTCTCGGTGACCACGCCGAGACCGGAAATAACGGCGCTGTGCTTGGGCACGTTGCTGCAAGCCGTGACTTGCGGCTCTTTGTTGCAGATGGATATGTAGGCAAGAGCAAGACCAAGCTTCAGCGCTACATAGGCCAGTTTCGTGTCGACCCCATGGGGCCGGCTTCGTGGCAGCCCGCACCGGACTCCTCCGGAGAAGTTCGGCAAGTACTGATATTTCACCTGCTTCCAGTAGGCGAGACGGCCCTAAAGGAGTTGGACCAAGAAGGTGGCGCCTCACCGGCGCTCTCTGTAGCTCGAATGGTCCCACCGGAAGTCGACGACTCGATATTCTACGAAACCTCGGGCTCAGAGCCCACAACGGCATCGAGACTGGAAAGTGGACTCGTAGAGAGCTTTCGCGCGTGGTTGGGACACCCCTCCTACGCTGTCAAACGCTGGGCAATCCGAGTTCCCGGAGCTCGGTCGCCGCTACTATCTGATATCTATGACACAACCACGAAGACGTTGTATGAAGCGAAGTCGTCACCGGCGAGGTCAGACGTTCGGATGGCTATTGGTCAGCTTCTTGACTATCAACGCCATATCCCCATCTCGAAACTAGCTTGCTCTCTGTTGCTTCCCTCGCGGCCCATCGATGATCTCGTTGACCTCGCCCATTTCGCGCAAATGGGAGTCACTTTTCGGCAGAGAGATGGATCGTTTGAGAATCTGCCAATTTGAGATTACGACCTCGAAATCTTTCCGGTCGCGTAATGGAAAACTAGCTCGACCCCCGGCTACCCGTATACGTAGGCTTCCCCCATGCTGCGAGCGCGAACCCGGCGACTGCTCGCCTTTGTGGGCGTGGGGTATGTCACGGCGTGCCTGGTGATCGGATTCTGGCCGTCTCCCGTCGACGCGCCCGTCGACGGCTTGCTCGAGCGGGTACTCGTATATCTGCACTCGGTCGGGATTCCGGATGTCGTGGACTATAGGTTCATCGAACGCGGAGCCAACGTGCTGCTGTTCGTGCCGTTGGGGGCGCTGGTTGCAGCGCAGTTGAGTCGGCGGCACTGGTGGATCGCGCTGGTTGGGTGCATCGCGCTCTCGGGCTTCATCGAACTCGGCCAAGCGCTACTGCTGCCCAGGCGTTTTGCGAGTGGGAGCGACATCCTCACCAATTCGGTGGGAGCGGCCATCGGGGTGGGGATCACGATGCTGTTACGACGTCATAGCGGAAGACTCGACCGGTCGCCTGACATCGGCGGGCAATAGTCACCGTCAGTTCATTCTCCGTTCTCCTGAACGTCGCGGTGGAGGCCTACCGTGCCGTAAGCGACCGCAGATTGAGCGGCCGACCGTCGAAAGGATCCACCCCCGTGACCTCACAACATCCGCTCATTCCCCACTATGCGAAAGCGCTCGGCGCCGTCGCCGTGAGTGCTCTCCTCATTGCCGGATCGGCCACCGCACCGGCACTTGCCGACGGAAGCGACTCCCCCGACTCGGCGGGACACGCTGGCTCAAAGCGGGAGCATGTGCTTCTGCTTTCGGTGGACGGACTGCACCAGAAAGACCTGGACTGGTACGTCAAGGCCCACCCGCAATCAGCGTTCGCAGCCCTCGTCGGGAACGGCACCAGCTACACCCACGCCCAGACTCCGGTGCCGTCGGACTCGTTCCCCGGCATGGTCGGACAGGTGACCGGCGGCAATCCCGGCACGACCGGCATCTATTACGACGACAGCTACAACCGTGCCCTGCTGCCCGCCGGCACGACGAATTGCGCGAGTGCAGCCCTCGGAGCCGAAGTCGCCTTCACCGAGGATGCCGACAAGGACCCTCATGCCCTGGATGCCGGAGCGGGACTCGCGGGACTGCCCGGCAGCATCCTCTCCCTCACCGGACACCCGGAGACGCTGCTCAACCCCGCCGCCCTCCCGGTGGACCCGAAGACCTGCACCCCGGTGTATCCGCACCAGTACCTCAAGGTGAACACGATCTTCGAAGTCGCCAAGGCCGCAGGACTCACGACGGCATGGTCTGACAAGCACCCCGCCTACGAGATTCTGAACGGCCCGTCGGGTAAGGGCGTCGACGACCTGTTCACCCCGGAGATCAACAGCGCGGCACCCGCCTCCTACGGCAGTTCCGACTGGACGAAAAACAATCTCGCGACCCAGCAGTACGACGGCTACAAGGTGCAGTCCGTGCTCAATGAGATCGGTGGTACCGATCACTCCGGCACGGTGAAGCGACCGGTTCCGGCGATCTTCGGCATGAACTTCCAGAGCGTCTCGACGGCCCAAAAGCTGCCGACCTCAAACGGCCTGACCGGCGGATACCTGGCGGGCGGCGTTGTGCCCGGCCCGCTTCTGAGCAAAGCCCTCGACTATGTGGATGCCTCACTCGGCCGCCTGCAGGCGGCCATCGCCTCTCACGGACTGGCGAAGCAGACCACGATCATCCTCTCGGCAAAGCACGGCCAGTCGCCGACCGATCCCGCAGCCCTGGTGCGCGTTCCCGACGCGCCGATCATCGATGGACTGAACGCCGCCTGGAAGGTCGGTCACCCGACCGCCGCCGATCTCGTGGTCTTCTCGACCAATGACGATGTCATGCAGCTCTGGTTGAGCGATCACTCCACCGGCGCAGCAGCATTCGCGAAAACCTACCTCGCGACCCACTCGGCCGCCGGCAACACCATTGCCGGAACGGCGAAGACCGTGGCGGCATCCGGACTCAGCACGATCTACGCCGGACCTGAGGTTGCTCGGTACTTTGGCACCAGTGAATCGGATGCTCGCTACCCCGACATCTTCGGACTGGTGACCACCGGCGTGGTCTACACCGGCGGAAAGTCGAAGATCGCGGAGCACGGTGGGGCAAGCGCCGACGACCGCGATGTTCCTCTCGTGGTCTCGACGGTCGGCGCCTCCGGTGACCGGGACGACAACCGGTCACGCACCGTCGATTCGGCGGTCGAGACGACTCAGATCGCGCCAACCATCCTGAAACTGCTCGGGCTCGACCCGAAGCAGCTGCAGGCGGTTCGGATCGAAGGAACGCACGTGCTGCCCCGGCACTAGAGCAGTTCGGCCGGGACGGTCGACCCGGATGGTCAGCGGATGAGACGCCACGGTGCGCTCGGATCGCCAGCCCAGGGTCGACCGTCCCGGCAGTCCGGCGCGCGGTGATTTCGCGATCACTCTGTGACGGCGGACTTCAGGGTGAATCAGCGGGCCTGGCGTGAACGGGTGCTGAATCAGCGGATCATCCGCACGTGGGGCAGGTCGCGCCAGGCGGCTTCCGCGGTCCACGCCGTCGCCGTGAGGCGATTCGCCAGCGCCAGACACAACCGATCTGCGAGCGAGAGTGCAGAACCCGTGACCCACAGCAGCGCCGCGTCCTCGGCATCCGCCTGCGTGACTGGCTCGACCGAAAGCTCGTAGCTCAGGAGCAGCGCACGGGAGATTTGCCAGTCTCCGCCTGCGAAGCGCACCTTCTGTGCCACTTCGCACCAATTGGCCGCACCGCACACACCCCCAACGAGCAGCTGCTCCCGCACCAGCTCACTACCCGATTCCCGGCGGAGATAGGCGATCAGCGCAGAGGAGTCAAAGACGTTCACGCGCGATCATCACGTGCAGCGGACGCACGGCGTTCTTCGAGAAGCTGGGCCACGAGGTCTATGCCGGCAAGCTGCTTCGCGACAATCGACTCCAGCTCATCACGAGACGCGACAACCACACCGGTAGCAGTCTCTATTGCAACAAGGGTTGTACCCTCCGGCCAGCCGCGATTCTGCCGAAGTCGGCTGGGAAGCACGACCCTGCCCCGGTCTCCCACCGTGAAGGCATGCGTACCACTCATGGGTAGAAGGTACCACTTCTGGACTCTGGAGAGGCATTAGTTTGGGCGTGCCGCACGCTCGAACGCCCACTCCGGCATGACACCGGTGCACATCATCGACTCGAGCAGCTGCGCCATCGAGTAGGTGGGCGCGATGGCCAGTGCTTCGTCCAGGTGCAGCCCCGCCTGCGTTCCGTGACCGAGCGCCCAGTTGAGCCAGGCGAGCATGCAGAGCAGGGGTGGCCGGTTCACATCCTCGGTGCGCGAGGTGAGCTCGAGCATCAGCGCGAGTGCGCCCTCGATACGGTGCGGATCGGGGCGCGGGCCGATCCCGATCATCAGATTGGCAAGGTCCGCGTCGTCCGGGCCGTCGAATGGCCCCTCCCGTGGATCGCGCTCCCACAGCCGGTCACCGGCCTCGAGACCGAATGCCCACTGCAGCATCACGAGATCCCGAACCGGCGGCCCCTGCAGTGCGAAAACCAGAAGCGCACCCTCTGCATCGAGCGCGGCGGCATCCCAGGCCAGCGCACCCTCGGCGAAAATGGGGATGTCGCCGAGCACTGTGAGCACGCCGGGCGGGGAGTTCCCATCCTGCTCATCGAGCCCGGTGACGAGGTTCTGGTAGGCCGCGAGTCTCTTCGACATTCGTGATCGCTGCGACTTCTCGGCGCGAGGCACGCGATCGGTCATCGTCGCCGGAGTCGGGAACAGTCCGCGCTGGTCAGCGATCGCCCGAGCGACAGTCGACTCGGCAATCAGCGCGAGCGGATGACCACCGACCGGCACGTCGCTATCGAAATAGGATGCCCAGCCATCCGCCGCCTGGCAGATCGACTCGCGCACCTCGAAGCCCGAGAGCTGCAGTCGGCGCCCGATCACGTCGGCAAAGTCTGCCTGCGGAATGGCATCACCGCCGCCGAACTCGTCGTCGGTGTAGACGATCACCACCGCAGCATCCACCGCCGGCAGCTTGCAGAACATGCCGACGATGGTGGTCACGACACGCTTATGCACGACGCGATCACCGGATGCGGGGAGGTCGAACCGCATCGCGCCACAGGTGCGTTTGCCGCGGAACGCGACGAGAACGACGCTGTTGCGCGGCAGGAAGCCCACCATCGGTGGCGCCATCGCGAGGAGGTCTGCCGGGCCGTGTGCCTTGAGTATCACTGTCATGCGGCAAGTGTGGCGAGGTGACGAGAGTCGTCGTCGGGCAATTGCGCGATCTGTGGATAACTAGCGGTTGCTCACCAGGGTCTCGGCGTAGCTCTGGAACCATTGGCCGGCGACCGGGTCCCCGTTGCAGCTGCCGTCACTCTCGCCAGGGGCTTTGACCCAGAGAAGAGCATCGAGTCCCGAACCATCCGCGACCACCCGAGGATTCTCGCCGAGTCCCGCTGCTCGCGGATTGCACCAGCCGCCAGTAGCTCCACGGCCGTTTCGCGAGACGTCGATGACGTAATGCTTGCCACTCATCGCACGCAACTGCTCGTCGTAGGAGCGCTCCGACGCGGTGTCGTTGAAGTTCGAGACGTTGCTGGAGAATCCGCGTGCGAACTGAAGTCCGGAGTTCCAGAGCCTCTGCATCATTACTTCCGGCGCCACCCAGTTGGAGTGTCCGGCATCCAGATAGACGGATGCGCCGGCCGACGCGAGTGCCTTCGTGGCGTTGTACAGCAGCGAGGTGCGGGCGGCAGCGTCTTGCGGACAACTGCTGAGCCCGGCCAGCGCATCCGGCTCCTCGATCACGACGGAAGCCTGCCCGCGGAGTGAATCCGCGAGCGTGCGGGTCCAGGAGTCGTAGGCCGACGCGCTGAGCCCACCGGCGGAATATCCGCCGCAGTCGCGGTTCGGAATCGCATAGGTGACGAAGACCGGAGTTTTGCCATCCGCGCGGGCATCGGCGAGCACCCGCGACACGGTGTCGCGCAGTTGCACGTTCGAATACCAATCACCGAGCCACACGGCGGTGGGTTGGGCGGCGATGACGCGATCCGCGGCGGCTCCGGATACCTGGCCGGATTTTTCGAGCTCGGCCGCTGCCCGCGAGGCCGAACTGCTGTGCGGGATGGAGAGGCCGCCCGGAAAAACGGGCGAGCCGTCAGCCGATGCAGCGGATGGTGATGCCAGCAAAACACTGGCGAAAATAACAGCCCCGATCGATAAAAAGCCGATCGCGCGGCGACATGCAGAATTCACTAGAGAGTCCCCCGATAAGCCTCAGAGCCAAACGGCGCGCCACAGCGTTGCTATCGGGGTCACACGGTCTTATCGGGGTCACACGGGCACTTGAAGTGAATCCGTCACGACACTGGTAACTGGCAGCATCGGAACAAACTCTGATCCGTTTGTTTTCTGGGAGCGCTCAGCCTTACACGAAAACAGGTGTCACGCACTATCAGGAACGGGACCGAAGACGGCCGCAAGAGGCTGGCGGGTGTGGAGAGCTGGTCACTATTCGAGGTCGAAGGCCGCGCTGAGCGCGTCCGTGAGGGCGCGCTCCTGCGAGGGGAGCAGAAAGCCGATCTGTCGGCCCAGTTCCGTCGCTCGAATCGTCTGGACGTTGTCGCACGATATGACGGATTCATGATCCAAGCCGTTGGGGGTGCCGACGATGACTTCCGTCTGTAGTCCGCGTCTCGTGGAGGTAATCGGCGCGACGGTGATCCAGGTCAGGTACGGTCGAACTCCTTCTCGCGTGAGCATTACGACCGGGCGAAGCTTGTCGGTTCCCGCCAGATAAATGGGCCGCATCAGTCGAGTTCAGGGAGATTACGGCTGCTGTATTCCGCGAACTGTATCAACTCAGGATCCTCGCCCAGCCGCTTGAGGATCTCAACGTCCGTGAGCGTTCCCAGCCGCCGCTTCTCGTGTTTCAGCGCACGGGTGACGATGGATGCCCGGCTGGCTTCGTCGCCGCTCGCGACGAGCTCGTCAAGAAAGTCCACCAGGTCGTCAGGCAGGCGCACTGCGATTTGTTTGCTCATCCCCGTACGATACCGACCTGGGATGCGATATGGTACCGTCAGCTCGACCACAACGCCTCTACCCTGCCGGTCTCCCCGAGCGCGATCTTTACTTTTCCCATCAGGTCGCTGTAGATGAGCCACTCGTATTCGTCCACGTCGAGCGTGCGATGCTCGCCGGGGCAGCTGCAGTTGGCCATCTCACCCATGACTTCGATCTCGACGCGCTCGTAGGCGCGCTGGATCATCGCGCGCGTCTGCCCGGTCGCGATGTTGTGCAGTCGGGGTGCGCCGGCACTGCTGAGGCTGACCGGAAAGCTGCGGATGGCGTCGGCGAGGAGCCGGGCCGGCTCGCCGCCGACCAGGGGTTCGGTGTGGGGCTCGTGGTGTGAGTTCATGCGACGACGGTAGTGACTGCGCGTCGGCGATGGCGGCGCGGACCCGTATGGCCTCGTCGTCCATCAGGGCGGCGAGGGTATCGCGGGCGTGCCCGGCGGCGTCCGACTGCCCTTGGGCGCCCAGCGTGGGCAGGAGCTGCGCAACCTTGGTGGCCAGCAGCGCCCGCACCCGTTCGTCGCGGTCCCCGGTCAGCACGCCGTGCATGGCCGGGGTGGCAGCCGGGTTCATGGCGATGGCGGCGCGGACCATCACCGCCGGGTCGGTGGCCAGGCGGTGCAGCAGGCTGGCCGGGGTGCCGGGATGGGCGGCCGGGGCCGGGTTGTCCATCGTCTGCGCCGCCGACCTCGCGGTGGCCGGACGTTCCACCCACGTCCGGCCCGCCTACCCCGGTATCGGTTTCTCCCCGGACGGCGGCATGAGCTGGACCCTGCCCCGCATCATCGGGGCCGGCCGCGCGCGGCACATGCTGCTCACCGACCAGGTCCTCGACGCCGACGCGGCGCTGGCGGCCGGCATCGTCACCGTCGTGGTCGACGACGCCGACGTCACCGCCGAGGCCTCGCACCCGCTCGAAGGCGCCACGATCGAGCAGCAGATGGACCAGGCGCTGGTGGATATACCCATTGCGACTTGGAAAGCCTACCTTGAGTGGCAACTGCTGGAGTCCTTCGAGTTTAGAGACCGGTATCTTGGCAAAGCCATCGACACCAAGGGGCGTGCACAGACTTGCG
>ENA-OFCD01001330-OFCD01001330.1-metagenomes-genome-assembly--contig:-NODE-1330-length-12651-cov-6.013258_pt1 | contig 12651 bp, 14 predicted proteins | sample MGYA00153392_OFCD01 | MGnify analysis MGYA00153392 | reverse complement strand
GGTTCTCCGGTTTTTGCGACCCCGCCTGGCGGGACGCGATCGGCACGGCGTCGCTGGACCCGTTCCGCGGCTAGGCGACCGCCCTGTCGACGAGCCTGCTCGGCGCGCTCCGGGTGCTGGACGCCTTCCACGTCGTCAAGCTCGCGCAGACCGCGCTGGATGAGGTCCGCCGGCGCCGACGACCCGCTGTACGGGGCCCGCCGGGACCTGCGCCGCGGCCTGCACACCCACACCGTCCGGTCCTGGGCACGCATTGAGCTCGCCTTCACCAACGGGGACCCCAGCGGTCAGCTCCTGTGGGCGTTCCAGGTCTCCCACGAGCTGCAGCGGCTGTACGCGCACGCCCGCGACCAGCGCGCCGCCGCACATCGGCTGCACCGCATCCTGGTGCGCTGCGCCGACAGCCCAGCATCGGAGCTGCACCGCCTCGCCCGCACCCTCGACACCTGGCGCAGCGAGCTACTGGCCTACTGGACAGCAACCGGTCGGTGCGGGGTGAGCAACGACCCGACCGAGGCCACCAACTGCCTGATCAAGAAAGTCACGCGAAGCGGCCACGGCTTCCGGAACTTCCAGAACTACCGACTCCTGCTCAACGTCGGCCTCGACTGGCGTAACCTGCCCCTGGCAGGTTGTGCCCGCCACCCCGATCTGAAGACGCCAACCACGCTTGGTGGCGAAGAGTCGGAAAACGCCGGGCTCGGGCGACGGCGCCACCACCGCTCAGCCGAGGACCTGTAGGAGGTAGGCCGCGGCGCCCATCAGCAGGGCGCCGGTGAGGCCGGTCTGCCAGCCGAGCGCCGGCCAGCGGGCCCGGTCGTTGCGGCGAAGCGGGAGAGCGGCCGCGGCCAGCGTCAGGGTGCCGGCGGCCCAGGTCGGGAGCTCGCCGGTGAGCCGGAGCAGCCAGGCGGAGGCGAGGAACCCCAGCGCGGCCGCCGATGCGGTGAACGCGGCGGTGCTGGTCATCTCACCGACCGACCTGGGGGCCGGCGGGGCGCCGACCTGCCGCTGGTGGGCGTCGCCGGATCGCACCTGGGCGTCCAGGGCCCGCCAGGCTGCCTCGACTTGGTCGCCGGTGAGCACGTCAGTGGACAGGCTGGTGCGCCAGCGGTGCGCGCTGGGTCCGGGGACGACGGTGACGCCGTCGACGTGGACACGGCCGGTGGCCGCAGCGAGCTGCGCGGTACCCGGGCCCCACAGCATCACGACGGGGTGGACGTGGTCGATGCCGGCGGCCTTGAAGCCGGTCCACAGCCGTAGGCGCCTGGCGTTGGTGTTGGCCTGGTGGGCGGCTCGCAGGACCCGGTCGTCCGGTGGGTCCAGGGTCCAGGGCGTGGCCGACCACTTCGTCTCGACCAACCAGGCCCCGCCTTGGCCGACGGCGATGTGGTCGATGTCGCCGTACTGCAGGGGCAGGTGGTTGACGACCCGCCAGCCGTTGCCGAGGCCGCGGAGCTCGCTGGCCGTCCACTGCTCGGCGAGGTCACCCATCATCGCGGGGCCGGTGCCGGTGACCTGCAGGACCCAGAAGCACAGGGCGCCGGCGGCGGCGGCTAGGCCGGCGCCGACCAGGAAGCCGCGGGCGAAGCCGCCGGGCACCAGCAGCGCGCACACCAGCAGCGGGGCGAGCATGACTGCTGCCGCCGCGGTCAGCCGCCGCCAGTTGCGGCGCAGGTAGTCGCGCTGCGCACGGCGGGCCTTGGCGCGAGCCCAGGCGCCGGCTCGTTGGTCTCCGGCCAGCTCGCGGTGCCGCCGCCAGCTGGTCAGTGCCTCGCGTCCCTCGACCGGGTTCATGGGCCAGGGCACCCACCGTTGGTCGGCGGGTCGGGCGAGGCGCTGTAGTCGTACAGCGGTCGGACCGTCCAGGGACAGGGGCTTCGCCTTTCCTTGCCCGAGAGGTAACGCTCAGAGTCTTTTGCGGTGTGGCCGGGACCCCATGCTGGGTGTCCCGGCCACACCGTTATGGCGTTGCACCCCTGGTGAATGTGGCGGGACTGGACTAGATTGGGTTTTACCAACCCGAGGGGTTCTGACCAGACCCCGCATTCTTGGAGGCTTTATGTCAGTGGATATGCAGGTGTCAGGGGAGTCGCGTGTGGACGCGGAGTCGTTGGTGGGGCGGCCGTGCTTAGGGCTCGTGGCTGTCTCGGTTGTGAGATCGGCGCGGCCTCCGGAGTCCACTCGGATAGCTCGCAGCCACGGTGCTCGCCGTTGACGCGAGACGCCACAACAATCCTGACAGTTGTCGTCACGTTGAGCTGTCAAGCCAACGTCTGCTGGTCGTCCACGCGCCTCTGCTGCTGCGCTGGCGTCGTGGCCGCTACGCCGTGGGCCACCATAGGCCACGACTGGGTCGGGATGGCGTTCACCCATGAGCACCGGCGAGGGGTTGTCGTCTGAGCGGCAGCGTGCGTGACGTGACGACCGAGGGGCGGATGTACGCATGGCGGATTCAGATGCTGGCCGTTGCTAGGTTGCCCGGGTGCGCATGTTGGTCGAGGTGCCGGTGCTGGTCGTGGGTGGGGGTCCCGTGGGCCTGTTGATGGCGGTGGGTCTGCGCCACTTCGGTATTGATTGTCTAGTCGTCGAGAAGCACGCCACGACGTTGGACTTTCCCAAGGGCCGCCGGGTGACCACCCGCACGGTGGAGATCCTCCGGCAGTGGAGCCTGGAAGAGGCTGTCGCGGAGGTGTCGCTGCCCCCGGCGGACAGCCTGTTCAGCTTCGAGGGCGACACCTTGCTCGGCGATGACTACGAGCGCACGAGCTTTCCGTTCGATGAAGTCAAGCCCACGAGCCCTACCCGCGAGCTGATCTGCTCGCAGGAAAACTTGGAGGCGGTGCTCCGGGAACGGGCTGTGGCCGACGCCGACGTACGTTTCTCGGCCGAGCTCGTCGGCTTTACCCAGGACGACAACGGCGTAACGGCCGGCCTCGTCATGGCCGGGGAACGCGTGTCGGTCCGCGCCTCATACGTAGTTGCCGCGGACGGGGCGCAGGGTCGCACCCGCGATGCGCTGGGCATCGGCAGGAGTGGTCCGGGCGTCCTGGGGCACCGGCTCAGCATTCTCGTCAGTGCCGACCTCGGAGTGAGGATGGCTGAGCGTCAGAGCGCCCTCTACTGGCTCAGAAGCAGCACGCCGCAGACCAGTCGGCCGCCAGCGGGATCCCTGTTCGTCGCAGTCGACAACAAGGAACGCTGGCTCATGTCCGTGCCTCACGACCCGGAGACCGAGCCGAGGGAATCGGTGACGGAGCGACGTTGCCTGGAGTTGGTTCGCAGTGGCCTCGGTGACGACAGCGTGGAGGTGAGGTACCTCGGCCACCGGTTCTGGGACCCCACGGCAGTGGTTTCCGACCGCTACCGGGCTAGCCGGGTGATTCTGGCCGGGGACGCCGCACATCTGACTACCCCCGAGGGCGGCCTCGGCATGAATTGTGGCGTCGCCGACGCGCACAACTTGGCCTGGAAGCTGTCGGGTGTGATTGCCGGATGGGCGCCCCCAGCGCTGCTGGACACCTACGAACCGGAACGGCGCCCTCATGCGGTCGCCTGTGCTGAAGCAAGCCTTGGCCCGGCGCGCCCCCCGAACCCCATTGACGGCTTGGTGCTGGGACACGCCTTCGAGTCCGCTGCGATCATCGACGACGGCACCCCGGCGCCAACGCATCGGGATCCGGTCGGTGAGTACACACCGATGGCAAGGCCAGGGCATCGTGCCCCGCACATCTGGATCGGCTCGAAAACGTCAACCTTGGACCTTTTCGGCAGTGCCTTCGTGGCTCTCACCGACCCGGCTGGCGAACCAGAACTTAATCAGGCCGTTGCCGTAGCCAGATCCACGGGCGTTCCCCTCGCTGCCCTGGCCGTCGATGCCGCTGACTGGCACGACGTATACGGGGTCGGGCCAGGCGGCGTCGTTCTAGTTCGTCCTGACGGATATGTGGCGTGGCGAAGCAGCACCCCACCTGAGACACCACACCTGCTCGCGTCAGCCCTGCGAACTGCCACCGGCGCCGCCGGTGACGCCGCCAGCCGCCGCGCGGTCGGCTGACGTGCTAGCGCTGCTCGCCCGGACCCCAAGGTCCCCGACACTGACCTCAGTTCACCTGAGGCGTTGCTCGCGCCGGCCTCCCGACGGTTGGTCCGGGACAGGATTGGCCGGAAAGCACGACCCTCGTCATAGAATGAGTCGGAATAGCGGAACGGCCACAGCACAAGTCGTGGCCCTTGCTGCGCCGTTGGCCTCACCGTGCAGGGATGGGCGTGCGGACAGTCGAAGCGATGTCCAGCGATAGCGAGCATCTCGCGGGCATGGTGGACCCAGGCGGCGTGCGCGATGGGCCAGCTCAGCAGCCCGTCACCGGCGACGCTCACCGCGAGGCCGTCCGCGACCCGCCCGGTGACGTAGCGCCGCAGCCGACCGGTGACGCGCCCGCCGGCCGGGAGCTCGGCGGTCTGGTCGATGAACGCCTTGCGCGGGCAGGCCCGCCCCCGGCAGGTCCACTGCGTCTTGTGCCAACGCACCAACAGCGCCTGCTCGCCGTAGGGCAGGTCCCGCGGTCGCGTCGTCCGGCGCTGCCGAACGCTGGTCGAGAGCACCCCACACGCCGGGCAGGCGCCCTCCGACGGATCATCGGTCAGCACATGCACCACCCGGGCGCCGCCGCCCTGGGCGCTGCGCACCACCTTGCCCTCAGGCCCACGCTGGGCGTGCCGTTCAACGACGCGGACCTTGATTCCGCCCAACCCGAACAGGATCGACATACGCCTACTCGTGGCCCTTCTACTGTCGGCTCGAATCCGCCGCCAGCGTTGAGGGGCCACGGGCCTCAACCCGGGACGATCAACACCACTGCAAGATCGTGTCGTTCCCCCTCAACTTCGTAGAGCCCGACATTTCTCCACTCCGGTCAGGATGCTTGCGAAACATCGAAGAGCATCACTTACCGCCACCGGGGCGCGGGCGGCCAGCCAGGTGCTGACGAGCCGATCGAGCTGCTCGGCGTCCACCCGCTGCAGCACCCATCTGATCGTGGACTCACTCGGCACCCGCCGGCCCAGGTCCAGACGCCGCCGCACCGTCGGGGTTAGGTCCGCGGTCCACTCGGCGATCGCGACGTAGGACCGGGCGCCGGCCAGCACCGCGCACACCGCGACAGCCAGCAGCGCGACGAGGCGATGCCGGACCCAGCGCCGCGACCGCGGATCGGCCAGCGCCCCCAACACGACCAGCAGATCCGGCGGTACCGATGCCAGCTCCTGCGCCCCGACCGGGCTCGGGCTCTGGTCAACGGCGACCGGGACATGGAAGATATGCGCACGGACACGGCACCTGCTTCGGTCGGTAAAGAACGCCTAGGAACGCTCATGATCACCAGCGGTGCCGTGTTCGTACGGCTCGCACACCCTCACCGGCGTGTCACGCTTCGGCACGCCCAAGCCAGCGACTTTGCCGACCCCCTGGGCCCCGGTGGTGCCCTGCCAACGACCGGATGTGGGACCGGGCTGCGGCCCGGGGCAGAGCGGGCACCTCAAGGCGGCGGGTCGTTGGTGATCTGGCGCAGGACATCGCGGAAGGAGCGGTAGCGCTCCGCCCCGACCTGTTGCTGCCAGTGCTGCTCGAGGGTGGCGATCGTCTGGTTCATGTCTTTGACTATCTGGTCGCCTAAGACGGTGCGTGCGACGAGACGCTTGCGCCGGTCCTGCTCGTCGGTCCGCACCTGGAGGTGGCCGCTGCCTTGCAGCTGCGTCACGAACTGGCCGACGCCTTGCTTGGTCATAAAGAGCACGTCCGCGAGCTGCGTGATGGTCGTGCCGGCGGCCGGGACGTGGCTGAGCAGCCGGAAGTGCGAGGGCCGGAGCTGGGCCCCGTGCTGGGCCAGCAGGGTCTGACGCGTCACCTCGAGCAGCCGACCTGTCAAGGCGATCACGTGTGCCTCGACGCCGTCGGGCAGAGCCGGCAGCTGCACACCCTTGACGGCAGTCACAAAGTTACTTTACCTTCTGTGGCACAGGTGGGGGTGGTGACACCGATGGGTGCTCGCACGATGCTCGGTCCGGCCGATGTTACCGACGACGAGCTTGGGGAGATGGTCGCTGACGCGGTCGGTGTGCCGCGTGTCGAGGTGCTGACCTGTCAGGTGCAGGTCGTCGAGTACGACCTGGAGGCGCTGTCGACCGCGGGTCGCTACTGGGTGCGCGGACGCGCCCGGCATCCGGGCGGCGAGGTGCCGTACGCCTTCTTCGTGAAGGTGGTCCAGTCCTGGACGCGGTCGCCCCTGTTCCAGTTGGTGCCTGCGCACATGCGGGAGCGGGCGGCAGCCGCGGCCCCGTGGCGGGGGGAACTGTTGGTGTACCGGTCGGACCTGGCGGCACGGCTGCCGGCCGGTCTGTGCCTGCCGCGGGTGCACCGGGTCCAGGACATCGACGATGAGTCAGCGTACTTCTGGCTGGAGGCTGTGGACGCGGACCCGGCGCCGTGGGACTGCTGCACCTTCGAGCGAGCTGCCTACCTGCTGGGCCGTCTTGCCGCCCGGCCGGCCGTCCAGCCGGTCGCCTGGCTGGGTACCCGGGATGTCGTCCGCGGCTATGCGCACGGCCGGGTCGAGGGACAAGTCCTGCCGGCCCTGCGCGAGGACGCCTTGTGGTTGCACCCTGTGGTCGCCGAGGCCTTCAGCGCGGCCCTGCGCGGCCGCCTGCTGGCGGCAGCGGACGCCCTGCCGGCGTACCTGGCAGAGCTGGACGCAGCCCCGCTCGGCGCTGCCCACGGCGACGCGTGCCCCCGCAACCTGCTCGTGACGCGTGCCTGCCCCGGCCAGTTCGTCCTCATCGACTTCGCCTTCTGGTCCCGAGCCCCGCTGGGCTTCGACCTCAGCCAGCTCCTTCTGGGCGAGGTGCTGCTCGGTGAACGGCCGGCAGCACAGCTCGCGGAGCTCGACGGGCTCTGCCTGCCCGCGTACGTCCGGGGGCTCGCCGCTGAGGGCTGCGACGTCCCGCTCAACGTGGTGCGCCGGGCCCACGCGCTGCTCATGCTGCTGTTCGCCGGCCTCACGGCGGTACCACTCGAGCTGCTCTTCGGGATGCCGGTTCCGGGCGCTGCCGACGGCGCCCGCCAGCGAGCCGCCGCGGCAAACTACATCCTCGATCTCGTCGAGGCCACAACCGGCACCTGACGACGACATTGTTGATCGGGGGCCGAGGGCGGCTGCACGGCCAGCGACGAGCCGCCTGGGAAGGACAGCCCCGGGTAGAACGGGCGCCCACCGGACCGTTCGGCTGCGGCGCGGTGGCGCGAGGGATCGGTTGCGGCGCTGATGGACCTGTCGGTGACCGGCACTACCCTCGGGAGAATGTTGGGCCCTGAGAGCCCTGGCGGTGGAGGCGTAGCCCTTCGCGTCGAGGTCGTCGATCCGGTGGGCAGCGTCGCTCGACGAGCCCTCCGGGCCCACATGGACGACATCGCCAGCCGCTGGTACGGACGACCAGCTACGACCGAGGAGATCGATCGGGGCCTGGTAGAGCATCCCAGCGACGACCTGCGCGCTCCTGACGGTCTTTTTCTGGTCGCGCAGCAAGGGCCAACAGTTCTCGGATGCGCCGGGCTGCGCTTCCTCGGGGAGGGTGTTGGCGAGGTCACGCGCGTCTACGTCGCTCCGCCCGCCCGCGGCAAAGGCCTGGGCCGGCGGCTGATGCTTCGGCTGGAGCAGCTGGCCCGCGAACGCCGCGTCCAGACGCTGCGCCTCGACACCCGATCAGACTTGGTCGAGGCTCGCGCGATGTACGCCTCCCTCGGCTACGTGGAGGTGCCAGCGTTCAACAAGGGCCCGTTCGCACAGCACTGGTTCTCAAAGACCCTGCCTGAAGGGCTTCGAGGGAGATAGGTGCCGCCAGGTACCCGCGGTCTCGGTCAAGGAGAGGGTTCCTACAGCCTGCCCGCTGCAGCCAGGCCAGTGGGACGGCCAGCGGCGCCGTCGCGTGACACGGATCGCCGGCAGGATCAGCCAACGGAGCACGGGTCGGCTTCACAAGCATCCACCGAAGCGGCCGGTGCTCTGTAAAGCCGGGACATGTTCAGGCTGGAGTCGGCGACGACGCCGGACCCTCCGGCGGCGCGTGCAGCACTGAACGCGCCCAGTTAGCCCGAGTTAGCCCGAGTTAGCCCGGGGCTAGTGATGGTCGAGCCCGTATCGAACCGGCAGGTACCGGCACCCGCCTGGTCGTACATCTCGACCTGACGTGGGGTATCGAGGTCTTGGTCAACGGCTAGTCGTGGCCTTGCTGGGCCGACGGAGGGAGGCAGGCGCGGGGCGAGCGATGGCGAGGTCATCGGCCGGGGTGCTGGTGCCGCTGGTGGGTAGCAGCTGGGGTTCGGTCCAGCCGTGCTGACGGCACATTGCTCGGCGCGGCCTTCCCACCCGTCTGGACGCGAGCCGAGCTCTGCGGGCGCTGGTAAGTAGCGGGCGGCATTGGGTTGCAACTAAGCCGGAGGGCGTGTCGCAGCGGAGCTGGGATCGGATCCAGGACCGTCGCGCCAGGCCGTGGCGCAGACTGGACCGCCCGCCATCGACTACCCGGTCACGACGAGCGGCGGCCGCCAAAGGGAGGGTGCACGGTGTGTCGATTGTTCGGGATGCACGCCGGTGGTGACGCCGTACCCGCGACCTTCTGGCTGGTCGACGCCTCCGACAGCCTCTCGGCGCAGAGCCACAGAAACCCCGATGGAGCCGGGATCGGGGCCTTCGACGCCGGCGTCCCGATCGTGGACAAGCAGCCCCTGGCCGCCTGGCAGGACCCGGAGTTCGCCGCGGCCGCGCACACGCTGATGGGCACGACGTTCGTCGCGCACGTACGCCACGCCAGCAGCGGCGCCCTGACCACTGCCAACACGCACCCGTTCCTGCAGGACGGCCGGCTGTTTGCGCACAACGGTGTGGTGCAGGGACTGGCGCTGCTCGACGCCCGGTTGGCTGAGCTCGGGGTCAACGATCTGGTGCAGGGCCAGACCGACAGCGAGCGGGTGTTCGCGCTGATCACCGCCGAGACACGTCGCTGTGGCGGTGACGTGGCGGACGGCCTGCTCGCGGCGATCAGCTGGATCGGCAGGCACCTCCCCGTGTACTCCATCAACCTGGTGCTGGCTACCGCCACCGACCTGTGGGCGCTGCGCTACCCCGCGACCAACGAGCTGTACGTGCTCGCTCGGCCCGCCGGACGTACCGGCACCGGCGGGCGCCTGGACCTACGTGGAAGCCGGCTGCGGGCCTCCGCGGGTGATTTGGCGACACGGCCAGCAGTCGTCGTCGCCAGCGAGAAGATGAACAACGACCGCGACTGGCGGCCGCTTGACCCAGGCGAACTGTTGCACATCGCCAGCAACCTGACCGTCACCAGCAGCACCGTGCTCCCGGACGGACCGGACCACGTCCTGACACTCCAGGACCTCGACCCGCCCGCGGCCTCCTCACAAGCAGTCGGCGGGGTCTGAAGCCGCTCACGCCGGCGCCGAGCAGCCGTCCAGGCTGTGCGCCGCGGCCATCCGCTGCCTGGGGTGCACGGGCCGAAGATCACCCTTCGCCCTGCCGAGCCGCTGCAAAAGGCTCCGCCCGGTCGCGCGACACCCCGGCGGCGCGCAGCAGGACGGTCACCACGCCCGACCCAACCATAAACATGGCCCACTGCTGGGAGATGGCGTTGACCGCAGCGGTGGGCGGCGGGCAACCCGGGCCGCCGCGTGGCGCGCCGAACTGGAGCAGCGGGCCAGTCGCCCGGCTCGGGCAGGACCTGTGCAACGCCATGATTCAGTCAGGGGGGCTGCGGTCGCTGCCGGAGCCGGCACCACCCGTGTTGACCTGGCTGAACTCAGGGGGTGCGCCATGGTGGCGCTTCTCTTCGGCTGCGCGCTGTCCCACCGACCAGCAGGACCTCACTGCGCAACGCGAGGGCCTCGCCGCCCTGGGCGTGGCGTCACCCCGCATCTATGTCGACCACGGCCTTACCGGGACCAACCGGGACCAACCGGGAGCGACCTGGCCTGCGGGAGGCCCTCGCGGCATGCCGTGAGGGCGATACGCTAATGGTGACCAAGCTTGATCGGCTCGCCCGGTCACTGCCGGACGCTCGGACGATCGCCGACGAGCTGACCGCCCGACAGGTCCGCCTGAGCCCGGGCGGGGCGGTGCACGACCCCACCGACGCAGTCGGCAGGTTGCTGTTCAACGTCCTCGCGATGATCGCCGAGTTCGAAGTTATGCGGACAGCGGTCTACGGGTTGTACAAGGCCTTGGCGAGTAAGTGCTCGATGACGTCTGTCTTTGCGTCGGCGTAGTGGTCCATTGTCGGCCAGTCGCTTTGGGCAAGCCGGCGCTTGGTGTCGGCGTACAGCTGTCGGGCGACGGCGTCGCTCCGAAGCAGGTCCCGCAGTACGAGGTAGCGGTCTACCTCGGGTGACGTGGACGGAAAGACGTGCAGGTGCATGTCCATGCTCGGGCTGCGCAGCATCCGGTGCTGGTCGAAGCTGGGCTCCCGCACGCGCAGCACGTAGCCGGCGTGCTCCAGGGCGGGCACGTAGTTGTCCTCGCACTCCGGGTGATCGATGACCAGGAGCACGTCGATGACCGGTTTTGCGGCCAGGCTAGGCACAGACGTCGACCCGATGTGCTCGATGCGAAGGGCGCGCCCGCCGAGTGCTTTGGCGATGTTGTCGACGTGGCGCTGGAAGCGCAGTGGCCAGGTGGGGTCGTAGTCAGCGATCACGATGTCGCGCCTTTCTGGACCGCCGAGAAGCTCAACGTCGTCCGCGATCATCTGCTGGCCCCTTCATGGCGACGCTCGTTCCCCCACTGCTGGTAAGTCTGCTTCTCGGTGGTGCCCTGCGTGTCCTGGTACGGATAACGGGCTGAGACGGGGACGATAGGCCCCGCAAAAGCACTGCGAATAACAGGGGGCGGGTCGGGTTGCCGGTGGACCGGCACGGCCGCCCGCAGCTCACGTCCCGGTGTGCGGCACCGCCGACTCGACAAGGGCCGACTGACGTTGGAGCCCCGCCGGCGTCCGTTCGACGGTCGGTCAGCGGGCTACCAGAGCTTGCCGGTACGCATGACGTGCTCCACCTCATCTCGAGGCTCCTCGAAGTCAGCGAGGTACGCGGCGAGGGTGTCCTGTGTGATCGCGAACGCGACGTTCGCGTCGAAGCGCTCAGCGCGGTCGTGCAGGCGTTGGCGCAGCACAACAGGGTCGACCTTGAGGTGGATCAAGTTGCCCCCCGCCGGCGCCCTCGACGAGTCGCTTGTCGCGGTCCCTGCTGGCGCCAGCCGCAGACCATCGCCGTGCAGCGCCGTGCAGCGCCGTGAGGGTGGAGACGACGTCCTCGGCGAACGGGTTGTGCGCAGGGTCGGACTCCACCGCGTACAGGGTCTCCACGAGCTGCTGGTCCAGCCGGGTGTCAGCGAGCACGTCGAAGAACATCTGCCGGTGCAGCGCGGCGTCGGTGTCCATGCCGGGGGCGTCCAAGCGATGCTCCGACCCATCGGCGACATCGATAGCGGCCAGGACGTCCTCGACCGTCCGCGGGTCCGCCTCCCGGCCCAGCAGCGCCAGCGCCTCCTGCACCCACTGCCGTTCAGACAAGCTGCTGACGAGCGTCCCGCGCCAGTCGAAGATCACCCGCGGAGGTCATGACCACTGCCTACCAGCCAGCTTCCGTACCCGCACCCGACCGCCGAGCGGACGGCGGGCGGGGACGGCCAGACCGCGGCGGTCTTGTGCCACAGGGGATCGACCTGCGGGAACATTGTTCTTGTGGCGCGCGGCGTGCTGCGCTTGCTGAGCGACCGTCCCGGGGCGCGAAGGCCGTCAGAGCCTCGGTGTCGCTCGCCGTCGCGCGCAGGAAGTAGTCGGCCCAATCTTGCCGGTCGGGGTAGTCCGACTCGGCGACGACGCGGGCCACTGCTGCGTCGACGTCGATCGGAGTGTTGTGCAGCGTGACCGCTCCGGCGTGCAGCAGCGCCCAGGCGCCACCCGGACGTCCGTACGGCATGCCAATGCTGCCTGGGTTGACCACGAGCCGGCGGTCGACCAGGCGGACAAACGGCATGTGGGTGTGTCCGCACACCACGGTCGTCACCTCCGGCGGGAGGTCGGCGAATACCTCCCCCCAGCGCTGCAACCGGCTGTCGACCAGCACGACCTCCTCGTCGTCACGCGGCGTGCCGTGGCAGAACAGCACCGGCCCGAAGCCGTCTACGTCGATGACGACCGGGTGTGGCAGGCCGGCCAGGAGGGCGACCTGCGCACCGCTCAGCTGGGCGGCCGCCCACAGGGACACCTCGTCCGGCGGGTCGAGCGCTTCCCCGCGGGCCAGCGCCACCAGCTCGCGGTCGGCGTTGCCGCGCACCAGCACCAGCCGGTCGCCCAGAGCTGTCAGCCGGTCGAGCACCTCGCCCGGTTGTGGACCGGCCGCATGGTCCCCGGTGACCACGACCAGGTCCGCCGCGGCGACGGCCGGCTCAGCCAGCACCGCCTCCAACACCGGCAGCACCCCGTGCACATCCGACAGGACCGCCACCCGTTGCACCATGACGCTCAGCCTGCCCGAGTGCCCGAGTGCCCGAGTGCCCGAGTGCCCGAGTGCCCGAGTGCCCGAGTGCCCGA
>ENA-OFCD01001329-OFCD01001329.1-metagenomes-genome-assembly--contig:-NODE-1329-length-12652-cov-2.556879_pt1 | contig 12652 bp, 9 predicted proteins | sample MGYA00153392_OFCD01 | MGnify analysis MGYA00153392 | reverse complement strand
CCCTGACCTGCTGCGCGCGGACCCCAGGACCGGGCAGGTCACGGCGGCGTACAACATCGACGCCGGGCTGGGGGCGCTGGCCGGCATCGTGATCGCGCCGGCCACCACCCTGCAGTTCGACACGGTCGAGTCGGCTTTGCGGGTGGCTATCGCGCCCGGCATATCGTCGTCTCACCTTGACTGGGGCGTCACGAGACGTTTACACTCGGATCTACTGAATGGCAATTCGCATAACGAATAGTTATGCAGATCGGTTTCGAGGGAGAAATCAGTGGCTGCACTACCAATCACCACGCGTTTGAGCGATGCGGGGCTGCAACGGTGACGATCTTCTCCCATCTTGCTGACCCAACCGACCTCGATGCGCTGCGCGATGCCATAGCTAACGCACCCGATGCGGGTGAGCTCACGTCGCTCGACTTGGCCGTTTTGACGATCTCTGCTTCTGCGACCGACAGCCTGGTCGAGGTGATCACGGCATTGCTTCCCGAGTCCGCGACGGCGCGCGCTCACGTTTTTGTACTCGTTGATTCGACCCGGATCGAACGCGCTGGCCGCGATCTCAAAGCGGATGTCGCCACAATGCTCGAGCACGCCTTTTCAGTGACCACCGTCGTCCTCGGAGACAACCACCACCTTCAGGCCGACGACACCGCCATCGATACCGCTACAGAGTCGCTCGCCGGCGCCGACTGCGTTGTAACAATCGGCGGCGGCACCATCACCGACATCGGCAAGGTGGCGAGCCACCGTCTCGGAAACATCCCGCTCGTGGTCGTGCAGACCGCGGCCTCGGTGGATGGTTTCACCGACAACGTGTCGGTGCTGCTCAGAAACGGCGTGAAGCGAACCGAGCCGTCGCGCTGGCCCGACGCCGTGCTCGCCGATACTGTCACCATCGCCGAAGCACCGATCGCGATGAATAAAGCCGGCTTCGGCGAAGTTCTCTCCCTCTATACCGCTCCGGCCGACTGGGAACTTGCCTACCTGCTCGGCCATGACGCTTCGTTTAACCGCACACCGCGTGATTTCCTGCTCGAATTTGCGGGAGATCCCTCGGAGTGGGCCGCGGGCATCCAGAGCCAGGATCCCCAGTCGGTTGGCCACCTCACCCGCGTTTTGGCGATTCGCGGTATCGGTACCGGCATCGCGGGCAGCACGGCGTGCCTCTCTGGTGTCGAACACCTCATCAGCCACATGCTCGATATGTACGCGACCTCCCACGACGAGGAGATGGGCTTCCATGGCGCCCAGGTCGGGGTCGCATCGGTCGTCGCGAGCACCATCTGGCAGTACTTCACCGAACGACTCGCCGATGGACTCGGAGAGGTCAGCTTTCCCGACGCCGCTTCGCTCGAAGAGCAGGTTCGGAGCGCTTTTGCCTGGTGCGACCCCTCGGGCGAGAAGGGTGCGGAATGCTGGAACGATTTCAGCGCAAAGCTCGCCGTCTGGAACAGCAACAGCTCGCGTATTCTCGAGGTCCTCGGCCAGTGGAACGCCTCTCACGGAGACATCGCGCGTGCGATCCCGAGCCCGGAATCCCTCGCCACTAACCTTCGGGCAGCCGGCGCTCCGGCGGACCCCTCTGCGCTCGGCGAGTGGGTGCGAGAAGACGTGTGGCATTGGGCAATCAAGAACACTAATTTCATGCGTAATCGCCTGACCATCGTCGACGTGCTGTTTTTCCTCGGCTGGTGGACCGATACCGATGTCGCCGGGATTATCGCCCGCGCTCGAGCGTCGAGCGCGGGTCTACTCGATGCCCGCTGACCTCTTCATAGCCATCGACTGCTCCACGACCGGTGTCAAGTGCATCGTGTGGGATGCGTCGGGCTCGGCAGTCTCGACCGCGCGCGCGTCGCTCGGTCTGACCGTGCCAATGCCCGGTGCGGGCGAGCAGGACCCCGCCGAGTGGTGGAGCGCTACCTGTGAAGCGGTTGAACGAGCGACTCACGGTATTGACCCGGCGCGCTTCGGGTCCCTCTGTGTTGCAAACCAGCGAGAGACGTTTGCCTGTCTCGATGCCGATGGTGTCGCGGTGCGTCCGGCAATGTTGTGGCTCGACAGCCGCGCCGGTGCCGAGGTGGAAGAGTTTGGTTCGCTCGCAATTCACGAGACAACCGGCAAACCGCCGAACACGACCCCGGCGTTCTACAAACTGCTCTGGTTGCAAAAACATGAACCGGAAAACATGGCAAAGACCCGGCACATCGTGGATGTACACGGCTACGTCACTCAGCGCATGACCGGTCTGTGGTCTACGTCGCTTGCCAGCGCAGACCCGCTCGGTCTCGTCGACCTTGCCTCTGGCACCTATGACGCCGGTCTGCTGAGCATTGCGGGAATCACCGTCGATCAGCTGAGCGAACTGGTGAGTCCTGGGGACGCACTTGGTGCTCTTACCGCCGATGCAGCGACGCAACTCGGGCTTACCGCCGGGCTCGCCGTTATCGCCGGCGCCGGCGACGGTCAGGCCGCGGCTCTCGGCGCCGACATTTCGCGACCGGGAGTGGCCTATATCAATATCGGCACGGGGCTGGTTTCGGGCTGTTACTCCGAGTCCTACCGGGCCGACCGGGCCTACCGTGTGCTGACCGGGCCAATCCCTGGCACATTCTCCTACGAACTTTTCGTCTCGGGGGGCACGTACCTGGTGAATTGGTTCAGCGAAACGTTTGTCGACAAGAGTGTGCGCGACACTCTTCAGGACGGCGAACTCGAGCTGATGCTCGGGAACGAGGCCGCGCTCGTTGCTCCCGGAAGCGATGGGCTGCTGGTGTTGCCGTACTGGAATGGTGCGCTGACCCCGTACTGGGACCACCTTGCGCGCGGAATGATCTTCGGAATCACCGGCATTCACACCCGCGGGCACATCTATCGCGCGCTGCTCGAAGGGTTGTGCTTCGAATTGCGTGTCTGCCTCGGACGGGCCGAGGAGGTCACCGGGCAGCGAATCGACACCTTCGTTGCAATGGGTGGCGGGTCCAAGAGCGCGCTGTGGTGCCAGATGATGGCCGACATTCTTGGCCGACCGATCACGGTCTCGGCGGAGTCCGAAACCACCTGCCTCGGGGCGGGCATGCTCGCCGCCGCCGGTGTGGGCCATTTCTCCTCCATTCGTGACGCATCTGAGAGCATGAGTTCGCTCGGATTCACCTATTCCCCGGATGCGACGCTGACGCCCGTGTATGACGAACGTTTTGAGCACTACCGCCAGCTATATCCACTGACAAGGTCATTGTTGCCCGCCATCCAGTCAGAGGCGGTGCACGCGTGAGCACTCTGGTGAGTTCGCTGGCTCCCGGGCAGTTCATCCTGCCTGATCGCGATTTCGGCGCATACCTTTTTGACCTCGACGGCACGATCTATCTCGGCGACCAGCTGTTGCCCGGTGCTGAACGTCTCCTCTCACATCTGCATGAGCGAGGAACCCGAACGATCTTCCTCTCGAACAACCCCACCCGGGATCCCGAGATGTATGTTGACAAGCTTCGAAAGCTTGGGGTGGCTGCCGAAGTCGGCGATGTCATCAACACCGTCGTGAGCATCGTGGCCTGGTTGAAGCGGGTTCACCCCGGCGCCACGGTGTTCCCCATCGCCGAGCAGCCGCTGATCAGGGCATTGACCCAGGCTGGCATTCGGATTTCGGAAGACCCGAGCGAGATCGACATCGTCATTGCGAGCTACGACCGCACCTTTGACTATCGCAAGTTGCAGATCGCTTTCGATGCCCTCTGGCAGTACGGCGAAGCAATTCTGGTCACCACCAACCCCGACCGCTACTGCCCCTTTCCCGGCGGGCGCGGCGAGCCAGATGCGGCGGCAATCGTTGCCGCAATCGAGGCATCGACGGGGGTCACATGCCAGGCGAATGCGGGCAAGCCGGACCAGATCATGATCGACGCTGCCCTTGGTGTTCTCGACGTCGACGTGAGCGACTGCGTGATGGTCGGCGATCGCCTGTATACCGATATCCGGATGGCGACAAATGCGGGCATGGCATCCGCGTTGGTGCTGACGGGGGAGACCACCCTCGAGACGCTGAGTGAATGCCCGGTTGAACAAAAACCGCGGTACGTCCTCGACCGGATCGATCATCTTGTGCCTGCGCTCCAGCCGCTGACGCACTAAAAACCGGGTTCGGCCCTCCGAGACCACGCGGTAGTTCACTCGGCCAGCCTGTTGCGACTCACGAGCACCTGAACAACCCGAGTGTGCCATTTCGCGCGCCAAAGGTCCTCGCCACATTGACACGGAAGAAGCCGGTCAGCATAATTGCATAGATAATCAAAGAATGAATAAAACCATCGTCGTTTGATTCATTCTGCTCAACCAAATTTTTCACTGATTAATTAATTAGGGAACGAGGAAGTTCCAATATGACTGGTCCGTACAATGTGGAGCCATTCGAGATTCATTTTTCGGATGAAGCGCTCGAGGACATGATGGAACGCCTGCGTCGCACTCGGTTTCCGAGTGACTTCAGCAACGATGACTGGCGTTACGGGTACAACACCGACTATCACCGCAAGCTCGTCGACTACTGGGTAAACGAGTACGACTGGCGCGATGTCGAACGGCGCATGAATGAATTGCCCAATTACAAAGTCGACCTCATGGGCGTTCCGCTTCACTTCGTACACGTCAAAGGCAAGGGCAAAAACCCCATGCCTCTCCTTCTTCATCACGGCTGGCCGTGGACGTTCTGGGACGTTCGCAAGGTTATCGAGCCGTTAACCGACCCCGAAAAGTTCGGGGGCAATGCCGAAGACTCTTTCGACGTTGTGCTCATCTCGTTGCCCGGGTATGGCTTTTCGTCTCCCCTCACGGACACCGGTTGGAACTGGTGGCACACCGCAGACCTGGAAAACACCCTGATGCGTGATGTCCTGGGTTATGACAAGTACGCGACTGCTGGTGGCGACTGGGGTGCTCTCATTGCACAGCAGCACGGTCACAAATACGAAAAAGACGTCATCGGCGTCTACACCCATTTTCCCGCTCAGATGAGCCATTATTTGAACGCTCACCCGGACCAGCCCGAGGGCATCGAATTTGATCCCGTGATGGGGGTGCCGGCGGCAAGCGAATATGGCGATGGCGAGGATGGCTGGTTTGAGCGAGGCAAACTCTTCGTTCAGAACGAAAGTGGATACGGCGAAATCCAGCTCACGAAACCTCAAACCCTTGCTGCATTGGTCGCGGATTCCCCGGCGGGCCAGCTCGCGTGGATCACGGAGAAACGATACTTCTGGGGCCTGGCAGAGCGTGGATCCGGTACTGAGGCTTTCGAAAAAGTGTGGCCGAAGGAAGATCTCGTAACGACAGCGTTGATCTACTTCCTCACGGAGACCGGCGGCACCTCGTCGCGGTACTACTGGGAATGCCGAGGAAATCCATGGGTTCCCAGCCACGACCGCTTCCCCGTGGTTGGCGCACCCACTGCGGTCAGCATCTACCCCGGTGAGATTTACAAGCCACCCGTGACCTGGACTGAAAAGTACTTCAACCTGCAGCAGTATCGCGTGCATCAAGAGGGCGGACACTTTGCCCCGCTTGAGGTGCCAGACATCTATGTGGATGACGTCAGGACCTTCTTCCGTGGGCTCCGGTCGGAGTAACAGATCACGAAACGGTCACACCTGCATATATTTTTTGTATGTGCTTGAATATTCCGCCGCGGAGTAGTAAACATATTGAATGAATGCTGAGGCATAGCATGAATAAATATTCCGAACAACAACAGCGTGGCTCTGCCACCGAAACAACTGGAGTCAACGATGTCTCTCCCTACAAAGCTCCATAGTCTGAAAGTCGCGGTGGCCTTGGCTGCCGCAGCGTCGCTGCTACTTGCAGGGTGTTCCTCAACTGCGGGCGTTCAAGCCGCAGCAAAACCACTCAGCGCAAAAGACCTCGTCTTTGTCTGTTCTGTGATCAACACAACCAACCCGTACTTCGCCGCGAACATCCAGGGCTGCCAGGTGCTCGGCAAGAAGCTGGGTATCCCGGTTGAGATCGTTGACTCGCAGGGCTCCTCGCAGGTCGAGATCTCCAAGATCCAGGCGATCCTGGCCAAGGGCAAGAAGGCCGTCGTCTTCGTCAACACCGTGGCAAGCTCGGACGCTCCCACCATCGTGAACGCGGTCAAGGCTGCGGGCGGATTCGTCACCATTTGGTGGAACAAGCCCGACAACCTCAAGCCTCAGGACGTTGGCAACAACTTCGTCGCTTTCCAGAAGCACTCCGGTATCGACTCCGGCAAATGCACGACCAAAGCGCTCAGCACGGCAATCGGAGAAAAGGGCGGCATCATTGCTCTTCCTGGCGTGCAGGACTCGACCACCAGCCAGACGCGTGTTGCCGGTTTGAAAGAGGAACTCACCAGCTTCCCGAACGTGAAGCTTCTCGACGTGCGCCCATCCAACTGGGACCCGCAGGTCGCGTACAAGAACTCGAAAGACCTGATCGCCAAGTACGGCGACCAGATCAAGGGCGTTTGGACTGCGGATGACGGCATGCAAATTGGTGCAATGCAGGCGTTCAAAGAGGCCGGAATGCTCGACAAGGTCAAGTTTGTTTCTGACGGTCTATACCCGCCAACCATTGCGGCCATGAAGGCCAATGAAGGCAACGGCGCGATTGTCGGCGAGACGTTCCACCGCGGCTACATGGCGTCTGCCATCGGCCTTTACACTGCGTACCTTGCAGCAACCGGTGCTATCGACCCGAGCAAGCTTCCGGCAGAGAAGCGCGACAGCATGTTCAAAATCAGCTGTGTGACGCCATCGAACCTCGATGAGTTTCTGAAGTGGGACAATAACGTCGAGGGCTGGGTTGACCAGCTCATCAAGACAGGCCCGTGGAAGACGGAGCCGGTCCCACTCGTTGCCGGTGGACCTGAGATCATCAAGCCGGAATTCAAGTAACTCGAAACATCCCTCTGGCCGCAGCGCTCACCCGCTGCGGCCAGACCCAATTGGTTGAGAACACAGCTGAATTTTCAGAAGGCGCATGACATGGACATCACGCTCAAAGCGGAGCACGATCCGATGACTACCGACACCACCGCGATTCGTTTACACGAAGAAACGAATTCACGGCGTCTGCGGTTCAGAGGCAAGGGAGAACCACTCGCCCTGATCGGCGCACTGATTGTTCTGATCTCCATCTTTTCCATCTTGAACCCACGTTTTGCCACGCTGGTCAACCTCCAGAACATCCTGAGCCAGGCGAGTTTGCCCCTGATCATTGGTGTGGGAGCAACCTTCGTCATCCTCATCGGCTCTATCGATCTATCGGTTGAAGGCGTGATGGGCGCCGCAGGCGTTGTCTTCGTCCTGCTCTCGGCGAACAGCCGCGGCGGTCATGATCTCGGTATTTGGGCGTGGGTGGCGGCGATAGCAATAGGCATCGCGCTCGGGGCAGCAAACGGCCTGATCCTGACCCGGATCAAGTTGCCCTCGTTCATCGTCACCTTCGGAATGTGGTTCATCGGACTCGGGATCGCCACGATCCTGTACGGCACGGATGCGTTGCCCTCCCTGACAAATGACGCCCTCACCACCTGGGTCTCGCACATTGCCTTCCTTTTCCCCAATGTGGTCTGGCTCGCAGCAGCATTGCTCATCGTGGCGACACTTGTTCTGCGTTTCACCATCTTTGGCCGAGCCACCCTCGCGATCGGAAACAACGAAGAAATCGCCCGCTCGAACGGGATGCCTGTCAATAAGTACAAAGTGGTGATCTTCATCATCGCCGGCGGGATGAGCGCTCTCGCGGGAATCCTGGCGGCGATGCAATTGGGCGCGGTATCCAACAACGTGGGTTCTGGTTACCTCTTCATCACCATCCCGGCCGTGGTCATTGGTGGCACGGCCCTGAGCGGCGGCAAAGGCGGAATGCTGCAGACCGCGCTAGGCGTGTTGTTGCTCACTGTTTTGAACAACGGACTCGTCCTCGCGGGTGTCAGTCCGGACTATCAGTCAGCTCTGTCTGGCGCTATCCTCGTCGCTGCCATCGTGGCCGCCGCCTGGTCGCAGCGTGGCAGATTAAGGATCGCAAAATGACGAATCACACTGTCGAGACGGCGACGCCAACAATTCGCCTCGTCGATGTGCATAAGAGCTTCGGCTCCCTCACCGCCGTCAAAGCAATTTCGCTCGAAATTCACCGCGGTGAGGTCGTCGGTCTCATCGGAGAGAACGGCGCGGGCAAGTCAACGCTCATCAAGATCCTGACGGGAATCTACCAGCCGGATGGCGGCACGATCGAGGTCAACGGGAGCGAAGTAAAATTCCGGACCCCTCGCGACTCCGTTGGCGCGGGAATCGGCGTAGTGCACCAGGAACAGTCGCTGTTCACTAATCTCACCGTTGCCGAGAATATCGCCATGAGCAACTCCTCCGGGAGTGGCACCGCGACGCGATTTGGATTCCTTCGCTGGAGCAACCTCTACAAGTCTGCCGAAGAGACACTCGCCATCATCGGGTCAAAGCTCAACCCGAAAACGCGAGTCGGAGATCTCTCCTTCGTCGACCGGCAGATGGTGGAAATCGCGCGTGCCATCCGGGTGAGAACCTCAGAGGGCGCCTCGCCCCTGGTGATTCTGGATGAGCCAACCTCGCTGCTCGAACGCGGCGAGACGCAGATTCTCGAGCGTGAGATCCGCAAACTTAAGAGCTTCGGATCGGTCATCTTCGTTTCGCACCGCCTTGGCGAGATTATGCGCATCTGCGACCGCGTTATCGTCATGCGCAACGGCGAAAAGGTTGCCGACCGCGCCACGTCGGAGGTGACGGAAGACGAGCTTTTCAAGCTCATGGTTGGTCGTGAGTCACATTCGGTCGTTCGCGAACACGGTGCCCTCGACCGGGCGGAGACCCCAGCGCTTGAGGTGCGATCGCTCTCACGCAAAGGCCATTTCTCGGATCTCTCGCTTTCGGTGCACCCTGGTCGGGTAACGGCGATTCTCGGGACGAGCGGATCCGGTCGCGAAGAATTCTGCCGGGCGATTTTTGGAGCCGAGAAATTCGATTCTGGTTCGCTCCATATCAATGGTGTTGCCGCGAAGAATTGGCGCATCCACAAAGCGGTCAAGCATGGCGTTGCGTACGTGCCATCGGAGCGCAAAGTCGAGGGGATGGTCGGTGGATTCTCGGCCGCCGAGAACCTGACGCTCGTTCACCCCGGCACCGCAGCGTTTGGCCCATTTCTCCGACCCTGGGCGCAGAACAAGATCGCCCAGGGGTGGTTTGACACCCTCGATGTTCGCCCCAATAACGTGAATCAAGAACTGGATCGATTCTCCGGAGGCAACCAACAAAAGGTGGTCTTGGCAAAGTGGCTGAGCAATCCGAATCTTCGGGTCTTGGTGCTGGATCATCCGCTTCGCGGGCTCGACCCGGGAGCGGCCCAGACAGTGAACGAACAGATCAAAGCCGCATGCAAGAACGGAACAGCGGTGCTTCTTCTCGCTGACACTTTGGAAGAAGCCCTTGAGATGGGCGACGACATTGTCGTGATGCGTGACGGAGTCATCTCGGGCGTCTACGACGTCGCGATTGACGACCCCTCGACCCTCGATCTTCTAGAAAAGATGGTGTGAGTCATATGACTTCGACGATTATCGCAACAGAACCAGCGGTGGACATCACGAAACAGAGTCGGGCGCGACTTGCCCATCGCGCCGGCAAATTCTGGCGGGCCGGTGGGCCCGCCGTCATCTTCGTCGCGATGTTCCTTGTCGTGGCAATCCTCACCCCGGCGTTTCTCGGCGGGGGTGGATTCACCATTGTTGCGTCATCCGCTGCCCCGATTCTGCTTGTCGCGCTTGGCCAAGCACTCGTGCTCAACATCGGTTCAATCGATCTTTCCAATGCGTCCATCACGCTGTTGGGCGCAATCCTGCTTGCACTGACGCTTGGGCCGCTTGGAGCGGTCTCTCCGCTGGTCGTCCTCCTCATGGTCACGCTGTTTGGAGCGGTGAACGGCGTTATCGTGGCCTTCGCCCAGGTTCCCTCGTTCGCCCTGACGCTCGGCACATTCGGAATTTTCCAAGCCGCCGCTCTTGTGGTCAGCGGCGCGACCACCGTGTACGTCTCTCAAAATTCCGGGATGATCACCCCGCTGTACACCTCGGCCGTCGCAGGCATTCCATTGACCTTCGTGCTTGGCGTTGTAGCTGCAGCTCTCGCGTGGTTCATGTTGCGCTTTACGCGGGTTGGCCAGGGCATGACGGCGATTGGCAAAAATGAATCGGGCGCGATTTTTTCGGCCGTGCGTACGCGCAAGCTCAAGATCGTGGCCTACGCGCTCTCCGGCTTCATGGCGGGTCTGGCCGGCATCACGATCATTGCGCAGGCAGGCTCGGCGTCATCCACTGGACTGGGCAGTGACCTTTTGCTTCCGGGGATTGCCGCCGCCATCTTTGGGGGCACGTCCATCTCGGGGGGAGTGACGAATCCACTCAACGTCATATTCGGTGCACTCACTGTTGCGTTAGTGCCAATTGCTACCGCGGTAATTGGAATTGCTGCGCAAGCGCAAAACCTGGTCTACGGCATCATCATCATTCTCATCGTGGCGCTCACCCTCACCAGGTCTCGCAACGCGATTATCAAGTAGAAAGCGACGTCCAACGCATGCCTGATGTTATTTCTCCGCAAAAAGTTTCCGGTGGTGTGCTCGGTCACCTCGAGCCGCAGGAAGTTCTGGGAATTTTTGAGACTCTCGCGAGCATCCCACGCGGTTCTGGCAACGAAATTGGGGTGGCGAAATGGGTCGTTCAATTCGCAACCGATCTAGGGCTTGAGGCCATCAGGGATGACCTCAACTGCGTCCTGGTGCGTAAGCCAGGGCAGTGCGGATTGGAGAACTCCGAACCGCTGATTCTTCACGGTCACCTTGACATGGTCTGCGAGAAGGCCGAAGGAGTCGAATTCGACTTCGTCAACGACCCGATCGAGTTGGTGATCGATGGCGATTTCGTCACCGCACGCGGAACTTCCCTCGGCGCCGACAACGGCATTGGCGTCTCGTACATACTTGCCATGCTCGCCTCGACTAACTTGCCGCACCCGCCGTTGGAAGCCGTTTTGACCTCGATGGAGGAACTCGGCAAAGGGGGAGCAGCGCAGTTCGACACCTCGTTACTCGCCGGGCGCCGGATGATCGATTTCAACTGGATCTCCGACACGGAAATTCTGGCGGGATGCAGCGGCGACGTCACCTTCACGGTGGATGTTGATGGCGAGTTCGAGCAGGTGCCCGCAGCCAACTCGGCGGCAAGATTGCTCACCGTTCGCGGGCTGAAGGGCGGCCACTGCGAGTTCGACATCCAGCTAGAGCGTGCCAACGCACTGCAGGTGCTTGCTCGGGCGATCAATGCGATTCTCGAGGTAGCACCCGTTCGCCTGGCCTTGCCCCATGGCGGTGCACAGAACAACGCCATCCCGGCGGATGCCGAAGCGGTTCTCGCGGTGAAACCAGAAGACCTCGAATCCATCGAGAAAGTCGTTGCGAGCCTCAATGACGATCTTCGGCGCGAGTACAGCGTGGCCGACCCGGACATCCGCCTTGAGCTGGTCACCGCGTCCGTGCCGTCCACGGTTTTCTCAATTGCGGCGGCCCGCCGGCTTGCGGGCGTCATCCTCCTGATCCCGCACGGCGTAATCCGTTGGAACCTGTTGGTGCCCGGCCGCGTCGAGACCTCCAACAACCTCGGCACGATTCGCGCCACTGACTCCGGTGTTCAGCTGATGTCCACCATCACGTCGGCCCTGACCTCGCGCAAGCATGAGGTATTCAACCGGGTTCGCGCGCTCGCGACAGTCGCCGGCGACGGCGTTACCGTGGCGATGTACGGGCTTGATGCGCCAGAGTTTCCTTACCGTCCCGATTCGGCGCTTCTCGCGGTTGCGTCGGAGGCCTATCGTGTTGTCTCGGGTACCGAGGCTGCGGTAGAGGTTTCGCAGTGCTCGCTCGAGCTTGGGATGTTTAGTCATCGTGTTCCCGTGGCGGATATCATCTCCATCGGCACCGAGCTGCATGCGCTTCACTCGCCAGAAGAGAAATTCAATTACAAGTCGGTCGAACGCGTGTGGCCTTTTGTCAAGGAAGTTCTTTCTCGCCTCTAACCGGTTCACCCCGGGAGATGACCCGCGGGGAGATCGCGACTCGGTGGCAGGAAGCTGCGAAGTCATGGTGGTGAAGAAGGGGCAGTAGCTGGCTTGCACTGCGGCATGGCCAGTGGCGAGGTAGTTTTCGTCGACTCTTGGCGGTCAGATGACGAGGCAGTTGCTGGCGCAGCCGCAGGATCCTCTCGGTGACTTTTAGGCTGCCACGAGAATCACGCGACCACAGCCGAATTTTCGGTTGTCGTCAACACATCGCCGATTTTCGACGCGAGACCAGTGATGCTGCTGCCAACACGATCGGTTTCCTCAGCCAGCTGTATGCCGGTCCATTGCCTGCGGGCTCCCGGCTTTCGCCCCGGCTCTCGCTATGCCGCAGCGGCCACAATGATCGCCTGTTCGCCAGCAACCCAGGCGAGCATCGCGCATTTGACCCGCGCCGCATAGCGGGACACCCCTCCGAGGGCGACAGCATCGCCGAGCAGTTCTTCGTCGGGCTCGATCGTGCCACGTGACCGCAT
>ENA-OFCD01001328-OFCD01001328.1-metagenomes-genome-assembly--contig:-NODE-1328-length-12660-cov-2.477112_pt1 | contig 12660 bp, 11 predicted proteins | sample MGYA00153392_OFCD01 | MGnify analysis MGYA00153392 | reverse complement strand
ATTTTGTCAAACAGCAATTATTTAAATTTTAAACATTTGGGAATTGGCAAAGGGAATCAAGGGAACGCAACACGCTTCAGAGTATCGGGATTTGATTTGGCAGGGCTATCGCAATACGGCGTTTACGCAGATCCTGTTGTGGCCAACCCTTGTAATAATTGGGCTACATACACATCGTATGTCTCTACCGCCACTGCCACATTTACACTTGCGCAGCTAACGCACTTTCAAGTAGGCGGCATCTTTAGTCCGGGTGCTGGCTCAACCGTTACCACGCAAACAGGCTTCCTTGTTCCCAACATTACAGGCGCAACAACGAACATAGGTTATCGTGGGCAGATCGCCGCCGCTACGAACGCTTGGAATTTGTACATGGACGGCACAGCAGCCAACTATTTACAAGGGGCTGTGACTTTAGGTAACGGTTCGGCTGGCACGCCTAGTATCAATTGGGTTGGCGCAACGACTTCCGGACTGCATCATTATGGAACATACGGCACGGCTATTGATGTTAGCGCTTTCCCTTATTTGGGCGCGAATTATAACGGCAGCTACGCTTATGTCGGAATGGGTAGCGGTATAAGTTTCGGCTGGTCAGCCGGAACGGACATTACTGTTAGCGATGCGCTTGATACGATCCTGGTCAGAGATGGCGCTGGCATTATCGGACAGAAGAATTTAGCCAATGCTCAAGAATATCGAGTCTACGGAACGACGACCGGCCCTAAATATCTATCGCTGAAGCATGATGGCACGAACGCCATTGTGGGAGCGAACTCAGGCGCGATCAATTTCGGAACCGGCGCGAGCATAACGCCACAGGTTCAAGTAATTGATACAGCCTCAGCCGTAAACTTTCATCAGCTTACCGGCAGTGCGACGGGCAATGCAATCAACTGGACGGTGGCCGGAAGTGATGCGAATCCCAATATACGAGTTGCGAATAAAGGCACGGGCAGTTTCATAGTAGATAGCGGTAGTTCGGCAGGCTTAGCCACTTTACAGGTCAACTGCACTGGCGCTAATGGTGCAGGCATTTTATTAACGGGCAACGGCGGGACAACGCCAAATAAATACATTCGTGTGTCTGGTGGCGTTTTCCAAGTTCTCAATAGCGCTTATTCGGCTCCTATTTTAAATATAACTGATGCTGGCGCGCTAACCGTATCTAACACGCTCAACATGGCCAGCTTCACCGTCGCCACGCTACCCACTGGCGTACAAGGTGACAACGCTTACGTAACCAACGCACTCGGCCCCACCTACGGCGCTGCCGTAGCAGGCGGTGGCGCTGTAGTCAATCGAGTATTCAAAAATGCAACGCAATGGGTATGCGCCTAAAGGAAAATTATGAGTAAAACAACTAATCCGTATGAGTTTCTTGTTCGCTGGGATTCAATGACAGGGCAAATTAAAGGTTGCCACGTCAAGACAGTAACGACGCACATTGACGACGAAACTAATGAAGTGATCGCGGTTAAAGAGTCTGAGGCTATGCCCGTCGCATGGGCGCAAGATAATGGATTCCCGCTCGATCAAGTGTTGCAAGCAATCCACGTTGATGCGCTGGCCACTGCTGCGGCAGAGCAGGCTCACAAAGCGGCTATGGAAAAAGATATGGAGGCAGAACGCAATACGCTGAACGCTGACAAGGCTACTTTATCCGCAGAGATTGAACAGTTGAAAGTGACGGCAAGCCAGCAATCTTCAGAGATTGAACAATCGAAAGCTGCGGCATTACTGAGAGCCGACGAAATGGAAACACTCAAAGCAACGGTCATCCAGCGTGATTCCGAGATTGAGGCCGCTAACGCCAGCATTGCCGAGCTGAAACTCGCTCCCGCCTAATTGAACTCAACGAACAACAAGCCGCCTTCGGGCGGTTTTTTTATGGGAGATTGGAATGAATCAGTTACCTGATCTTCCGCCAGAAGTACAAGAGCTGATCAAGGGCTCGACCAAGTTAGACGACGATAAATTGCGCGCGTTTGGTAATGCCGTCTGCGCAGTTCGGGATCGGTTTATCAAGGCGCGCAAAGCATCGGGCATTGAAGAAGTCTGGATGCAGTGCGAAGAACAGTACCTTGCCATTGATGACGAGAATCGCGGCGAGTTTAGTAAAGCTAAATGGGCCAAGCCCATATCGAGCGATGGCCCGGTTACAACTACTGACAAGATGCGCAACGACGGTGGCGAGGTTCGGTCAACCATCTTTGTGCCGATCACTGCGCGCTATGTTGATGCAGGTGCGGCCAAGCTGGGTGAGATATTACTACCGCCTGACGATAAAGCATTCTCGTTCGGGCCAACACCTAACCCTGATTTGATCACGTCGCACGACGATTTGCGCCAGGTAGTTCACGAAGGCCAGCCGCTAACGCGTGCGCAGACGCCGGAGGAAATGCAGGCGGCAGGTGTACAGCAACAGCCGGGCATTCAAGCGCCGGAACAGCCGCTGACGGTAAAAGACTTCGCTGAAGAAAAGACTGAACAAGCGACTGCCTGCGCAAAGAAGGCTGAAGATCGAATCTATGACTGGATGGTGCAGTCCCAGTACATTGCGGAAAATCGCAAGGTGATATTTGACGCAGCGCGCATCGGCACAGGTGTTTTGAAAGGCCCGTTCCCGGTCAAGCGTATCAACAAGGCGTACAGCAAAGGCGCACTTCAGATCGAAGAAGTTACGCTGCCCGGTTACAAATGGGTTGACGTGTGGAATGTGTTCCCCGATGACTCATGCGGCGAGAACATCCACAACGGATCATCAATTGTTGAGGCTGACTTCCTATCTCAATACGAGGTTGAACAACTGATAGGCCAGCAGGGTTATCTGGATGACCAGCTTAAAAAGGTCATCAAGGAAGGCCCGAACAAAATCAAGCCGGAAGGTCGCAATCCCAATGAGACGAAAGAAGATCGTCGATTCCCCGCTTGGTATTTCTACGGACGATTTGAGAAGGATGAACTCGACTCTCTGAAAGCAGTCGGCATTACCGAAGGCAAGAAGGCGTTTTATGCGGTGGTGACGCTCATCAACGATACACCGGTGAAAGCGGTCATAAACCCATTGGAGTCGGGTGAGTTCCCCTACCATGCCGTGCCGTGGCGCAGGCGCGCTGGATCATGGGCAGGCGTCGGCATTGCTGAACAGATTCGATCATCGCAACGCATCGTGAATTCTGCCACGCGCGCCATGCTGAACAATGCCGGTAAGTCGGCAGGCTCACAGATTGTCATGGATCGCGGAGCTATCACGCCGCAAGACGGTAGCTGGGTGCTGACGCCAGATAAGTTGTGGGACTTGAATCCGGATTCTTCGATTGATGATGTGCGCAAGGCGTTCATCATGTTTGAGATACCTGACCGTCAAGCGCCGCTCATGCGCATCGTTGAATACGGCATGAAGCTGGCTGAAGAATCGAGTTCAATCCCGCTGATAACGCAAGGTCAGTCCGGCTCAACAACACCGACAACACTGGGTGCGACACAGCTTCAAGACAACAACGCAAACCAGTTGCTGCGCACAATCGGCTATGCCTACGACGATTACATCACCGAACCGGTGGTGCGTCAGTCATACGAAATGCTGCTGCTGGATCCCGACGTACCCGATGAAGAAAAGGGCGACTTTGAGATTAACGCGAATGGCTCAGTTGCACTGGTTGAGCGCGCTATTCAAGCGCAAGAGATTTTGCAGATGGGGAACATGGTCAGCAACCCGGCGTTCGGCATTGACCCGAAGCGGTACGCGAAGCAATTGTTCCGCTCAAAGAAAATGGATTTTGCCGACTTCCTGTATTCAGAAGCCGAGCAAAAGAAAATGGACAGCCAGCCTGCACCACCGCCAGCGCCCGCCGTTCAAGCTGCACAGATTCGTGCGGAGAGCGATCAAAAGATAGCGGCAGTCAGAGCGCAGAGCGATTCGGTCACGGCAAACGCAGCAATCGACCGAGACAAGGTATTTGTCCAGTCAGAGACCGAACGCGATGCACAGAACAACGCCGCCGATATGCAGCTCGCGCAAATGAAGGAACGCTTGATGATTCTGGATTACGCGCAAAAGCACGGTTTGCTGATCGAGCAGGTGAAGGGCGAGTTAGCCAAGACCGCGCTGATTGCCAAGACGCAAAAAGAAGTAGCGGGCGCGCAGCTTATGGTTGATCAATCGAACAAGCATCAAGACCGTCAGCACGAGGTGAACATGACACCGCCTGTAAATCAGGAGGTTAGCCCGTGATTGTCTTGAACGGTAGCGAAAAGGCCAGCCAGCTATGGCTAAACCTCAAGAAGCATTACGAGGAACGCCTGCACAACCTGCGCTGCAAGAACGATAACGGAACACTGAATGAGCAACGAACCGCAGCGATACGCGGCGAGATTGCCATGATTAAAGAATTTTTGGGATTGGATAAAGACCCAATTTAGTACCGCCGTGACGAACGGCAAGAAGTGCAGCCCACGGTAAACGCCGGCTGTTTTGACCCCGCAAGGGGTTTTGCTTTTTGGAGAGCCAGTAATGGATACAGATTTGGATAAGCAGGCAATTAGCGACATGGCTTCAGGCTACGCAGACGAGCCCACGGAAACGCCGGTTCAACCGCAGACAGAAGTAATCGCTGAGGTAGAGGAAACACCCGCACCAAAGTACGTCCAGATTACCGAAGAACAGTTTCAAAGGCTTGAATCCGGCGTAGCCGAGGTCGAAAAGATCAGGGCAACGCAAGAGAAAAGTTTCGGAACCGCATTCGGCAAGATCGGTGGCCTTGAACGCATATTGAATGATATTCAGAGCAGAACATCTTCGGGCGAAACCCCGCAGGTTGACGCGGCTGATTTTCAGGAAATGGTGGACGAGTACCCCGATGTGGCGAAGCTGCAAGTGGCAGGATTGAATCGCGTGTTGGCCAAGCTGAAAGGCACGGGCGGCTCGTCAATTGATCCGGCAAAACTGGAAGCGATGGTGCAGGAAAGATTAGCGGAAAAATTACAGCCCGCCATTGAGGAAGCATTCACCGTGAAACATCGGGTGGATGAAGACAAGAAGGTATTGAAGGTTCACGCCGACAAAGCTGAAATTTACCGCGACCCGAAGTTCCTTGAGTTCGTGAATAAGCGAGCTGACAAAGTTGAAGTCTTGGCTGCATGGGATGCCGACGTTTTGATCCCCGTACTCAATGACTACAAAACATCTTTGAAACCTAAAGCCAAAGCTATCCCGGCTGTTGATCCCAAAGCTATCCGTAAGCAAATCCTAGATGCGGGAATAACGCCTCGCGGTTCCGGCGCAAGTTCGCCAAGCCGTAACGAGGTTGATGACTTCCACGCCGGTTATCAAGACGGCTAAATTTATGGAGTAACTGACTATGGCTATGCAAGGTTTCGTCTTAACCCCTGGACGGATTAACAAATTCAAGGGTCAAATTCTCAAACACGCCGAACCACTGGAAATTTTGTGCAAGGCTGGCGAGCAGATTCAAATGCCAAAGAATGTGAGTGATACGTATGTTGCGCGCCGCTGGCTTCCTTACGGCGGCACATTGACAAGCGCATCTTCGATTAACCAGTTCTTTCAGAACGGCCCTGGTGATCGTGGTAATGCGATTGTTCAAGCGCATCAGGCGGGCGAGGGTATTACACCCACACCTGATTCCATCACGCCGCAAGATACAACCGTAGTCTTGCAGCAATATTCATGCTTGTATGGCTTCACCGATAAAACGGCGAATCTGTATGAGGATGATATTCCGCAGGCGATGATCATCCAGACCGGCGAGCGGATTACGTTCGTTAATGAGCTGATTGTTTACGGCGCATTGAAGGCTTGTACCAACGCATTCTATGGTGGTGCATTGGCCAACTCGCGCTCTACTGTCAACGGCGGCATTACGCTGGGTTTGCTGCGCAAGATTGCAAAAAACTTGCAAGCCAACCACGGCCAGCCGATGAACCGCATGCTGAAGCCCGGCCCCGACTATGGCACAACTGCAGTGGCCGAAGGCTACACATGTTATGTCCATACCGATGCCGAGCCGGACATTCGCGATTTGCCTGGCTTCACACCGGTTGAACTCTACGGCTCAGGTAGCTCGATGCCACGAGAAATCGGCAAGTGCGAACGCTTCCGCTTTATCACTCACCCTGATTTGCCTTCGATTCAGGATTCGGGTGCGGCAGTTGGCGCAACCGGCTTGATCAGCACCAGCGGCACAAACATTGACGTGTTTCCAATGATTATGACCGCTCAGGATGCGTGGAGCCAGATTGCCGTTAAAGGGTTGAATGCACTTGATCCTACCTTTATCGCAGCGGGCGAGAAAACCAAGTCTGATCCTTTGGGTCAGCGCGGTTACTGCGGCTCGATCTGGTGGAAAGCCGTGATGATTCAAAACCAAGGGTGGATGGCAGCCGCGTTTGTTGGCTTGCGAGTTCTTTCTTAATTGAAAGATTAACCGGGGGTTTCGGCCCCCAATTAAGGAGAAATTCATGCTAGACACCATTGCGCGATACATCGTGAACGTGCCTGACCGATCTGGGGCGCGTGCGCTTCAGTTCATTCTAGGCCCGATTGCGGATCGCTTATCGTCACAAGTATCAGACAGCGCAGGCTTGGCTATCTTCGGCGCGGCATCCCCCATCGTAAAAGCTGTGAACGTATTTCACGCTTTTGCTAATGGCGTGCCTGTTCTGAAGGCGGCCAACACCAACATGGCAGCATTGGCCGGAACGGTACTCACCGCGACGTTTAACGTCTTCTGTTTCTACATTGATTCTGGTGGCAACTTGACATCAGCTATGGGTACAGCAGGCGTGGCATTTACAAACATCGTGTTCCCTATTGTTCCTGTCAGGCAAGCCATGATCGGCTACGTGATCATCAACCCAACTGGCGCAGGCAGTTTCGTGGGCGGCACAACCAACCTCGACGACGCTACCGTCGTTCCAAACGCGGTGTATGTAAACACCATCGGCGCGTTTGACCCTTCAATCATTCTCGGCTTTTAAGGAGCAAACATCTATGGATATTCTACAACTAGCGCCACTGACGCTCACCACGACTAAAGCGGGTGTGAGCGCGGGCACAACCTCAACCTTGTCTACCGCCAACACGGTTATCTACGGTTATCGCGGCAAGGCGTTTTCCAAAGCGGCCATCACCAACCAGGCAACGCCGATTGTGGATCACACCACGAATCTGGCGTTTAACGGTTTGCTGGTCAATCAGGGCTGTATTTTTGTTCTGAGCTTTGATGTGGCTGGTGTCTTGCGTGTATCGCAAGGCCCGGTCGGTACGTTGGATGTGGCGGGCAAATTCATTTATGCCCCGAACTTCCCGACTGTTTTTGAAGGTGATGTGCCGTTCGCTTATCTGGTTGCGCTGGCTGGCTCTACTGCAGTCGGTAGCTGGATTTTTGGCACAAACAACCTGTCCGCTGTTACCGGCTTGACATACAACTTCCAGGACGTATTCAGCTTGCCGGATCGTCTGCAAGTCGTTTAATCGACGATGCAGTTTTAGGGGCGACTTCGGTCGCCCTTTTTCATTAAAGGAGTTACTATGCCTCGCAAAAAAGCAGAGCAGATTCAAAATGTTGTGCCTGTCCTTCGTAGCGCTCGCGAAACAGATACTCGTGATTTCACGCCTCCGCAACGCCCATCTATTATTTTGCCGAATGAAGGCAATCCCGAACACGACACCGTTATTGTCGCTGACGTAGATACGCTCAAACAAGAATACCTGACTGAAATTGAATTCAATGAGCAGACTCTTGAAATTATGGTTTCGTCATCGGCCGGCACGAACCCAGAGAGATTCGTTTTTTCTGCTGTGAATGGCAAGGGCATTGAAGTGTTGCTGAATGGCCGCTGGGCTGAAATGAAATACGTGCCAGTCGATGTTTGGGTAACGACTAAACGTAAATATGCGGAAACGCTGATGCGATCCAGAGAGGACAAAATCACGACTCAGGTTGAAAATGCTGATACCGATCCCTTTAACCGGGTTGATCGATACACCACCAGCAAGACGCCTATTCAGATTCGCAACGATCATAGCCCACGACACAATGAGTGGGTTCGGCGCATTAGTCAGGGCGCGTAATGAATTTTATTCAGTTGGTTGATCGCTTGAGCATGGAGTGTGGCGAGGCTGGCAACGGCCCGCTGACTGTAGTCGGTCAGACGGGCATGGCGGGCAATTTGGTCAACTGGATAAACATGGCCTGGACGGATATTCAATCGGCTCGCCAAGATTGGGACTTCCTTCGCCGGTTTGCTTACTGCACGACAGTTGCGGGACAGCCTAGCTATACGCCAAACGGCACAGTCGGATTTAACCTGCCTGACTTTGGCCGGTGGGATATTCAGACATTCCGCAATTTCAATACATCAATCGGCGTCACGTCTGAAATATTCATGGACTACATGGATTATCAAGCGTGGTGGAATACCTATAACTTTAATGCAACGCGCAATGTGCAGACGCGCCCAATCGCTTTTGCAATCGGCGCAAACAAGGCGATCTTGCTGGGGCCAATTCCTGCCGATGGCTACACCGTGACAGGACAATACTTTGCCGTGCCCAGCTCACTTGCTGCCGACACCGACACGCCCTCAATGCCGTCTCAGTTTCACATGGGTGTTGTGTACAAAGCGATGATGTATTACGGGCTATTTCATGCAGCGACCGAAGTGTATGACCGTGGTGATGCAGAGTTCTCAAAAATAATGTCTCGACTGGCGGCCGATCATTTGCCGACCGCCAGCTTTGCCGGGACGCTGGCGTGAGGTTGCCGCCAGTCAAATATGAAACGATTAGCTTTCGCGGCGGACTTGATCAAGTAACACCAACTCTTAGCCTGCCATCGGGATATGCACGAGATTCACTAAACTTTGAATGTGGTCAACGCGGCGGCTACAACCGTATCGGCGGTTACGAGCGCTACGACGGGCGGGTTAGTCCGAGTGGTGCGAGTTATTTGGTAATGACCGTAGCCAATAGCGCCACGCCCGCGCTGGCATCAACGATTACCGGACTGACTTCAGCAGCTACCGGTGTGCTGATTGGCCTGACAGCCACTACCTTTGTGCTGACCAAAGTAATCGGAAACTTTACGCCGGGTGAGTTTTTACAAGTAACCGGCGTGACTATTGCAACATTTTCAATGTTCGGCGGCCCGACGACGGCGAAATCAGCAGCTATCTATCAGGCCGCGGCTTCCGATGCGTACCGCCCTAACATTCAGAAGCCACCTGGCAGCGGCCCGGCGCGCGGCGTAATTGTATTGTCGGATGTGGTTTACGCGTTTCGAGATAATGTGGGCGCGACTTCATGCGATCTGTGGAAAGCAACAAGCGGCGGCTGGGTACAAATTCCCTACGTCAATGAAATATCGTTTACGGTTGGCGGCGCGGCAACGCCTAACGATGGAGCAGTCCTGACGCAAGGCGGTGTGACGGCAACGATCAAGCGCGTCATGCTTCAAACGGGTGCGTGGGTTGGCAACACCGCAGCGGGCCGGTTCGTGATTACCTCGATTGCGGGCGGCAACTTTGCGGCTGGCGCTGCGACTGCAGGCGGCGTTGCAGTCACGCTATCCGGCGTTCAGACGCAGATTACCCAATTAGCGGGCGGCAAATACGATTGTGATTATGGTAATTTTTTTGGCGGCGTACAGACCCCGCGGCTCTATGGTGCTGATGGCGTAAATCGCGGCTTTGAATTTGATGGCGTGACATTTGTTCCGATAGTGACGGGTGCATCGCCTGATACCCCTAAATATGCAGCCGTTCACAAGAACGCGTTATTTTTCTCAATTACGTCCTCACTGTTCTTTTCCGGGCCCGGGCTGCCTTACAGCTATTCAGCGGTAACGAACGGCGGGCAAATTGCGGTCGGTCAAAATATTACCGGCCTATTGGTTCAGCCGGGTGCGCAGACGACCGGCGCAATGGCAATCTACACAGAAATCTCGACGTTCATGCTTTATGGCACAGGACTGTCAACGTGGAACCTAGTCGCCTTTAATAGCGGTACTGGCGCTATTGATTACTCGGCACAGAACTTAGCGCAGTCGTATCAGTTTGATTCGTCAGGCGTGCTGTCGCTGGCGACCTCATTGAACTACGGCAACTTTGACCAAGCGACATTAACCGCATCAATCAAGCCATTCATTGACGCAAATCGAGCAAGCCTGTCGTGTTCGTGTTTATGTCGCGACAAGAATCAGTACCGCGTATTTTTCTCAAACGGCTTTTGCCTGTTCCTGACTATTGTGAACGGTCAGTATTTGGGCGGGATGCCTTCATATCTGCCGATCAGCGGGAACGGTGGAACTGGCGCTTACAACGCTTGGGAATCTGTTTTATCCAGCGGCATTGAAGTTACTTATATCTGCGGGTATGACGGCTTCATTTACCAGATGGAAAAAGGCACGAGCTTTGATGGCGCGGCAATTCCTGCTTACGTCACGCTCAATTATGACGCTCTACGCTCACCGCGAATCCTTAAGCGATTCCGCAAAGCGGCGCTTGAATTGCAGGGCTCGACCTACGCTGAAATCAATTTTTCGTACTCACTAGGGTACGGAAGCGCGGCGCTTCAGCAGCCCAACGTAAAAGCGTACCCAAACAATTTTAGCCCCACGTTTTGGGATTCGTTCACATGGGACGCATTCTTTTGGGATGGATCAAATTTGCTTCCGTCCGAATTGGAAATGGCCGGCACAGCAGAGAACGTCGCTTGCACATTGGGCAGCAATAACAACTACACCGGCCAGTTCACATTGAACTCGCTAATTATTCATTACACACCACGCCGAGGAATGCGTTAATGTCAACTTTTAGCCCATACACTCACACCTCATACCCGACTCAGGGCGCATTCGGCTCGTCTGCTTCTGCCAGATCGGAATTTGACGCGATTGCCAATTCATTCGCATCGCTACCCGCCACGTTTTCAATTGCCAGCGGTGCATTCACGATGCTGGGCGCGTTCGCCTTTACCGGCACGTTGACCGGCGCAACGACAGTGACGTTTCCTACGTCGGGAATATTGCTCACTGCATCCGGCACTATCGCGAACGCAACAAACGCAGTAACCGCAACGAACGCAACAAACGCAACGAACGCAACCTATTTAGCAGGCGGCGCAGCGGGCGTTATCCATTGGCAATCGGGCGCGGGCGTAACGGCATTTACTGCAGCAGGTACAGCAGGACAGGTTTTAATATCAGGCGGCGCAACGTCCCCAACTTGGGCGGCTGTAACAGGAACGGGTAGCGTAGTAAAGGCGGCTGCACCTACCGTTACCAATGGTGTTTATACCGGCTACCAAGAGACAGTCAATGATCTTGGCACGGGCGCAGCATTTTTCCCGCTTTATGCAACAGCCGCCATTCATAAGCTGGTTACAAATGCAAACACAATCATCACGCTTGATACATCGGGTGCTGGGTTATCGATGGTTATTTGGGTCAAGTATGGCGGCGCGCACACGATCACATTTGCGGGCGGCACGCTGATTAAGTACGCATCTGCAGCAGCGCCGATAGCCACTTCCGCTTTGAACAAGTTTGATAAATATTTGGTTACCTGCGTTGACGGAACATTCTCATGTGTCTCAGATGGCGGGAGAAACATCTAATGTTCTCGGCGAACATTCCATCGTCCGTCGCAAACCGGGCAATCGTACTCACTATATCGACTGACCAAGCATCAAGCTACAACGTATTTACGGCGGCCTCAAGTCCATCCGATTCTGTTGACATAACATTAACGATCAATAGCGCAATTAAAGTCAGTCAAATGCGTGCGCTAAGTTTCGCGCCGGGATCACGCATATTTATCATCAACAACGGTTTTATTTATGGTGCTGGTGGACAAGGCGGTGGTGGTGCTTCCATTGCCGGTGTTGGCAGTTATGGCACGGGAGTTAGCGGCATTGCTGGCACGGACGCACTGCAAAGCAATTGCAGACTAATCATCACTAACGCATCCGGCATTATCTACGGCGGCGGTGGTGGTGGAGTAGGGGGAAGTTGTGGCAGTCAATTAGCTAATGGCGGGGGAATTGGTTGCGGCGGCGGCGGCGGCGGAGGCGGTGGATTTTCTGGCGGCGGCGCGAGTGGGGAGCCTACCGGTGGAGGGGATCGCGGCGCGGCTCGACCGGAGCATCGGGCTGCTGACCGGGGGACCGCGAGACGTGCTGCCCCGCCACCAGACCCTCCGTGCCACCCTCGACTGGAGCTGGGAGCTGCTGGGCGCGGCGGAGCGGACGCTGCTGCGGCGGCTCTCGGTGTTCGCGGGCGGCTGGCCGTTGGGAGCCGCGGTGGCTGTATGTGGTGGCGATGGCATCGAGGGCTGGGCGGTCCCTGAGGTGCTGGATGGGCTGGCCGCCAGATCGCTGGTCGGGCTGGACGAGGCCACGGCTGGGGCGCACTACCGGCTGCTGGAGACGGTGCGGCAGTACGGGCAGCAGCGACTGGCGGCGTCGGGCCGCGCGGGTGCGGTGCGCGACCGGCACCTGGCCCACTTCCTGGCGCTTGCCGAACTTGGGCTTGGAGCCGCGGGTGGAGGGTTTGGCGTCAGTCGCCGATCTGCCGAGCAGCTTGTCGATGAAGTTTTTAATCATGAAAACGAAGTTTCAGCGCAGACATATATTTG
>ENA-OFCD01001327-OFCD01001327.1-metagenomes-genome-assembly--contig:-NODE-1327-length-12667-cov-4.103156_pt1 | contig 12667 bp, 13 predicted proteins | sample MGYA00153392_OFCD01 | MGnify analysis MGYA00153392 | reverse complement strand
CGCGCCAGGGCCGTCCCGGAACGCCAAGGCAAGTTGCTGCTCAGTCTGGTGGGCGGCAGCATTGGCTGATGCCTGTCCCCAGGCAAAGCCGACGCCGGCCGCAATCAAAATGCCGACTGCGAAGGCTCCGCCATAGGTCAGAAGCGTGCGGCGGTTGTGTGCCCGCGCCAGCTCCCGGGCGCGCTGGTCGGCGCCGCGCTGATCGCGGCTTGCTCGTCCTCGGCGGCGCCCTCTGCACCGACCGGCACGAGCGGCGTCGACGGCGGTAGCGGCAGCGGCGAGCAGCGCTTTGCGCCCCTTAACAGCTGGCCGGACAACGCGAATCTCGACAAGGCTCGACGACTGCTCTGGCCGCTCAAGCAGAAGTATGGCCGGAAGATCTCTTGGGCCGACCTCATGATCTTGGCGGGCAACCGCGCACTCGAGACCATGGGCTTCAAGACGTTCGGCTTTGCAGGCGGGCGCGAGGACATATGGGAGCCCGAGGACATCTATTGGGGACCCGAGGACACGTGGCTCGGCGACGAGCGCTACACCGGTGACAGGCAACTCGCGAATCCTCTCGGCGCGGTTCAGATGGGTTTGATTTATGTGAACCCCGAGGGACCCAACGGCAAACCAGACCCCGTGGCCTCTGGCAGGGACATTCGCGAGACGTTCGCGCGCATGGCCATGAATGATGAAGAGACCGTGGCGCTCGTCGCCGGCGGGCACACGTTCGGCAAATGCCATGGCGCCGCCGATCCGAGCAAATACGTCGGCCCCGAACCCGAAGGTGCTGGCATCGAGGCGCAAGGCCTAGGCTGGAAAAACAGCTTCAACACGGGCAAAGGCGTCGACACGATCAGCAGCGGGATCGAGGGCGCGTGGACGACCAACCCCACCAAGTGGGACAACAACTACTTCGACAACCTGTTCGGTTTCGAATGGGAGTTGGTGAGGGGCCCTGGCGGCGCACAGCAATGGGCTCCTAAGAATGGCGCAGGCGCTGGCACCGTGCCGGACGCCCACGATCCGTCGAAGAAGCACCCACCCATGATGACGACGGCGGATCTCGCGCTGAAATTCGATCCGATCTACGCGCCGATTTCGAAGCGTTTCCACGAGAACCCCGCGCAGCTCGCGGACGCCTTTGCGAGGGCCTGGTACAAGCTCACGCATCGCGACATGGGACCGGTCGTGCGGTGCCTCGGTCCGCTGGTTCCCAAAGAGTCACAGATTTGGCAAGACCCTGTCCCCGCGGTCGACCATGTGTTGATCAACGAGGCCGATATCACGACCCTCAAGGCCAAGCTACTGGCCTCCGGAGTCTCGATCGCGGAGCTGGTGTCGACTGCATGGGCGTCGGCAGCGACGTTCCGCGGCACTGACAAACGCGGTGGCGCGAACGGCGCTCGCATTCGCCTTGCGCCGCAGAAAGCCTGGGCAGCCAACAATCCAGCTGGGCTGAGCAAGGTGCTTGCTGCGCTCGAGAAGGTCCAGAAGGACTTCAATGGTTCGGCCACTGGCGGCAAGAAGGTATCACTCGCAGACGTCATAGTTTTGGGCGGCTGCGCGGCGGTCGAACAAGCGGCGAAGAACGCCGGACAAACTGTGGTGGTGCCGTTCTCGCCCGGGCGCACGGACGCATTGCAAGAGCACACCGACGTGCACTCGTTTGCAGTGCTCGAACCCACCGCAGACGGCTTTCGCAACTACCTGGCGAACGGCCACAAGCGATCCGCGGAGGAGCTGCTCGTCGATCGCGCGCAACTCATGACGCTGACCGCTCCCGAAATGACCGTGCTCGTCGGCGGTTTGCGGGTGCTGAACGCCAATGTCGGTCAATCCGCAGTGGGTGTATTGACGACGCGACGCGAATCGTTGACAACTGACTTCTTCGTGAACCTGCTCGACATGAACACGAAGTGGCAGCCTTCCGCCGCGTCCAAAGACGTCTTCGAAGGACGTGATGGCAAGGGTGCGATCAAGTGGACGGCCAGTCGCGCCGACCTCGTCTTCGGCTCCAACTCGCAGCTCCGTGCGGTGGCAGAAGTGTATGCGTGCGCCGACGCTCAGGTGGCGTTCGTGCATGACTTCGTGGCCGCTTGGACCAAGGTCATGAATCTCGATCGCTTCGACCTAGGCTGACCCGCCCGACCGGGTGGGAGCTTGCAACAGTTCCCGCCCGGTCGACGCCTCATACTGAGTATAATTTGTCGCTGGCGAAACCAATCCTCTTAGTTAGGTGTTGTCGTTCGCCGAAGGTGGCGACGAATCGGACTATCACTTCGGCCGAGAACTGACTCATAGGTCAAACCGGCTCGTGGACGTGATTGCCCTTTACGACGGCGCGTTCGACGACGTGAATCTCTTGGTCCACTTCGGCAATGCCGCTGTCGATCCATTTCGCGATGCGGCGACGGAGCTTGGCTCCCGATGACGGAGCGAGCAGGAGCGCGGCGACGCCCCCGACGATCGCGCCGCCTGCGATGAGCATCACGGGGCCGAGCGGGCTGCCCCGTCGATGACCGAAGCGCGAGACCATCGCGTGAAGCGCACCACCTTCGAGGGCTCGAAGCGCGCCGAGCAACTCGAGTGCTTGCGTTCCGTGTTGGAGCAAGCTCGTGCGCGCTTGCGTCGCCTGGCTCTTGGCGTCTTCGATCGCGTGGGTGGTTGATTTCATACCGTGTCTGATCGTCGAGTTCATGGTGTCTTCCTCTTGATGAGTTTCGTCGTCGTGAGTGTCCGCGAGTCGATTCACGGCGTCACCGTGCAATCGACTTTGCCGGTCGCGCCTTTATACGTCGCGGTGATGGCGGTGACTCCGGCGCTAACGCCGACGACGATGCCCGACGCGTTGACCGTTGCGGTTTGCGAGTTGCCAGTCGTCCAGGCGACCGCGCCGCTCACATCGCTCTTCTTGCCGTCGGGTGCCGTGGCCATCGCGGTCATGTGGATGGAGTTGGTGCGTGGGACGGCGCAGGGCGCGGGGGTGACGTCCACGGCCGACACAGTCGACGACGACGTGGAGGTGCCGCACGCGACCGCGAGGAGGAAGGATGCAGTGATGAGGATCTTCATGTCGCGACGCTAGTGCAACCCGCGCGCCAATGGCCCACACGGGCCGATCACCCTCGCCGCGCGACGATCGACTTACGCGACCGCCACACTGGGTCGAGCGTGATGACCGCCCTTGGCATAGATGTCGCAGGTTGGAGGACCATGTTGATGATTATTTTGATCGTGGTCCTCGTGTTGGCTTTGGCGGGCGGCGGAGCGGGTCACTCCCGTTTCGGGCTCGCGGGCTGGTCTCCGGCAGGATTGATCGTGCTCGTCCTGGTCGTGTTGTGGCTCACCGGTCACCTATGAAGAGACTGCAAGTTCGTCGCACTCTCCATTAGCGCCACATCCCGCGGCGCGCGTTTACGAGCCGACGTAAACAAATGCTCGTTCGACGCGCGCACGCGGGGTGCGCGCACTGTCCCGCATGAGGCTTTCAGCAATAGCTTGCAGCGTGAGCTTGGTCACGCTCGCTTGCACCGTCAACAACAACACCATCGTGGACACGGACGGCAGCGTGACGCCCGACGGTGGGTCCGGATTGCTCGGGGTCAGCGCATCTAGCGCGAACCTCGACGGCACCGACGTCTCCAAGGTCGCGCTCCACGAAGCGCGGAGTGGGTCGTGGAGCACCCAAACCCAATTGACGATCCTCGATCACTTCAAGGGCGAAGGTTCGTGCTCTCCACGGTCCACGACTGCGCGCGCGCGTGAAGCTCGACTGTCTCCACGCGAGCGCGAAGTCGTTCACTTCGCCGCGCGCGGACACTCGAACAAGCTCATCGGTTACGAGCTCGGATTGGCAACGTCCACGGTCGGCGTGTTGTTGTGGCGCGCCGCCGCCAAGCTGGGAGTCTCGTCCCGCGAAGAGTTCTTGCGCTCGGTCTCGCGCCCTCGCTAACCGGCCGCGCAAACGTCTTGCCTGCCGTTTCCGACCACGAGGTACTTACCCAGAAAGCGACTCCTAATTCGGGGAGTTTGACTTTGTTGGAGGTTGCAATGAGTATCAATGTGCCCCGGAGACTCTCGAGCTTCATGCTCGGTGTACTAGCAACTGCAGGATACGGATGTGGCGCAGACCGCTTCACCTCCGCGGCAGACTCCGGCGCGGACGTCGTCGAGAGTTCACCGGATGCGGGTGGTGACGCGAGCGGCTCGGATGCGGCGACCGACGCGTCCGCGGACGGCGGGAATACGGCGCGCCACCTGACGTGCGGCTCCACGCCCTGCGGACCGGGTGAAGTCTGTTGCGCGTATACGGCAAGTGCCGTCGACCGATTCGAGTGTCGCGGCGGCTGCCAGCCTGCCGGAGGCGGAGAATGGCTGTCGGTGCTCTCGTGCACCGAGATGGCCGACTGCAAGATGGGTGCAGTGTGCTGTATCGAACGTAAGAGCACCTCCAATGTCTCCGTGTGCACGACGCAGTGCGGCTCGAATCAAGTTCCGCTCTGCAATCCCGCATCCGCAGACTCCGGCTGTGCCCCGACGTCACCTTGCTCTTCGACCAACATCACCGACTGGAAGCTTCCGCTCACCTTCGGCACCTGCGGCGGGCAGGGGGTGCCCTAAGTTCGAGCGCGGCAAACCAGTGTCAGCTGGTAGAGTCGCGTCCAATGGCCACTGACCGCACCAAACCGTCGCCTGAGCGAGCGCAGACCGACGAGAGCCTGCGCACGGAGCGTGAGGAGGCCGACAAAGCGCTGTTGGAGATTCAGGCCGTCGAGAAGAGCGCAGACCAGGTGATCGACCGCGCGCGAGAGAACGCCGACGCCGTCGTCAGCGCGGCGCGCGACGAAGCGGATGCACGACAGGCCCCGCGACCCAGCATCACAGGTGAGCGAGCGCACGCCGACGAGGTCCTCCGAGATGAGCGTGCTGCCGCGGATGAAGCGTTGCAGCACGAACGAGACGAAGCGGCGCATGTCATGTCTCGGCTCTTGCCGCTCGAGAGAAACAAGACCGACCGACACCTGCTGACCGAGCGCGCCCGCGCGGACTTTGCCGTTTCGAATCGCGACGACTTTCTCGGCATCGTCAGTCATGACCTGCGCAATCTGCTCGGCGGCATCGTGATGAGCGCGACCCTACTCTCCGACAGCGCACCCGCCGACGAGCACGGCCAGCAGACTCTGGTGGGAACCCAGCGGATTCAACGATACGCGGCGCGCATGAATCGTCTCATCGGAGACCTGGTGGACGTCGCGAGCATCGACGCGGGCAAGCTCACCATGGCCCCGGCCCGTGGGGACGCGACTCTACTGATCACCGAGGCGGTAGATACGTTCCGGGCGGCTGCATCGGCCAAATCGGTCACGCTGGAAAAGGAGGTGCTCGAGCGGCCGCTTCCGGCGCAGTTCGACCACGACCGGATGCTCCAGGTATTTGCCAATCTGATCACCAACTCGATCAAGTTCACACCCCCCGAGGGCGGCAAGATCTGGCTGCACTGCGAGCGCGGTGCCAACGAGATTCGCTTCTCGATACGAGACTCGGGCTCGGGCATCCCGGGCGACATGCTGGAGGCCGTCTTCGAGCGATTCTGGCAGCTCGGCAAAAATGATCGCCGTGGGCTTGGGCTGGGTTTGTACATCTCGAAGTGCATTGTGGAAGCGCATGGCGGACGTATCTGGGCAGAGAGCACGCTCGGCGCAGGCAGCACGTTCTGGTTCACGCTTCCCGGCGTTTAGCGGAGGCCAGCGCGGCTTGTGTTCGGCCTCGAGTGCGAGTACCGCGGGACGTTCACGCAACCGTAAAACAAGCGAGGAAAAGACCCAATGGCGCTACTGAGAAGAGGTTTGTCTGGCGAGCCCGTTCGTATCCTGCAGGGCAAGCTTGGCGTGAACGCCGACGGCGTGTTCGGCCAGGGAACCGAGACCGCGCTCATTTCATACCAGAGCGCCAACGGGCTCTCCGCGGACGGGATCGCGGGTCCCGACACGTTCACTCAAATGGGCCTGCACGAGCTCGTCATCGTGGCGCGCGGGATCCGCGGAGAGATGGTCAAGCGCGTGCAGACCGCCGTTGGCGTCACCGCGGACGGCGAGTTCGGGCAGGGCACGGAAGCGGGCGTCAAGAAGTTCCAAGTGGCGAACAACATCGAGGCGACCGGCGCGGCCGATCCCACGACACTCGCCGCGATGGGCTTCCCAGAGTTCACTCCTGAGAAGGTCGTCGCTTCGGTGGTTCAAGAGACCACGCCTCCCGTGGACGCAGAGGCACTCGCCTCCGCGCAGGCCGAGCCTCCCCCCGCACCGTCGTTGCTCGCAAAGGTCGAGCACGGGATCGTTGCCGCCATCGAGGCACCCATCACCGTGGGCAAGTCGATCTGGAACACGGTCAAGAGCATCTTCTGAAAGGCGATCGAACAATGGATATGCAAGAGATCGTTTCTGGGTTCATGGCCTCGCAGCAGGGGCAGGCCGCGATGCAAGACCTCGTCGGCAAGGGGATCGAGCCGAACCTCGCGCAGACCTACTTGGGTCACGCCACCGAGGCAGCAGCCAATCACGTCAACGAGCAGCACGCAGCGCCGGCGGCCAGCGAGGGCGGGATGTTCGCTTCCCTTCTTGGCGATCACGGCGGTCGCAACTTTCTCGCGGGCATTGCCGCGGGCATGTTGCGTGGCGACGGCGTCGTCGGGTCGCTCGAGGATGGCGCCCTAGGCGTCGTCACCGGTCGCATCACGGAGGCGCTCGTCAACAAGGCCGGACTGGACGGCGGCACGGCATCGACGATCGCCGCCGCGGCGACGCCGTACATCGCGGGCTTCTTGCGCGAGAAGCTCGGCCAGAAGTAATCCAACGCTCCTGAACGCAGTGGCGGCTTCGGCGCACGGCCGCTACTTTTTTTGGTGGGGGCGCTCCCTGCGGCAAGCCGACCACCTGAACTGCACCGATGCGCGGCACGATCGTTCCGTCGCCGAGCCGCCCACTCTTCGTAGGCTTCAGCAAGTCCGTTTGGCCCACGCCGCGACCGTGTCGACGCGTTCGCAGCTCACTTAGCGAGGAGAGTGGCCTGCTGGGTGGACACATAGCGAGACTGCGCCTGGCTGCCCGTGAGATAGGCGTCATAGGCAACGTTGCCACGCAAGTAGCGCTCATAGAACGCGACCATGAACGCGCGCGCCATTCCGTTCACTTGCCCATTCGTCACAGTGGGCTTGTTGCAGAAGCCGCACACGAAGCCGCACTTCGAGACGTCGTCGAGGAAGCTCATATGATTGGCGCCAATCGCGGTGACCGCCAAGCTCGGCGACTGGGTCTGCGCGTAGAACGTCATGTAGTTGAGTGCAGAGGGCGCACACGCCTGGAAGTTGGACATCCCATCGGTAGTCTCGCCAATGAACCCAGTCGGTATCTTGAGAGCGCCCATCAGCGGGGCGACGTTCACGCAATTGGGCATCGCGCAGCCTTGCGCGCCGCCATCGACGGGATCGAGCGCGAAGGACGCTTTGACACGCGAGTCCATGGTCGACGCCAGCAGCGCGAGCTTGCCGCCGAGTGAGTGTCCGCTCATGCCCACGTCGTTGGTATCGGCGATGGGGCCGAGCTTGGAGTCGAGCTTCGCCCAGTCGATCGCGGCCAGTAGGTCTTTCGCTTGATTGGGGTTGTTCATTCCGAATGCGCTCGCCGGATAGTCCACAGTCATCGCGACATATCCGAACGAGGCCAATCGCTTTGCGTACCCATAGTATTGCGAGGGCGGCAGCTGAAAGCCGTGAGCTATCACGACGACCGGATAGGTGCCTGCGTTCGTGGGATACGCGATGTGCAGTGCGAGGTTGTTGTCGCCCGTCGACGAGACGTTCATCGCTCCGTCGCGCTCTGCAATCGCGAAGGGACCGTCCGAGCTCGGGTCGGCGACCGATGCAGTGCTCGAATCCGGAGTTGCATCCGACGCCACGGATGTGTCCGACGGGATTGCCGCGTCCACGTTGGGCACGGAGGTATCGAGAACGGCCGCGTCGTCCAACACGGTTATCGGGGAGTTCGTACTTCCCCCGCACGCGAGCGACGAAAGCAACGAGAGCGCGAGGACCGACCGAGCGGTAGGTTTCATGGCGATGACGTACAACAGATCGGGTCGTGATGCACGAGCCTCGTGGTCGTACGCGACCTGGGCGGGGGGTCGTCGGAACTCTGATACCTTCGGCGGGCGATGAGCCAATCCGTTCCCCCGCCTTCATCGACCCTCGTGGATGCACGCGCGCGCGTCTTGTATGCGGACGACGAAGAGGACGTGCGCGAGGTCTTCGCGTCTGTGTTCGCCGGCGACTTCGAGGTCGTCACTGTGCCTGGGGGCGACGAGGCGCTGCGAGCGCTCCCCACAGGAGAGTTCGACGTGCTCGTGAGCGACATGCGCATGGATCCGATGCGCGGATCGGAGCTGCTCGCGCGCGCGTACGACGCTCACCCTGACACGCAGCGCATCCTGCTCACCGGCTACACCGACCACGACGATCTCGCCGACGCGGTGAACCGCGGTCACGTCTTCGCGTACGTGCAGAAGCCATGGGACGCAGAGCAGTTGAAGCTCACGATCAGTCGCGCGTGCGAGCAGCGGCGCCTGACGCTCGAGAATCGCCGGCTCGTCTTGCAGCTCAAAGCGGCCAACAGCAAGCTCAAGGACGACGTCGAGGTCGCCGTGCGCGCGGTGCCCAAGAGCAAGCTCACGGTCACGTCGCCGGCGATGGCGAAGGTGCTCGAGCAAGTGATCGCGGTCGCGGGCACGGACGCGAGCGTGCTCATTCACGGAGAGACCGGCGTCGGCAAGGAGCTCGTCGCCCTCGCTATCCACGAGCGCAGCACGAGAAAACGAGGTCGCTTCGTCGCGCAAAACTTGGCGGCGCTCCCTCCCGAGCTGATGACGAGCGAGCTCTTCGGTCACGTCAAAGGCGCGTTCACTGGCGCGCAGTCGGCGAGGCGCGGCCTCTTCGAGCTCGCGGACGGCGGCACGTTGTTCTTGGACGAGATCGGCGAAGCGCCCGCTGCGTTGCAAGCGATCCTGTTGCGTGCGCTCGAGTCGCGAGAGATCTGGCCCGTCGGCGCGAGCGAGCCACGGCGCATCGATCTTCGCATCGTCGCCGCGACGAATCGTGATCTGTTGCCACGCGCGCAGGCCGGTCATTTCAGGCTCGATTTGTACTATCGCCTCGCGGTCGCGCCGATCTTCGTTCCGCCGTTGCGTGCACGCCCCGAGGACGTGCGCGGCTTGGGAGCGACGATGTTGGAAGCCGCCGCGCGTCGGATGGGACGTCCGGTGCCGCGCATGAGCGACGCGTCGTGGGCGGCGCTCGAGGCGCACTCGTGGCCGGGCAACGTGCGCGAGCTCTCGAACGTGATGGAGCGCCTGGCCATCTATCACGCGGGTCGCGAGGTCGAGATCGAGGATCTCAACCTTCCGATCGCGCTCGGAGAAGAGACCGTGGATCGCATGGACTCGCGATCGAGCCAATACCCGGCGTCGCGACGCAGTCAGCCGCCGCCGCGTCCTGGCGTCGTCGACACGAGCATCGTGCTCGACCTCCCCGAAAAAGGGACCACGTTCGACGACCTCGAGCGCTCGATCCTCCAACAGGTGCTCGCACGCTCGGACGGCAATCAATCGAGGGCCGCGCGAACGCTCGGGCTCTCGGAGAGCACGCTACGCAGCAGGTTGAAGCGCCTGGGGCTCAAGAGCTGATAAACTCGCGCCCGAATGGCGGCATCGACAGGTGAGCTCGGCAGGGGACGACTGCCCGCACTCGCCAAATACGAGATCATCGAGGAGATCGGTCACGGCGGCATGGCCACCGTGTATCGCGCGCGCGATCCGCGCCTCGATCGTGATGTAGCGATCAAGGTCATCCATCCCCACTTGCGAGACTCTCCGGAGGTCGCGCATCGGTTCTACGTCGAGGCGCAAGCGGTCGCGAAGCTGCGACATCCGAACATCGTCGAGGTCTACGACGTCTCAGCTCAAGGCGATCGCGAGCAGTACCTCGTCGTCGAGCTCGTGCGCGGCCGCACGCTGCGCGGCATCTTGCACGATCGCTCGCCGCTCCCGCCCGAGGTCGCCGCCGGTATCGCGCTTCAGCTGCTGGACGCGCTCGCGCACGCGCACGCGCAGAGCGTCGTTCATCGCGACATCAAGCCAGAGAACGTGCTCGTCGAGATGGCGAGCGAGGCGGGCCCCACCTCGGGTGGATCGCGCGCGGAGAAGAGCACGAAGATCAAGCTCACGGACTTCGGCATCGCCAAGCTGCTCGACGCCAAGGGAGTGACGAGTACAGGCCAAGTGCTAGGCAGCCCAGCACACATGGCGCCAGAGCAGATCGAGGGCGGCGAGGTAGACGCACGCAGCGACGTCTTCGGCATGGGCGTCTTGATGTACGAGCTCATGGTCGGCCACTTGCCGTTCGAGGGCGCGAACCCCGCGCAGGTGCTGCGACGCGTGCTCGACGGGAGCTACCCGCCCGCGGAGATGGAGCTAGGGACGGTCGGCAAGAGCTGGAGCGCGATCTTGGATCGCGCTCTCGCACACGAAGCCTGCGACCGGTACGAGAGCGCCGCCGCGATGCGCGACGCTACCGCCGCAGAGCTCGAGCGCCTCGGCGTGACGGACCCGCCGATCGAAGTCGCGAAATATCTCGATGACGTGGACGGATACACGAGCGTGCACGACAAGCGCATGGTCGGTGCGCTGACAAAGCTCGGCGCAGAAGCGCGCAAGCGCAGCGACGCGATCGGCGCCGCGAACGACTACAACCGCGCGCTCGCATACGCCCCGAGCGATCCGGCGCTGCTCAAGCTCGTCAGCACGATGCACGCGTCGAGCGCGCGCAAAGACGCGGTAAAGAAAGCCGCGCCCGCGATCGGGCTCCTGCTCTCCGCGATGACGGTCGCTTTCTTCGTCACCAAGTCCATCAAGGGTCACGTGCCAGACGCCGTCGTGCCCACCACGTCGGTGCCGAGCGTCGCACCCTCCACGAGCGCCGGTCCGATCGCGAGCGCGGAGAAGGCCGACGCCAGTCCCGCACCTACGACCTCGCGCCCGCTCACCAGCGCAAGCATCAAGACACCGCTCATCGCGCCCGTCCCCGCGCTGCGAAAGATCACGTTCGTGAGCGTGAAGCCGAACGGCGTGACCGTCTCGGTCGACGACGCACCGCCGACCGGGATCACCGCCGGATCCGGCCTCGATCTCGACTACAAGCAGCACTCCCTCGACTTCAACTGTGTGACGGGCGGGCTCTGCGAACCGAAGACCCTGCGCATTCCCGAGGGCAAGACGGACGACTCAATGAGCGTCGAGGTCGCGATCAAGCCGGCCTTGCTCATCGTTCAAGGAGATGCGGCGGGCAGCTACGGCATCGAGGAGTGGCCGAACATCGACGTGAAGGTCGGCTCGCCGATCTCGGTTCCGATGCGGAGCGGCGGCCGCGATCACATCCACGTCGTCGATCGACTTCACCCGGGCGTCTCGAAGGAGGTCACCGTCAACGCTGGCCAGGAGACTACGGTGCAGGTGCCGTAGTGAGCGTGAGATCGGTGCGTACATCCCAGAGCTCTGGGAAGAACGTGAGATCGAGCGCCTTGCGCAAGAACCCGACGCCGCTGGATCCTCCGGTGCCGTGGCGGAACCCGATGATGCGCTTGACCGTCGTCATGTGACGGAACCGCCAGAGCTGGAACCGCTCTTCGACGTCCACGAGCTTCTCGCACATGTCGTATTCGCTCCAGTGTTTGCTGGTGTCCTCGTAGATCCTCTTGAAGACCGCCTGGACCTCGGCGCTCTTCTCGTAAGGCTGCGAAAAATCGCGATCGACCTTGTTCTTCGGCACATCGTGCCCGTGCCGTGCGAGCCAGCGGAGGAACTCGTCGTAGATGGAAGGCCGCTTCAAGCGGGCGTCGAGGTCCGCGAAGATCACGGGCTCGTGCATGTGCGGCTTGCACATGTTCGCGTCTTTGTTGCCGAGCACGAACTCGATCGCTCGATATTGGTAGCTCTGAAAGCCGCTCGCCTTGCCGAGAGAGTCTCTGAACTTCAAGTAGTCACTCGGCGTCATCGTCTCGAGCACGGCCCACTGCTCGAACAGCATTCGCTGGATCTGACCGACGCGCGCGAAGATCTTGAATGACTCGTCGAGGCGATCGTTTTGAAGGTGCGCCACCGCCAAGTCCAGCTCGTGGAGGAGAAGCTTCATCCATAGCTCGCTCGTCTGATGCTGGATGATGAACAGGAGTTCGTCATGGGTTTGCGTGCGCGGCTTTTGTGCCGATAGGATTTGTCCTAGACATAGGTAATCGCCGTAGGTGGATTCGCGACCCAGGTCCAAGTGGATTCCGGCTTCGAGCTCTCTGCGATTGCTCATTGCTGACGCTTATCATGCGCTGCGCGCGGCGTAAGAGGGGGCACCGCTTCACGCTAGGTGGTGGCTGGCGACCCGCGGCACTTTTTCCCGGGCCCGCGGACACTAAAGCCCCAGACTTGTGGTCTCGATCGCGGGTTGCGAGAGGGTCCGCGGTCCCGGAAGAAAGTACCGCGCGCTCGCCTGTCGGTTCGGCTTCTGCGGTGGCAGGGGGGAGAGTTGGAGTGGGTGCAGATCCAGCGAGGGCGGCAACGGATCGTGGCACTGCAACGTGCG
>ENA-OFCD01001325-OFCD01001325.1-metagenomes-genome-assembly--contig:-NODE-1325-length-12685-cov-11.028741_pt1 | contig 12685 bp, 7 predicted proteins | sample MGYA00153392_OFCD01 | MGnify analysis MGYA00153392 | reverse complement strand
TTGAGTGCTGCTTTGGCACCAGCCCCAGCCATGCAGCCAGCTGTCTGCCGTCGTCGAAATTCTTCGCGTTGCCAACGCTGGCAACCAACGCACTGGCCGTGATCGGGCCGATGCCAGGAATCATTTCGAGTTTGCAACTGGCCTCGCTGGCACGGTGCCAGATCTTGATCTGCACCTCAAGCTCCCCGACCTGTTTATCGAGTTCCTTGAGATGGTCCATCAGTCGCTGCACCAGCAACCGAAATGAGCCCGTCAACTCGTTGGAGGCATCTTCGATCAACTCCGGCACCCGCTTTGCTATGTGGGCGATGCCTTGCGGAATGATGAGGTCGAACTCGCCCAGGAGTCCGCGTATCTGGTTGGCCTGCGCGGTGCGTGCCTTGACGAAGCCCTGGCGCACACGGTGCAGCGCCAGCACCGATTGCTGCTCGATGTTCTTGATCGGCACGAACCCCATGTTGGGTCGTGCCACGGCCTCACAGATGGCCTCGGCATCAGCTGCGTCGTTCTTGTTCGTCTTCACGTACGGTTTGACGAACTGGGGCGCCATCAACTTGACGGTGTTCCCGAAGCCTTCGAGCTTGCGCGCCCAGTGGTGGGCGCTGCCGCAGGCCTCCATGCCGACCAAGCATGGCGGCAGATTGACAAAGAAAGCTGCCACCTGGTCACGTTTGAGTTGCTTCTTCAAGACGGTCTTGCCGCGCTCGTCGACCGCGTGAATCTGGAACATGTTCTTTGCCAAGTCGATGCCAATCGTCGTAATCTTCATGACGGAGGCCCCTCTCGGTTCAAGTGGTTGATGTAACGCTTCGACTTTGGCACGTTGATGCAGTTATGGGTGGGGGCGTCCATCCCATTGCTTACCCACCGCAATATGCTCCGGGCGATGCGCGAGCGCACTTCTTGTCTCGGACAACTGGCCGATACCGCGTAGGAAAACATGCCGTCATAAGTTAACCGGCGCACAGACGGCTGACTCCGCGGTACTTACATTGAGCCAACTGAACCGCGCATCCGCTTTTGCCATGTACGCAATCCTCATCACACCCATGGCGGCCCTTCAACGATTCGTAATGTTCATCGAGTAGCAGGCCGATTGAAGCGCAGGACCTGATCCATGAATCCGTCGCAGCGCGCGAGGTGGCAACTCGCCGTACTCAGCGAACTCGCCCAGCCCGGTTTCATGCACCTTGCGCCAGTGCTCGACGAGAGCAGAGACGTGCTCGACTTCAGGTGGTTGGAGGCTTCGCCCACATCGACGCGGGCACTCGGGTGCGCAGGCAAAGATTTGGTCGGTCGATCCTTGAAGCAGGTCTTGGCGGAGTGCGGGATGCGCCTCTCGATGATGGCTGCCTACCGGTCTGCCTTCCTCGAGCAGTGTTCACGAGTCGAGCGCGTGGAGAGCGAAGATGGAATGGCACTGCACCAGATTTCACCATCACCCAGGGAATTGACCGTCAAAGTCATCAACCAAGCGGCAGTCGAGCGCGTCTTGGCGGCGCAGCGTGTACTCAGTTTGCTTGAGTCGAGGGGTCAATACTCAGTCCCGGGTGGATCTCTCCGCACCAGCACGCCGTGGTCACCGAGCAAATAAAGACATCTTGAGGGCGTAAGCATCGCTTTTGCCTGCGAGTGATCTGGGTACGCACAGCTCTGAGGATTCGCGCTGCAGCGTCGGTCGCAATGCGTGGCGCCACATATAATGGACAACCGAGCTTGACGCTACGTTGGAGCCCGATTCACCCAGAGAAGGCCGCCATGCCGCAGCGAGGCCGATACAGCGCTACGCAGACCTGCCGACTCTGGACTCCGCTCTGATGGAGTCCGAGGAGTTTGCTCCGGCGCATCTCGATGATCCCTTGCGCGAAATGGCTTTGAAGCTCAGGGACGCCGAAGACGCGCTTGCACAGGCCCTGCGCACTCATTCAGAGTTTTTGTGGGCCATGGGCCACGCTCTGCGGTCGCCTCTGACTGCCATTCTCGGCTTCGCCGAACTCATGGACGCCGGGGTGCCAGCGCCGAATTCGCGCCAGAAGAACGGCTTGGAGCAGATTCTCAAAGCAGGCTGGGGTTTGCTGGCTTTGATCGACGAGATCCTTGATTCATCGCTGCTCGAGTCCGGCAAACTGCAGTTGCAGATGGAACGTCTCTCGCTTGAAGAGGTGTTGCGCGAATGCGAAGCTCTGGTTACACCTTTGGCACGCCAAAACGATGTCGACGTGGTGTTCGCCTGGCCAGCGCAGACCCTGTTCGTCATGGCTGATCGCGCACGGCTGCGGCAGATTCTCATGGCTCTCGTTGGCCATGCGCTGTCGCACAGCGGCGCCGCTGGCAGCGTACATGTGAGTTGTCACCGATGCGCAGATGGCCGTGTTCGTGTGCATTTTCGGGATACAAGCTGCGGCCGGTCGGTTGCGTGGTTGACCCACGATGACCCAGCCAACCACATCAAACTGATCATCAGCCAGCAACTGGCGGGGTATATGGGCGGCGCGATTGCAACTGAAAACATCGCCGGCCCGACCGGCAATGTCACCGCCTACTGGCTCGAATTGAACGCAGGGGGACTCACCCCATGACAATGGACCAAGACATCCTCGCCGCCAGCATCCTCATCGTGGACGACCAGGCAGCCAATGTGGAGGTGTTGCGCCTTCTACTGGGCGACGCGGGCTACACGCAGGTCACCGCAACGCTTGATCCGACGAAGGTCTGCTCCCTGCACCACCGACATTCCTACGACCTGATTCTGTTGGACCTCGAAATGCCCGGTCTCGACGGCTTTGGCGTGATGGAAGAGCTGAAGCGCAATGCGCAGGACAGCTACCTGCCGGTCATTGTGCTTACCGCTCAGCCTGGCCACAAGCTTCGCGCTTTGCAGGCCGGCGCCAAAGACTTCATCAGCAAGCCGTTCGACTTTTTGGAGGTCAAGACGCGCATCCACAACATGCTCGAAGTGCGACTTCTGTACCGCAAGCTCGAAGGCTACAACGCTGCGCTGGAGCTGGCTGTGCAGGAGCGGACAGCAGAGCTGCGCGAAAGCGAAGCGCGCTATCGCAGCCTGACCGAGATGGCTTCGGACTGGTATTGGGAGCAGGACGAACGCGGGAACTTTACGAGCGTCTCGGGGCCGGTGATGGAGATTCTGGGCCTGCGCGCTGAATCACAGGCTGATGCCAAGGGCGATGCCGCGCAATGGTCCGGCGGTTGGGACGAAACCGAGCGCACGGCGCTGCAAACCTGCGTCTCCGCCCGCCTGCCCTTTATAGACCTGGTCGTTCACCGTACCCAGGTCAGTGGCCAGCGCCAACAGTTCCGCGTCAGCGGCCGGCCGATGTTCGACGCCAGGTGCCGCTTCGTCGGCTACCGGGGGACTGGCGTTGAGTTCATGCCGAGCAGCTAGTAGGTGCTCCAGCGCGCCTCGTTTATCCAATGCATGTCACTTGACCACACGCCCAGCCAGAATCTTCTGCTGGCGGCCCTGCCAGCCGAGGAGTTACGCGCCATTGAAGCCGATCTTGAGCTCGTGCCAATGGCGCTCGGCGAAATGGTTTTCGAGCCTGGCAAAGTCTTGCGCCATGCGTACTTTCCCACTACGGCGGTGGTCTCGCTGCATTACGTGACCAGCACTGGCGAGATGGCCGAAACCGCTGGCGTGGGGCGCGAGGGGATAGTCGGTACTGCACTGTTCCTGGGCGGTCAATTCATGCCGAACTCGGCCGTGGTGCAAAACGGCGGCTACTGCTACCGGATGGCTCGCGAGCCGCTGGCGCAAGCTTTTGCAAGCGCTGGGGCGCTGCGCTCCGTACTGCTGCGCTACACGCAGGCGTTGATCGCGCAAATCGGCCAGACAGCGGCTTGCTACCGCTTCCATACCGTCGAGCAGCAGCTAAGCCGTTGGCTGCTGTCGACCGCCGACCGTGTGCCGCCAGGCGGGATGATAATGACGCAGGAACTGGTGGCGGGCCTGCTGGGCGTGCGCCGCGAAAGCATCAGCGCAGTTGCCAGCAAGTTGCAGGACGGCGGCTACATCCGCTACCGCCGTGGAAACATCTCCATTCTTGACCCGGCGGGGCTGGAGTCACGGGCCTGCGAGTGCTACGCCGTGGTGAGGGCGGAAATCCAGCGTTTACTACAGCGCGCACCGGCGGTCGCTGGCAACCCACCTTTGCAAAGCCACCATGTCTGAGAGCAACGCCATGCCAATCGCCACAAGCGCCAACAACAGCGCCAACACCAGCGCCACCACCATTACAGCCTCCGACCTCAACAACTGCGACCGCGAGCCCATTCACATTCCCGGCGCCATCCTGCCGCATGGGGTGCTGCTGGTGCTGGACAGCGACACGCTGGAAGTGCTTCAAGCCGCCGGCGACCTGCCCGGCCTGCTGGGCAAATCGCTGCACGATCTTCTGGGCAAAAGTGCCGACACTGTGTTGAACCCAGTGCAGACCGCTCGCGTGCGTCGCCTCAGCGCCGAGCAGGCGCTGACCACACCGCGTCACCTGCTGGACCCCGCGATGCGTGTGCACGCCGACATGCCGCTGGACGCCAGCCTGCATCGCTGCGGCGAAACATTGGTGCTGGAGTTCGAGGCCGCCAACATCGGCGACCCCTTTGCCTCTGACCCGCTGGCCGCCGTGCAGGACATGGTCGAGGGCTTTGACGCCGCGCGTTCTTTGCCGGCACTGTGCCAACTGGCTGCCGACCGCGTGCGTGAGGTAGCCGTCTATGACCGCGTGCTGGTTTATCAATTCATGCAAGACGGCTCGGGCTGGGTGATTGCTGAAAGCCGCGAGCCGCATTTGGAGCCTTTTCTCGATTTGCACTACCCGGCGGCCGACATCCCTCAGCAAGCGCGCGCGCTGTACCTGAAGAACTGGCTGCGGCTCATCACCGAGGTCAACTACGACCCTGCACCGCTGACGCCGTCGCTCAATCCGCGCACCGGCCTGCCGCTCGACATGAGTCACGCCATCCTGCGCGATGTGTCACCCATCCACCGCGAGTACCTGCGCAACATGGGCATCGACGCATCGATGTCCATCTCCATCATTCACGGTGACAAGTTGTGGGGCCTGATCGCCTGCCACCATTACAGCCCGCGGCGGCTTCCGCGACACCTGCGAGCGGTGTGCGAACTGTTCGGCTCGATGTTTTCCATGCAGCTGGAAGTCCGTGAAAGGGCGCAGCAATTCGAGCTGCGGCTGGCCAGCCGTACGGTACTGCAAAGCCTGATGCTCAACTTGGCCGGCGCTGACGACTACGCCGAGGGCCTGACGCAGCAGTCGCCCAACCTGCTTGACTACATTCACAGCGGCAGCGGCAGCGGCATGGACTTCAAAAACAAGGGCGGGGTAGCCGTCTGTGTGAAAGGTCAGCTTACTTTTTTGGGCAGTACACCCGACGAGATGCAGATCAGGCTTCTGGTGAGCTGGCTGGACGGGTACATGCCGCAGACCGAAGGGATCTACGCCACCGAAAGGCTCGGTGACGTCTGGGCGCCAGCAAGGGACTTCGCCGCCTCGGCCTCCGGCCTGCTCGTCATATCGGTGTCCGACGACCTCTCGGACTACATCATCTGGTTCCGCCCCGAGATCGTGGCGCGCTTCAAATGGGCTGGTCCCCCTGGCAAGGAGCTGGTGCCGGGCCCGCATGGCGACCGGCTGACTCCGCGCAAGTCCTTCGAGGTCTGGCGCGAAACCATCGTTGGCCGCAGCATGCCCTGGACATTGGCCGACAACCAAGCGGCCTTTGACCTCCGACAGTCACTTCTGCATGTGGTGTTGCGCCGCATCAACGCCGCCGCACTGGAGCGCAAGAAAGCGGCGGATCGTGACCGCCTGCTGATGGCCGAACTGGACCACCGCGTCAAGAACACGCTCGCCAACATCCAGGCACTGGTGGTGCAGACCAGCCGCAGCGCCGAAACGCTCACTGGCTTTGTTGAAGGCCTGGACGGGCGCATCCAATCCATGGCCAAGGCGCATAGCCTGCTGTCGGAAGCCCGCTGGGAGGGTGTGTCGATCGCCCGCCTGCTGCACGAAGAACTCGAGCCTTTCGGTCCGCGCGACAACTTCGTCACGATTGAAGGCCCGGACTTGGTGTTGACGCCCAAGTCGGCGCTGTCGCTGTCGCTCGCCATCCACGAGCTGGTGACGAACGCCGCCAAATTCGGCGCCTTCTCCACACCTGGAGGCACCGTGGCCGTGCGTTGGACACTGGCCGGCGACAACGGCGTCAGCCTGTCGTGGGCCGAAGCCGGTGGCCCGCGGGTGCGACCACCGTCGCGGCGCGGTTTTGGCTCGACCCTCATCGAGCGTGCCCTGGCCATGGAAACAGGCGGCCGCGCCACGCTGCGATACGAGCCCGACGGCATCGTCTGCGACGTGTTCCTGCCGCCTTCGTCGGTGCTCAGTCGCGACATCATGACGTCCGCATCAACGCGTGCGGACCAGCAAGCGCCCCACGTTGGCAGCGGCGAGCTCCCCTATCGAATCCTGGTGGTGGAAGACTCGTTTCTCGTCGTCACCTTGCTTGAAGAGATTTTTGCAGGCCTTGGGTGGCTGTCTGTGGGCCCGGCCACGCGCGTGGTCGATGCGCTGGAGCTGGCCAGGACGGGCGTCTTCGATGCCGCTGTGCTGGACGTGAACCTCAACGGTGAAATGTCGTGGGAAGTGGCGCGTGTGCTGGCCGAGCGCGGCGTGCCTTTTGTCTTCAGCACGGGCTACAACATCAAGACCGTGCTGCCGGCGGATCTCTCGGGTACGGCCGTTATCGGCAAGCCATTCCGAATCAGTGAAGTTGAAGGCAAGATCAGGGCGACGATCGCCACACGCCGCGCCGGCAAATGATGCTGCCGTACGCCGAAACCAGCTGAGTACGCTGCGCGCGGTCGTTGCGATGCACGACCAGTTCCGACTACGCCTGGAACATCACCGCTTGCTGGGAGCGACCAACGCGGAGTGTGGCGATCCATCTGAATTGGAAGTTACAGGACCGGTCGTTCGCGACGGGCTCCTTATGGCCGAGGGCTGCCACAAGCCGACTGCCTAGACAGCTGACCTTCAACTTAGGGGGTATTGCTGCGCGCGCAGTCCTACCGGTCGACAACGTGGCGCCGACTGACTGCTGCCAAGCAGGATCGCGTACTCACACTCACGGCCACTTGCGGTCATCCAAACGGCGAGAAATTCGCCCATCCAACGACCGGTTCCAAAGTACAGCCGACGTAGCCCGACATCCGCTTGAACGCGCCCATGCTCCGAAGCAGTCGCTGGCGATGTCGCCGCCCTGATCAGCACTGCGTGTAAGCCCAACGTCTGCATCTTGAACAGCCGACCAAGCGCTGCCGACCCTTCAGCGACACTCGAACTGCCGAAATTACCGCCCCGAAGCCGCCGGTCTGACCCGGACACAGGCCCCCGTTGGGAGCCCCGCGCCTGGGGGCACACATCGGCAGGCGGTGCTGCAGGCGAGCGAGGCGCAACGCAAGGCTTGGGACCATGCAGGCTTATCACTTCGGGCGCCTTGCGTGCATGCCATCGGCCAGCAGCCCAAGCGGGCGCCGAACGGCGCACCCGTTAACTTCGAGCGTCATCGCCCGGAGCAGACCACGCTGTACCGCTTGGCGCGTCCTGCCGGACACTCTCCTGAGACTGCGCCGTGCCGAGTGCGGCCGCTACAAGCTGCTGGAGTTCGGTTCTAAGCGGCACACATTCTGCCCCTTCGTTTGGGGGGAGGCATTTCCTACACGGCACCAACCTTACGCAGGTGTGCCACCATTCATCACCAGCGTCAGCGTCCTGTCGCGGATGGGGAGAAGTTCATGGTGTCGCGTCGTCGCTTTCTTCACCAGGGTGCCGGCGTCGGCGCCGGCTGGACCCTCGGCACCCTGCCCGCCCTGGCAGCGGTCTCGCGACCTTGGCACGAGGCCTCCATCATCGAGTTGCAGGCCGCGATGGCTGTTGGCGCGACAACAAGCCGTGAACTGACCCAAGTGCACCTCACGCGCATCGCTCAGCTCAACCCGCTGCTGAACGCCGTGATCGAGAGCAATCCGCAAGCGCTGCAACTCGCCGCGCAGCTCGATGCCGAGCGCGCGGCCGGACGTGTGCGCGGGCCCCTGCATGGAATTCCGATCCTGCTGAAGGACAACGTGGCCACGGCCGACGCGATGCGAACCACCGCGGGCTCGCTGGCGCTGCTGCAGAGCCGGCCGCTGGCCGACGCGCCGGTGGCGGCCAGCCTGCGCGCCGCCGGTGCAGTGCTGCTAGGCAAGGCGAACCTGTCGGAGTGGGCCAACTTCCGCGGCTTCACGCCATTGGACGCCAGCGGGTCGTTCTTTCTCAACGGTTGGAGCGCCCGCGGCGGCTTCACGCGCAATGCCTACCAACTGGGCTGGGACTCGAGCGGATCGAGCGCGGGCTCCGCTGTGGGGACGGCCGCAGGTCTTTGCACCGCAGCCGTGGGAACCGAGACCGATGGCTCGATCGTTTCGCCTGCGGGCAACAACTTGATCGTGGGCTTGAAGCCCTCGATGGGCCTGCTTCCCCAGGCCGGTATCGTACCCATCTCGCACAGCCAGGACACGGCCGGCCCCATGGCGCGCAATGTCACCGATGCCGCGTTGTTGCTGGCAGCCATGGGCGCGTCTGCCGATCCGCTGGCCTATGTGCGCGGGCTGCGCCGTGGTGCGCTGGCGGGCGCCCGGATCGGTATCGACAGCAATTTGTTTTACACCTACACAGACCCGGCGCAGGCCGCGGTGGCCTGGCTGGCAGTGCAACGGATGATCGCGCTCGGCGCCCAAGTGGTGTACGTCGACGTCGGAGATCCGTTGGCGACCTTCTACGATGCCGAATTCACGGTGCTGCTGCACGAGTTCAAGATCGACGTGGCGCGTTATCTGGCTGGTGTGACCCGGACCGACATGCGTTCGCTGGCGGACCTGATCGACTTCAATTCGAAGCACTGCCAGCAGGAGATGCGCTACTACGGCCAGGAACTGTTCGAGATTGCGCAAGAGACCAGCGGCGACCCGAATGATCCGGGGTACCTGGCCGCGCGGGCACAGTGCCTGCTCCAAGCTCGCGACCAGGGCCTGAAGGCAGCGTTTCAGAGTTTCCAGCTCGACGCGCTCGCGATTCCGACCGCCGGATGGTCGTCCTCGCACGCCGCCGTCGCCGGCTACCCGAACCTGTCGCTGCCGGTGGGCTTCGACGCAGCCAATCGTCCGGTCGGCCTGTGCCTGGTGGGTGACTGGCGTGCCGAGGCGCGTCTGCTGGCGCTGGGCTACGACCTCGAACAAGAATTGCGGGTTTGGCGGGCGCCCAGTTTTCTCGGCTCGCCCTACCCGTGGGATGGCGCCGCGCTGTGCAATGGTGGATCGACGCGCGGCGCGTTGCGCAGTGGCCTGGGTGGTCGTAAGGGACCGCGGCGGATTTGACGATCAGCCTGCCCGCCACTGCCTGCTGATGGCAGACGTGCCCGTGTTGGTCACGCAGGGCCGGCGGGCGGTGCAGAGCGTAGCTGCGCGCGATATGCCGGAGGGCGCCCGACTCCCAGCCTGTGCGGGTGAGGTGGCGCAATGATGCTGAACCCTCAAGTGACCGACACGTTGATTTGAGGAGCGGGCATCCAGCAGCCACACCGGGGTACTCCAGAGCGGTCGGACGTGACCGGCAGGTTCTGGCCGAGGGCCGCCCGCCAGTTGACGTTGACGAGCGACGGCAATCCCACACATTGCGGTCATAGAGGCCTCAACGGCCGGTCTACCGCATGTACCTGCCGGCCGGTGGCGCCGAGCGGGCACCGGCACCCGGCCCATCCGCGACATAGGCTACCCCTGAAGTCGTCACCCCAAAGCGGCCGCTCGTGTCTGTACAGAGGCTCCCCGCCGATAGCGCAGCATCAGTACGCACACACAGGTAGGCGATTGAGGCGCATGGCGCTGCCTGAGACCGTCCGATGTCACAAGATCGGGAGTCGCGCGCGCAAGCGATTGGCCGTCGGCCCCAGCGGGCGCCGGACGGCGCCTCGGTCAACTACGAGCGTTCCGACCCGAGCGGACCACGCCTTACCGCGCCTGCGCATCGCGCGTCACGAGCAGCGAGATGGATGACCCGGCCAAGGCGAGCCACACCAGAGGCCCGATCCAGATCGAGTCGACATCTTCCTCGCAAGCCGAAAACATGGCGTGACGGAATATGATGATCGGGTCGTTGTCAAGGGACTTGCCAGACTCCCTGCAACCACCAGAATCGGGGCTCGCCCACGCAACTTGGCATTTTCAACGGAGTCGCAATGCAAAAGCGTTTTCAGCCTCTGAAATACATACTCGCTGCCCTCGGAGTTGCGGCCCTGGGCAGCGTTGGAGCCCAGACACGGTCAAGCAGCGTCGAGGTTTCCAACGCGGTATCCGGACCGCACCTGCCCAGCCTGACCGGTGCGATGGCTCATCTGGAGGGCATGGGTGCAGAGAAGCGAGCCCGCCCTGTCAGGAACGTGCCGCTGGTCGACGGCCCTGGCACGGCCGTTGATTCTGTAACTCAGAGCAGTGCAGGCACCTTGGCGGCAAGCACCACGGGCCTGGGCTTCGACGGCGTCGGTGTCGGCCTGGGCAGCTACAGCCCTCGCTACGCGCCGCCGGACACGACGGGCGCGGTCGGTGCGACACAGTACGTCCAATGGGTGAATGCCGACATCGCGGTCTTCGATAAAGCCACCGGTGCGCTGGCACAGGGGTATCCCAAGGCAGGCAACGCGCTTTTCTCCGGCTTCGGCGGCCCCTGCGAGACCAGCAACGACGGCGACCCGATCGTGCAGTACGACAAGGCGGCCAACCGCTGGGTGTTGTCGCAGTTTGCGGTACCGGGCGGCACCGCCGGCTACTGGCAATGCGTGGCGGTCTCGGCCACCTCCGACGCGACCGGCGCCTACTACCGCTATGCCTTCCCCTACACAGCCTTCAACGACTATCCCAAGATGGGTGTCTGGCCCGATGCCTACTACGTCACCTTCAACATGTTCAACGGCGGGTCGACGTTTGCCGGCGCCAAGGCCTGTGCATACGACCGCAGCAAGATGCTGGCGGGCCAGCCCGCAACCCAGCAGTGCTTCCAGCTGAGCACCAGCTACGGCGGCCTGCTGCCGGCTGACCTCGATGGCAGTACGGCGCCGCCAGCCGGGTCGCCCAACTACCTGATGAACAAGTTGCAGACCACGCTGGGCTTCTGGAAATTCAAGGTCGACTGGGCGAACAGCGCCAACAGCAGCTTCACCGGCCCGACGCAGTTGCCGGTGGCGGCCTTCAATGCAGCCTGCAGCGGTGGCACCTGCATCCCGCAAGCCGGCACCAGCCAGAAGCTGGACTCGCTGGCCGACCGGCTGATGTTCCGCTTGGCCTATCGCAACATCGGCGGCGTCGAGCGCCTGGTGGTCAACCACTCGGTGCAGGTGAACTCCAGCAGCAAGCGCAACTCCGGCAACAGTGCCGTGCGCTGGTACGAGGTCCGCGGCATGGCGGCCACGCCCACGGTATTCCAGCAGAGCTCGTACAGCCCCGACACCAAGTTTCGCTGGATGGGCAGTGCGGCGATGGACAAGCTGGGCAACCTCGCTGTCGGCTACTCGGTATCGAGCAGCAGCACCAAGCCGGCACTGGCTTATGCCACGCGCCTGGCTGCCGACGCCGCCGGCACGCTGGGCGCCGAGTCGCTGATCCTGCAGGGCACCGGCGCGCAGCTCGCGAACCTCAGCCGCTGGGGCGATTACACACACCTCAGCATCGACCCGGTCGACGACTGCACGTTCTGGTTCACTGGTCAATACCTGAAGGCCGACGGCACCTTCAACTGGAGCACGCGCGTAGCTTCATTCAAGATCAACGGCTGCCAGTGAAGGTGCCATGCGGCTCGGTGGCCATGCTGGATCGAAGTGAGCGCATTGCGCCATCGATGGTGGGCGGGCTTGCTGACGGTGGCGCTCGCGACTGGGGTGGCTTGGTGGCATCGGCCACTGCCACTCCGGCTGCCTGAAGCGCCTACGCCGCCACTGGCTCTGATGCCCCCGCCGCTGCAGGCGAAGGTCGATTCCGATTCGCCTCGCCAAACAGCGGCGCCCGCTGTGGTCAAGTTGGCAGTGCTCGGCGACCCCCTTGCCGAGTCGCACGACCTGCTGCAGATATTCCAGCGCTACCACGACAGCGATGACCCCCGCCTCAAAGCGGCTGCGCGGCGCGCCTTCTCGGCTTGCACGCCAGCCTTCCTTCCACGGCCGGGCGAGACCCCATCGCCAGAGCCGCTGATCGCTGCGCTGCCGCCCACCCAGCGCATCGCGCGAGAGGAGGCCTTGCGAGCGCTCTACGCGCGCTGTCACTCGTTCATGGGTCTGGGGCGCGATGCACTGCTGGCAATGCGTGGCGATCTCGCAGCCAATGGCGGACTGCGCGAGGCCGGCCAGCACGTCAACGACCAACTGGCAGCCGGCAATGTCGAGCTGGCGAGCCGCTGGGCGACCCAGGCCCTGCGTGGCAACGACGCAGCGTCTATCGCGTCGATCGCGGGACCTCTAGGGACTCTGTTCGAAAAGCTGTCATCCGCGCGGGCAGGCGTTGATACAGCGGCCGATCGTACGGTGGCGGCAGGCTTGGCAGTCACGGCGAGGCTGGCGGGCCCCGCGTTCG
>ENA-OFCD01001323-OFCD01001323.1-metagenomes-genome-assembly--contig:-NODE-1323-length-12694-cov-3.454229_pt1 | contig 12694 bp, 13 predicted proteins | sample MGYA00153392_OFCD01 | MGnify analysis MGYA00153392 | reverse complement strand
AACGGTAGGGCGTATGTAGCCAATAGAAGCTCTGTCACGGATGACGGTTTTTTTGAAGGAAAACCTATAAAATTTAATTTATTTGCCAGCGTGCCACGCGGCGCAAAAACCGATGCTTCTACTTCCGGATTATTTAAACGTGGCGACACGGTTTCTATAAAATTCAGCACCATTGACCATACAACTTTTAATTTTTGGTCAACTTTAGAATACAATGCAAATTCGAGTGGTAGTCCGTTTGCAAGTTATACCATCGTTAAAAATAATATTGATGGCGGGGTAGGCATTTGGGGAGGCTATTCGGATGTATTTATTGACACAATTGTGCCGATAAAATGAATTAAAACACATAAATACTTCAATATGTTTATTAAGTTATAAAAATACCGTTTAAACGGTATTTGTAGTGCGAGCAGTTGTCAATACATTTGCATTATGTTTACAAACAGTGAGCATAATCCCATGAGCACTGTTTACTTTCTGAGGTTTTCCGAAAGTGCGTTTAAACGCAAGTTTTAATCCATAAACACGTTACCGATTAAAGTAAATTTTATTTTCCAAAAGAAAGACCACCGCTTACAGCTTGGTCTTTCTTGTTTGTAGGATGTTTGCATAGCGCAAAAAAACGGTGTAGGCACTAATGGTACTAATAATAAATCCGCGTTTGCCGTCTAAAATTCCAAGTTTTATAAAATAGTGTTTACAAAATCTGAAAAGTGGTTTCAACCATAAATGATAATACGTAATACGCGCAGTCTTATTTTCATAATCCAAAGCTGACCACTCGGCATAGCGCAATTGTTTTTGCACGAATTGCGAAACATTCCTGAAAGTATAATGATCGAATTTATTTTTCAGAAAACCGACTTTTAAATTCTCCGTTTCAATTTCTTCGTGCACTTGGTTTGTGTTGTAGCGACATTTATCGCGCTGAATAAGGCGAATTGTTTTATCGTTCTGCCAACCAGAATAAAAAATTTGCTCCCCTATAAAAAAATGCGTGAAACCAATCCAATAGGCGTCGAAAATATTTGTTTGAAGATTCAAAACAGATTCAATTTCATTTCTTAGCGGTTCAGTAACGCGTTCATCAGCATCCATCAATAAAATCCAATCGGTTGGCGATTGCGCAATCGCCCAATTTTTCTGATTTGAGGGTCCAGAGTAAATCCGTTGGAACAAAATTATTTGAGGAAAATTATTTTTAATTAAATCGTAGGTTCCATCCGTACTGAACGAATCCACTACAATTACAGAACTTACCCAATCAATAACACTATGCAACGCCGCCAAAATATTTTCAGTTTCATTGAACGTTGTAATTATAACCGTGAGTTCGAGTTTGTGCATTTATAAAAGAATCTTATCTATTATTTTTTTCCAAAATTAAACACAAAAAATGAATTTACCGACCAATGCGTATTTAAATTCGACAAACGGAACTATTATGTATTGCATACTACCTTGTTTGATGCGTTACTTTGCATCATAATTAAGGAAGCGTTAAAAAAGTTTACCGAACTTAATTTTAAACAAAAAAGAAAGATACGAATCGTTGCCGCGAATATCGAGACGATTAATATCGAAAAGTTCTTTGATTTCACGAGGGTTCAATCGGTTGCCAATTCTAAATGCAGATTCGATGCCGTAATTTTTAAAAATAGATTTTAATTTATTTTTTTCTATTTCGGTTTTAGGTCGCGCACCATACGGATAGGCAAGCGAAGGCGTAAAATGCAATTGGTTTTTTTTTAAAAAAGAAATATTTTCCGAAATTTCATTTTCAATTTCTGCTTCTGAAAGTTTCGACAAATTTAAATGATTGTGTGTGTGTAAAGCAAATTCAATATTCAAGTTTTCTTTCTGAATCTTTTGGAGCGCTTGGGTAGTTAAAATTTCACCGCAATCAATATGTGTAGTGCCGAGTAAATTGGTTGGTAAAAAAACGGTTGCTTTAAAATTAAATTTATTCAGCATCGGTAACGCTAAACTTTGGAACGATACGTGCGCATCATCGAAAGTAATTACAACGCTTCGCGACGGAAGTTTTTCTTTTCTTTTTTGATAATTAATAAGTTGCTCAACCGAAATAGTCGTATAGTTATGCGTTTTTAAGTAATTAAATTGCTTTTTGAGTTGCGCCACAGAAACGGTTAAAAAATCAGTTTCGCTTTCGTGAACCCTATGATACATCAAAACAGGAATGTGGCGATTAGAAAAAATCATCGAGGAAAAAATTTTACAAATTAAACACTTTAAATCCTTTTAAAAAATGGATATTATACAAAACGGTGCGCAGAACGAAAATTTAAAATTACAAATGCGTAAAGGCGTTTTAGAAATGTGCGTTCTGAGTGCCATCAACGCGACAGAAGAAATTTATCCGAGCGATATAAAAAAAGTTTTAGACGGCTCTGGACTAGACATCGTGGAAGGCACGCTGTATCCGTTGTTGACGCGCTTAAAAAACAGCAACTACTTAAGTTATAAATGGCGCGAATCGGAAAACGGACCACCGCGAAAATATTATTGCATCACTGACACCGGTAAATTTTATTTGCATCATCTGAATACGGAGTGGAACGAAATTGTACAATCTGTTTCTCAGGTTTTAACCACCACAAAACAAAATTAAAATCATCTATCTCATTTAAGAATTTTCAATTAAAAAAATATGAACAAGGTATTTAGTATAAATCTCGGCGGCATACCAGTCACAATAGACGATGACGCCTACGGCATTCTCGAAAACTATTTACAATCGCTTCACAATCACTTCAAGCAAGGTGAAGGTTACGAAGAAATAATTTACGACATCGAAAACCGCATGGGTGAACTTTTGAAACAAGGTTTGGAAGGGCGCGCCATTGCGAATACGCAAGATGTCAAGAATGCTATTTCTGTAATGGGAAAACCGGAAGATTTTGGCGCAACGCCCGTTGAACCTGGCGTAAAAAATAATTTTACGGACAGCGCAACGGAAAAAAGCGACACAAAAACACCTACTGGAAAATCATTTAATTTTAAAACGGGAAAACGCCTCATGCGCAACCCCGATGATAAAATTATCGGTGGTGTTTGTTCTGGACTTTCCGCATATCTCGGATTTGAAGATCCGATTTATATCCGTATTGCTTTTTTACTTCTTTTCTTTTTAGGTGGTTCAAGTTTTTTAGTTTATTTTATTCTACTCGCCATCCTTCCAAAAGCTGTTACTACAGCCGATAAACTCGCTATGCGGGGCGAAACTGTTGACGTAAATTCGATTGCAGGCGAAGTGAGTAAAAATCTTGGTGATAAAATTAATTCTGTCATTGATTATTCTAAGCAACATAATTATAGAAATAGGAATATTTTGACGCGGATACTTTCCGCAATAGTCAATCTGTTCGCAGGGGGCATTAAATTTTTTGTTATTTTTATTTTAGTCATCATTGCTATTGCATTCGTTGCCGCTTGGTTTGGAATTTCGGTAGGTTATTTTGCAGCCTTACCTTACGCTAATATGTTAGTCAACGACGATAAAGTGATAACCGCTTCGACGATAAATATTTTCTTTTTGGTGACTATCCCGCTCTTAGGTGTAATTCTATTTTTGAGGAGAATTTTATTTAAAAAAAGTAGCTCCATTGGTATCAATATCGCATTGGTTGGCATTTTCTTAATCAACCTCTTTTCATTGATATTTTTTGCCAGCTCAACCGCTAAAGATTTTTCAAGTAAAGACACTAAAACAGAAGAGATTACTTTGCCACAAGTTAATAACGCCGTCAACCTCATCGGTGAACCCAAAAAATCCAATGAGTCCGATGAGTTTAACATTGGTATTCATTTCGACAACTCCAGTTTTAACGACAATGGATTTTTGATTGAAAGCATTCCGTTCACTGTTAAACGCAGCACCGATAACGCTTTCCATTTAATAAAAAAAGAAACTGCGCGCGGTAGAACTTCGGAAGACGCTAACACAAATTTACAAAAAATAGTTTACAACACTTCGGTTGTAGGTAATGCGGTGAAGTTGCCGCGCGCATTCCAAATAAATAAAGGCAATTTGTGGCGCAATCAACAAGTGAGTTTAACGCTGTTTGTACCTGATGGAAAGTTTTTTACGTTGGATAAACAATTGCAAAACGTTGCCATCGTTTCTTTGGAAGAAGGCGATATTAATAATTTACCCGAATGCGACACGAATGTGCACACTTGGAAAATGACGAAAGATGGAATTGTTTGTGTAACCACGAAAGAGTTGGAGAGCCTTTAGTACGATTTGAATTATAGTGTAGAAATAACGCGCCAACAACGCCACCTGCTAAATAAATTTATGGGATTATCATAGAGATAAGTAGTTGTTATTAAATAAACGACAATTAAAAAATTTATAGTAAAAGTTTTTTGTGTCACGGTATTCGGAAATTATGGTTTTAGGAAGGCGAAGCCGACCTAAAACTATAATTTCCGACAGTTTTGTGAGGCTCAATGCCGAACAAAACTGAATAATAAAAGTGATCATTATATAATGCAGCCTACTTATCTGTGCTTTGTGAATCTTTAATTCCTTATGAACTTTGTGCTTAAAAAATCGCGGTACATTATTAGCACAAAGAAACACAAGAATAACACAAGAATAAAGATCCACAAAGACACCGTTTGAGTAAAGTTTGACTAAGTAAACTATTGCCCTGTTAAGTGTTTTAAATTAATCACCTCTCGCTCGGTGAGTGTGCGATACGTACCGCGCGGAAGATTTTTTTTGCTCAATCCGCCGTAGTACATTCTATCGAGTCGTTCTACTTCGTAGCGCAGATGTTCAAAAATTCTGCGGATGACGCGATTTTTACCAATATGAATTTCGATATACAATTCGTTTTTACCTTCGTCGGGTACGAATTGCAAATTATCCACTTCGGCAACACCATCTTCGAGTGTCACACCTTTTAAAATTTCTTCAAAATCCGGCATAGAAATATTTCTATTCAGCACCACGTGATACACTTTTTTTATTTTGTAACTTGGGTGCGCCATTTTTTGCGCCAAGTCGCCGTCATTTGTCAAAAGCAATAAACCCGTTGTATCTCTATCCAATCTTCCGACAGGAAAAACGCGCGTCTTAACGGTTCTGTTCACGATGTCTAAAACTGTCTTTCTACCACGTTCATCGCTTGCTGTCGTAATCGTATCTTTCGGTTTATTGAGCAAAATATAAACGCGATCTTCTTCGGGCTTAATCGTTTTCCCTTTATACACCACAATATCGTTCAATTTCACCCGATAGCCTGGTTCTTTCACCACTACTCCATTCACTTTCACTTCACCAGCTAAAATAATTTCACCTGCTTTGCGTCGCGCTGCAATATTACATTGCGCAACATATTTATTGAGGCGCATATCATTGATTTCGCTTACACCCGTTTCTTTTATTGTAGGTTTAAAAACAGGTCGCTCGCTCAAAAAAGTAGATTTTTGCGACAAAACGTTTTTTGGCACCGACGGCGATACACTTGCACGCGGATTCGGCTTTGAACCTAAACGCTCATTCGTTCGTGCGTTTGGTCGAGAGCTTGATCCTGTATTTGGTCGAGTGTTTGGTCGAGCGTTGGGACGTGAATTTGGTCGCGCTGGCGGTTTAGGTCGCATAAATAAAATTTAAAAGGCAAATTTACAATTTTTAACCTAATTAATTACAAATTCTTAATGTCACTCGTCGTTTTCAAGCTAATAAATTTTTATTCGTAATAATGCGTGTGTTTGTCACGTTTTATAAATGTCGTTTCTTTATACACACTAATTTCTTGTGTTGCGTAGAATAAGTCTATTCTTCAACAATTACTTAATTTTTTTCATCGAAAGATGTTATTACAAATTCTGGCGTGCTACTTTTGGTACTGTAATCAAAAATGACCGAACAAAATATTCTACCCTTTTCATCCAACAAGTTTATTGGTTCCAACAATACTCATTTGAATTAGTAATTTTCAATTTTTCAACACTAATAAAAGTTTATTTTTAATGGCTATTCTGATTTTTTTTATTGTACACTGGTATCTATCTGCCTTCTCTCAAACATTTTTTCTGCATCGTTATGCAGCGCATGGCATGTTTACAATGTCTAAAGGTTGGGAGCGTTTCTTCTTTATTTTTACATTTATCACACAAGGCGCATCGTATTTTAGTCCGTATGGTTACGGCGTACTTCATAAAATGCACCACGCTTACGCCGATACAGATAAAGATCCGCACTCGCCCATCTTTTCTAAAAATTTTGTGGATATGATGTGGGGGACTTATGTGCGTTTCAACGACATCATTCACAGAAATTTAATAACTGATACGCGTTTTACTAAAAATGTACCGAAGTGGAAATGGTTCGATTCCGTCGCCGATCATTTAGCAACGCGTGCTACATGGGGAATCGTTTATTTTATTATTTATTACAGTTTGGTGACGGTGTGGTGGCAATGGATTTTATTTCCAGCAACGCTTTTCATGTCGCCTATACATGGCGCTATCATTAATTGGTTTGCTCATAAATTTGGCGATAGCCCGTTTGAAATGACGAACACTTCGACCAATTTATTTAAAATTGATCTTTTCACGATGGGAGAAGGTTATCACAACAATCATCACCGTTTCGATTCCAATCCAAACTTTGGTGTAAAGTGGTACGAGTTGGACATGGCATATCCAATAATTTTAGCTTTAGATAAAATGCGCGTCATAAAATTGAAAGCGATTGTTCCTTCTGCGCAACATTAATCAAAAAAAAAAGAAATTACAACCGTTTATATCTTAATTTTGTTTCTTCAAAAAGATACAAACGGTTGATAGGTTCACATTACGACGGCGCACATACCGATTCTCAATTCCCCACTCTGCGAGATAGCTTGGCGATACCTATTTTGTTTTTGAGTATCGTTTGGGGTGAGCATGTTTTAGAATTTTTACTCAATTTCGATTTGAGTAATTGGGGAATTTATCCACGCGAAAAATTTGGCTTGCGCGGCATTTTATTTGCACCAATTTTACACGGCAGTTGGGCGCATCTCACATCTAATAGTATTCCGTTTTTAGTGTTGGCGACTTTGCTTTTTTATTTTTACAGAAGCACAGCCCTCGTAGTTTTCACTACTTTATATTTTGTCACAGGGTTTTTAGTTTGGCTTTTTGCGCGCGGTGATGTTTTTCACATCGGTTTGAGTTATGTTGTCTATGGTTTGGCATTCTATTTTGGTCAGGCGTTTTTAGGCGAACAGTGCGCAGAAGGATTATTTCGCTTTTTATTCTCATTTTTTACGGCGGTATTCTTTCTGGTTTGCTACCCACGCGCGAAATAATGCAAATGAATGTGAGTTGGGAAAGTCATCTCATTGGCGCGATCGTCGGTTTATTTTTAGCATATTTTTTAAAAGAAGAACTCGAAGCGGATGAAATTGAAGAAACTGACTTACCGATTGAAACACACACCTACTTTTTACCGCGCGATATATTTGAAAAAACATTAGCGCAACGCGCAGAAGAGCAAACTCGAAAACTTGCCGAAGAACAGTTAGAGCGTGAAAGACTAACGCACGAAGCAAGCTACAACACTACCGCCACGCAAAGTTTTAGCGAATGGTTCCGTAATCATAGTCTGTAAACGCACCTTTAAATTATTTTTTAAAAGTTTTTGTGTTCAAGTTTTAGTTTTTTTAAACCTGTAATAGAGTGTATAAAGCGCGAGAACAATTGTAGAAAGCGAAACTACTAATCCAATATCGCTGAATCTGTAATTTTCAGATCTGCCTAAAATTAAAGATAGAAAAAATACCGCAGCACACAGTAAAGAGAGAAAAGTACTTTTATTCATAAGTTGTTTTGTTTTTTAGAAAACAAAAATTTTCTAAATTTTTTGTCAAATAAAAATACAAACTAAAAACGATATTCGCAAATTCTTATGCGCTGCTGCCTTTCAAAAATTAATTACAGAAATTTTTTACGCAATCTTTTTTTCATTTACTATCTTGCACTCAAATTATTGCAGCAATTAAAGGTTTATGCTAAAAAAACTGACTCTCACACATTGGATTTTTATTGGGCTTGTTGCGGGTGTTCTCGTCGGATATTTTTTTCCAACGGTCGGTCGCGAGATGGATGTGTTCAGTAAAATATTTCTGAATCTGATTAAATCGCTCGTTGCGCCGTTGTTGCTTTCCACTTTAATTATTGGCATCGCTGGTCACGCCGATTTAAAACAAGTCGGTAGAATGGGTTGGAAATCTATTTTGTATTTTGAAATTGCAACGAGTTTTGCTCTCATCATTGGCTTAATTTCTGCTAATATTTTTCGCCCTGGCGATGGCGTAGACTTAAGCGGCGTAACTGGCGGCAACAAACCTGCCCTTATTAAACAAACTTGGAAAGAGATTGTAGTACATACTTTTCCTGAAAATATTGCTAAATCAATCGCCGAAGGACAGGTTCTACAAATTGCTGTTTTCGCTATCATTTTCGCAATGGGATTAACGATGGTGAGAGAGCCCCACAAAAAACGTTTACTCGATTGGACGGAAAGTATCGCCGAAGTGATGTTTAAGTTTACAAAAGTGGTGATGTACGTTGCGCCGTTGGGTGTTTTTGGTGCTATGGCATATGCCGTGAGTATTATGGGTGTGCAAATTTTCGGACCGATTCTAAAATTAGTTTTGACGCTGTATGCGGCACTGTTTTTTTATATTTTGCTCATCCTCTTTCCGATTACGCGCATTTTTAAAATTAAATTGGTCAAGTTTTATAACGCCGTAAAAACCCCCGTATCCATTGCATTCGGCACTGCAAGCAGCGAAGCCGCACTTGCGCCCGCGATGCAAAGTTTAGAAGCGTATGGCGTTCCGCGAAAGTTCGTCAGTTTTGTTTTACCAACAGGCATGAGTTTTAATTTAGACGGAACGACTTTATATTTAGCAGCGGCATCGGTTTTTGTGGCGCAAGCCAACGGCATACAACTCAGCATTGGTCAACAAATTACTATTATGCTCACGCTCATGTTGACATCGAAAGGTGTTGCAGGTGTTGCGCGGGCTTCGCTCGTCATTCTGCTCGGCACTTTAGAAATTTTCGGCATTCCCGATAAACCTGTTTACATCATTCTTGCCGTTGATGTTATTATGGATATGGCGCGCACTGCTGTGAATGTTCTCGGCAATTGCCTCGCTACTGTTGTTGTTGCTAAATGGGAAAATGAATTTGAGGATTAGTTTTTTAGGTTTAGTAAAATGTAAAAAGAATAAGACTTCTGTTTTCTTTTTTAGTATTAATTCCGTAATCGTCGAAGCTTCTTGAAAAATCTTTGACTGATTTTACATTGATTAAAAAATTGTATTGCTTAGAAGGTAAATGTGTTTCGTTTATGATATTTATATTAAGTGAATTTTCAACAATAGAAATGACAGTATTTAAGTCAGAACGAATAAAAATCTCATTAGTGCCAATTTCGTTTGTATGAAACGGTTTTCCTTCCAAATTTACAATCTTTTCATTGCCGCTAAACGTTAAAACTTGGCATAATTCCATCCTTTGTTCTTTTTTAAAGTTTAAATTCAAAATAAATGCTATCTTTTTAAGAATTTCTTCAACATCTACATGACTCTTGACCGAATCTTTATTTTTATAAATAAGATTAAACTTTTTATCGTTTAAAGAATCTGGAAAAATTATTTTTTGAACATTTGGGTTTATAAATTTTCCTAAAAGTGTATTTAAAGGGCAATGTGAACCACAAAATTGACCTATATCTGTTGAGCCAATAACTTGATTTTGATTTTTAGAGCCTAAGACCTTATCTTCGCTCAATTCAAAAAAATCAAATATGCTGGAATCTTTAAAAATTCTATTCGCTTTTTGTATAATTGAATCCTTTTTTAAAACTTCCCCCACATTAATTGGTAGGTTAAAGACTTTTCTACTTGAATTAGATGAACTAAAATTGCATTTTTTCAGAAAATCAGTGAGTTTTTTTTCGTTTAAATCGCTCGGCATACCTACAAACTGAATAATACCTTTATTGTCAATTAAAATTGTACGAGGTATTGAAAATGCACCATTAACCATTAAACCATAATCTCTAACGGTTTTCATTTTTTCGTCATTCGCAACAATGGCATTCATTTTTGTGTGATTCAAAAATTCTTTTACCTTAGCAGTTTGCTCACCTGTTACAGACAGAAAAACGATATTTGGATTATCTTTAAACTTATCCTCTAATCTGTTCAAACGAGGTATAGCTTCAACACAAGGTGCACACCACGTTGCCCAAAATTCTAAGACAATAGCTTTATTTGAAAAATCTTTATTACTTGGTTCGTTAGCAATGAAATGTGAGATAGTTATTGGTATAGTTTTATCGCGATCTTTTACGAGCTCTTGCGCAGATAGTTGAGCGTATAATATTTGTAGCAGCAGTAAAACGAGTATTAAACTTTTATTTTTCATTATAAACGTAAAAAAATTTGACTTACAAAAAATTTAAAAAGAGCAAGAGATTTAATTCTTGCTCAATATTCGTGAATCAGAAATTTACATGAATCTTTAAATGCCCTTTAACGCTATCGATAGGTGTTAAAATCATACCAAATTTATTACTAAACCAGTCTCGTGTTATTGAGGTATCAATTTTGCCAGATAAGTTATAGTCATTTCCCATACCTTCTTGAATTCTCAACTTTCCTTTTATTTCACCTTGAATTGTATAACCAATTCCACTAATTCCACCAATTCCACCAAAAGGATACAATGCAAAACCAATACCCTGTTGTTTTTCAAAATTTTTAATCTCTGTATCAGTGTTATTAAATGGTAGTTTATCACAAAATTCAAAACAAATAAAAAGTAACAAAATGAAAATTATTGCAAAATATTTATATTTCATGATTAATTTTATTTACACAAAGTAGAAAGTCCTGAAAAACTTTCATTATTAGGAATTAGACTTTCACCTTGAAATGAAAAAGCTTTTTGACCATCAACAATAATTGGTTTATAACAATCAAACTTAACAATTCTCAATTCATTATTCTTAATTTTAGAAAAAATTAGATCTTTTGCATCAGAAATATTATCCGCTTGATTCAGTCTTCAGACCTTATCCTGTTGCATAAAATTAGTATTTTTGTTTTAAGATACAAAAATTATGAATAGCATTATAAGTGAATTTAATTGTTTGATGCTTCCAGACGCACGTTTTGAAAATAATTTTAGTGAGATTCTCTTAGCATTAAATGATGGCTTAGGATTATCTTTTTCACGTGCTTTGGGTGACAGACTTCGCAAATCCGCTTGGCGATTATTTTCACGAGAAGAATTAGACTTACAAGTCGGGCATCGTGAGTGCAGTTTAAAGCGGTGCAGTGAAGAAAAAATTATCTTAGCTATTGAAGATACAACGGATTTAAACTACTCGCACCATAAAAGTAAAGACTGGGCAGGTCGTTTAGGTGGTCCGAATGATAATAAAGTTTTTGGTGTTAATGTACATACCAATATGCTATTAACCACCGATGGTGTTCCTTTGGGCATTGCTTATCAAAGAATATGGCTACCATCTGAAGGGCATCAAGGTGTAAGAATTGAAAAAATTCCAATTGAAAATAAAGAAAGTTTTAAGTGGATATTAGCTTTACGTCGACTTAATGCGCTTTGGAAAGACAAAAGCAAAGTACCATCATTAAAATATCAGACAGAGAATCTGATTTTTATGAATTATATGAACATTCAAGAGAACCGGGTGTAGAATTATTACAAAGAGTTCATTTTAAGAATAGAAAGGTTATTTTTGAAGGGAAAGAACAATATTTGATAGAAGTCTTAAAGCAATTGCCCATTTTAGGAAGTGGACGAATTAAAATACCTCGCAAAGCAAAAGTCGAAGAACGTATTGCTGAAGTTAATTATTATGCTACTTCTGTCAAAATACCACCTTCGGGGAATGTTGGTAAAGGGCGTATTTTAGAAATGCAGGTTATATGGGTAAAAGAACAGTCTGATTCAAAAGATGCCATAGAGTGGATTTTTTTAACGACGCTATCTGGGCAAACGCTTGAAGATGTACTCAAATGCGTTAAGTTTTACACCTATCGCTGGATTATAGAACGATTTCATTACATTCTCAAGCAAACGCTTTTTATTGAAGCAATACAGATTGATGATTTTACAAGACTCAATAATGTTTTACAAATTTACTCTGTTATTGCATGGCATCTATTATGGTTGTACAGATTGGGACATTTAGAATTAACAAATCTGGCAACAGATTATTTTGATGAACAAAGTATAGAGGTTTTAGAAGTAGTGACGAAGAAAAAAATAAGAACCGTAGACCAGTTTATTAAAGCCATCGCTCAACTTGCTGGATTTGAACAATCTAGGCAGCAAAGAAATCCTGGCGAAAAAACGCTTTATTTAGGAATGATTAGATTTTTTGCCCTTTACAAGGGATACATCGCAGCAAAGACGTTTTATGCGACAGGATAAGGTTTTCAGACTGAGTCTTAGTATGCTGGGGTCTCCGACCCCATACTAAAAAAGTGTTAAGAATAATAACCACTCGGCAACATCGGACCAATTAGTTCCATCAAATCTATTTCAAGTAAACCTTTTCTACCACAATAATAATCAATGGCACTGCTGTAAACATAGTGGGTTGGATCAGAAACGATGCCAG
>ENA-OFCD01001322-OFCD01001322.1-metagenomes-genome-assembly--contig:-NODE-1322-length-12704-cov-2.537118_pt1 | contig 12704 bp, 8 predicted proteins | sample MGYA00153392_OFCD01 | MGnify analysis MGYA00153392 | reverse complement strand
GGAGGAAATGATCAATACTGAATTGTTAATACAGAATTGCAACTTATTCATTCTCAGAAATACTTTCTAACATATCTTTTGAATAAGAAACATCATTCTTTTTAGGCCCAAATGGTTTTTAGCCTTTGATAATTTTAATCAAAGATAGTTAGGCTTTTAATTGATTTATTGAGTGTGGCTTTTTAAGGAATTCTAACAAAAAAAATCTCCGATAGTTTTAATATCGGAGATGTAATTTTTTTTAAGCAGTTGGGTCTATTAACGCCGCTAACTTATTATCTGTAAAAAACTTATCCCGGTGTACTTGAAATTCTTCATGCAGTGCAGTAACTATCTGTACACTTGAATCTACTTCTTCATGAATATCAGGTAATTTTTTATCAAGCAGGGCAACACCAAGGTTTATATTATCAACTTCAATTTGTGCTATCTTTTTAAGCACCGATGTTTGGCTGTGTTTAAGATCATCAAGTTCTCTTAATATCTTATCCATCAATTCCAGTTTTTGCATTTTTTCCATTTGTCTTTATTTATTTTAAGGCGAAAGATTATTATGCAATCGGACTTTATCCAATTTATATTTCTTTTGGATCTGTTTTCATCGCAGACAAAGTAAAGCAAGGTTGGAAAAAATATTTGCAACCAGTTTTTATTGCTATTCCCATTTTATTTTTCGCCCTTATGTATAATATTTTTTTTCCAAACAAGAGCCCTGAATATATAATAACCCACAAACAATCTTATCAAAAACTTGGTTTACTCCGTTGGGAAGACGGTAAAGACCATTCATTACCACAAGACTACGCTGATATGTTAGGTTGGAAAGAGTTAGCAATTAAAGTTGACAGCATTTATTTAAAATTACCAAGCAGGGAAAAGACACTTATTCTTTGTGATAATTATGGACAAGCAGGAGCAATAAATTATTACACACAACAAAACATAAAAGCAGTTTCTTTTAATGCTGATTATATAGATTGGTTCGATTTAACTAAAAAGTATGAAAACTTACTCCGAATAAAAGAATTAAGAAATACAGATACCGAACTAAAAGAAACATCGTCTTTTTTTAAAACTTCATTTATAGGAGGTTCCATAACAAACAAATATTCAAGAGAATTCGGAACTACAATATTTGTTTTTGTTGGTTCAAAAATTGACATCAACAACAGAATTAAAGCTGAGATTTTAGAGAATAAAAACTACCGGTGATCGGCGGTTTGTTGCAAATAAATTTATTATAACGGGGCAAGATCAATCGCTATCCAAAATATCACCCCTTAAGCAATATTGAGGAAAACAAAGCAAATTAATAGAGCTGTTTTTATTGATGAGATGTTGAGTTGCTTTCAATAATTAAAATCGCCCTTTATTATTCTTTTTTTGCAGGCAGCGTAAAACCAAAGCTGGTGCCAACATCAACTTTGCTGCGTACATGAATTGTTTGTTGGTGGGCTTCTACAATGTGTTTGCAAATAGCGAGACCAAGACCGCTGCCGCCTGCTTTGCGGCTGCGTGCAAGATCTGTTCTGTAAAAACGTTCAAATATTCTGGAGAGGTGTTCTTCGGCAATTCCATAACCATTATCGCTTATTTCTATCAACACGTTATTGCCATCCACGTTGTAAAAACTGGCTTCTATTATACCGTTTTCTTTGCCGTATTTTATACCGTTTTCTGTAAAATTTAAAAATACCTGTCTTATTTTTTCTTTATCTGCAAATACGGTTAAAGGAAATTCGCACCCTTTTTTTATACCGAAAACTATATTTTTTTCTGCAGCCTGCAATTGCAGCGAATCGAAAACTTCTTTTATAAGATCCTGCACAATAAAAGGTTGGTGGGTTAACTTCATTTCACCAATTTCCAGGCTTGAAATTTCATCCAGATCATCGAGCAAATTTACCAGCCTGTCAACGTTTCGGGATGTATTTGCCAAAAACTTTTCGTTTACTTCATTGTTGTGCAATGCACCGTTTAGCAATGTGTGTACATATCCCTGTATGGCAAAAATTGGTGTCTTTAATTCGTGGCTGAGATTTTGTAAAAATTCTTTTCTAAAAGTTTCGTTTTGCTGAAGGGTTTCTATTTCTTTTTTTCGCTGTTCTGCCCACGCTTCCACATCTTCTCTTACTTCGTCAATACCTTTTTGCGGTAAAATATTTTTATAATAAAACTCTTCTTTTTTGGTGGCTTTTGTTTGATAAATGAGTTTATAAATCAGTTTTATTTTTCGGTAAATAAATGTTTGCAGTGTAAATAAAATTAACCAGTAACTGCCGGCAAAGATGATGATAAACGATAAAGGAGCCACCCACCAAACCGGTTCAAAAATTAAAATAGCTATGCTTATGGGTATAGATAATATAGCTGCGGTGAGAAGCGATAATTGTTGTGGAGATAAATGCCTGGTGGAAAGCATGGGTTAGATGTTAGACACAAGATGTTAGATGATAGACGTTAGGCACAAGATATGAAAAGAGGTGGAAAGGTTGGTAGTTGATGGTTGACAGTTGGTAATTTGCAAATCACAAAATTTAGTGGTCAGTGTTCGTCGTCTGTGTTCAGTCATTCGTATTTATTCGTCCGTCGTCCTCAGTCATGCAGCACCCAATTACATTTCAAATTTATACCCCACACCTTTTACTGTTGAAATACAATCAACACCCAACTTTTGCCGTATTTTTCTAATGTGCACATCAATCGTTCTGTCTCCCACAATAACATCTGTACCCCATATTCTATTTAATATTTCATTTCTCAAAAAAACCTTTCCGGGTTTTGATGCAAGCAGCGCTACCAGTTCAAACTCTTTTCTTGCGAGTACAATTTCAGTTTCGCCAAAAGAAACCAAATACTTTTCTCTGTCTATAACAAAATTGCCCACTTTTATTGTACCGGTTCCTTCATTTGCCAGCCTTCTAAAAAGTGCATTTACTTTACTTGTAAGAATTTTAGGGCTTACAGGTTTGGTTATGTAATCGTCTGCACCGGTTTCAAGCCCTTTAATTTCTGAACTCTCATCAGCCATTGCTGTTAAAAAAATAATTAGTGTTGGGTTAAATATTGGCTGAGAACGGAGTATGTTGCAAACTTCAATACCATTTTTGCCGGGCATCATCACGTCGAGAATAATAAGATCAGGCATGTGCTGCTTCGCTTTATCTAAAGCTTCATTTCCATTTTTGGCGGTAACTATTTCATATCCTTCGGCTTCAAGATTAAAAGATAAAATTTCCAGAATATCCGGCTCATCGTCGGCAATAAGAATTTTTTTTACTGTACTCATAATCTAAAGGTTGAGCAAAAGTAAACTTTCTGATAAGCCATAGTTGCGTTAAATGAACGTTATAACATTATTAAATTGTTAACGGCAGAGCAACAGTTTATTTAAAATAACAGTCCTGGCAACATACACCATAAAAAATGCACCATATTTGCAAATGAATATTATCATATGAAGTTTATATTTTTTACCTGTTATTTTTTTCTTGTTTTATTTGATGCGGTTGCCTTTTCGGATACAACAAATATCCCTATTGGGCGAAAAAGCAGACACGATGATATACGTAGAGAACAGATAAACATTGACAAACTTGATGGTAAATTTGATGGCATGGTTAGCGCCGGAGCCGACGAAAATATTAATAATCAGCTTGCTGATGCGCTTTACCGCAAACCCAATGAAATGCGCCAGTGGATTGAAACCAATGATACGCAATTGCCCACCAACAATGATAAGGTCCGTTATTTAAGAAATATTGCAGAAATATTAAATTATTTTAAAATAAGCAGAAAATTAAATGAAATAAAAATTACTGAACTACCTGCATTGCTTAACACATTTGAAAAAATGCTTAAAGCAAAAGTTTCCGGCGAATCTATTTTACCATTTTTACAGGCTTCGTCATACATGGTAGCTAAATTAAATACGAGAATATTTGTAGAAGAAAATGACAGAAATGCTGCTGAAGCTATAATATATCTAAAATATGTAAGCCTTCATACTGACAAAATATTAGAAACAATTGCACCATTTGCAAAAGAAACCTTTGCTGACAGCCTTGTGGTGGTTGCATGTAAATTAAACCCGGTGCAGTTTTATAACTACGCCCAATCTGATGGCAGCACTGTGGGGAAATTAATACGGCGTAACACAGACAGAATGGTAGTGCAGGTTGCAGCACTTAGCAAAACAGACAATGCACTTTTTTACTTTCCTTTTTTGGATGATCTGCTTTCTGAAAGGCAAAGCATAGACAGCATTAAAAAATTTGTGGGAGATGGCGATAAAGGATATGACAGTGTGGGATATTTTAAACTGCTGGTAAAAACTGCAACGGCTTATTCAAAACGAATGGCGAAGCCTTTTTACGACACTGCTATTGCCTATTACGGTGCAAACGGGCTTTTAAAAACGTTACATACAAAAGCGCTGCAGCATTTTATAATTCCCATAAATAACCTACACGAAGAAAATAACCTTGCTGTAAGAATGCGAGCCATACAACCCCTTTCCCCGGCGGAACTTTATTACATGATGGTGATGGGTGAAAACGATATTTATACCAGCAGTTACAAGCACAGTTTTGAAAGACTTCTGCAGTTGATGGGGCCAAAGCCAAAGGGCGATTCCCTTTTACTTGCTGTAAATTTTAACCAGTTTAGAAAGTTTATAAAAATGGCTGCCAATTACAATCAGCTGGATACTTTTTTAAAAACAATGCCGCCTGAAAGATCGGAGCAGCTGATGAAAGCTTTTGTATCGCAGCTGGATAACAACCTGGAAGGCGCAGTAGATGTTGCAGATTCTTACAGCAGTGTTTCTAACAATAATTTACAACAGGCCATGCTGCAAAATGTAACCGATAATGAGTATAAAGCTATTGTAACAAAAAATGCAAAAGCAAAAGTTATTTATGGGTTATTAAAAACTATTTTTCTTTCTTTAAATGATAACAAGGTTGATCTTTCTACACAAATTGGTATACCGCCTATTTATGAAGTTGAAGATAAATATATAAGGGATGGAAAAGGCAACCTTGTAGAGCAGGTTTTTTTTTATGGAGATAAAGACGGTAAATTATTTTATCCATCCTTTAGAAATTCCTTTTCAAACAAAGAATGGAAAGTAACTGAAAAGAAAGAATGGATGGAGGCAGTTTCGTTGAAAGGAAATGTAATGGTTTTTGCAAATAAACCGCTGGATAATGATGCCAATTTAGATGATACAGCGCAGATACACCTTGCGAAATATTTACAAGAACAAAGCCTTAAACCTACAGTAATAGTGCATCGTGGCCATAGTTACTGGCTGGATCGTACTATGAGCAGAATGCCGGGCGATGCGAAGATTGTAGTATTGGGATCATGTGGCGGTTACCAAAACTTAAATGAAATTTTGGAAATAAACCCGGAGGCACATATTATATCTACAAAAGAAATTGGAACAGGAGATATTAACCGGCCGATACTAACTTATATAAACCAGGTGTTTACTGCCAACAATAATTTATCCTGGCCTAAAATGTGGCAAAGTCTTACAGGAATTTTTTCTAAAGACCCAAGCAAAAGTGTAAGAGACAGCTGGGATGATTATATACCCCCTTACAAAAACCTTGGTGCTATATTTTTAAAAGCCTACAATAAAAATATGCAGAGTGAATAACCTTACTGAAAAATTTTTGAATGAAAACAGTGTATGTTTTTAGTGGGCTGGGTGCAGATGAACGGATTTTTCATAAAATTGATTTTAGCAGTTATGATGTTCATTTTATTAAATGGATAACTCCTCAAAAAAATGAAAGTATTGAAAGTTATGCGATGCGGTTAACCTTACAAATAACAAAGCCGCTTCCGGTTTTAATTGGCCTTTCTTTTGGTGGAATGATGGCGGTAGAAGTCGCCAAACATATTGCTACAGAAAAAATCGTTTTAATATCATCAGCAAAAAGCAAAAATGAAATTCCATTTTATTTTAGGCTTGCGGGCAAACTTAAACTCCCTAAAATAATTCCTTCAAAAACCTTAATTAATATAAACGTTTTTACTAACTGGTTTTTCAGCAACAGAACTGTTGAAGATAAAAAAATGCTTTCTGCTATTTTGCACGATACCGAACCGGTATTTTTAAAATGGGCTGTTGAAAAAATAGCTTGCTGGCAAAATACCGTTGTGCCTAAAAATCTATTTCATATTCATGGCAATGAAGACAGAATACTCCCGTATAAATATGTAACATGCCATGCTACAATTAATGGCGGTGCGCATTTAATGATTGTAAACAGAGCCAAAGAAGTTACAGAACAAATAAAGCTGTTTATTAACTAACTGATACAGTTTATTTTATTTTAAAACATACAGATACATAGCAAGACTTATTTTTTAACATCCAAATTAAATGCGTTTGGTTTGTTAAGTATTAAGGTATAATAAGACTATCTTGTACAATAGCACTATTTCTTTTAACAGCAATTCATTTTTTATAGGACAAGAGCCGTCCAAAAATAAAAAATATTCATGAATAAAAATGTACATACCCTTACAGCTGATGATTTGGTAGGTGAAAAATACATTTTACTGGCAGATGATGATACTGATGACTGTATGTTTTTTGCCAATGCGCTTGAAGAATTAAAAATGCCTTTTAAATTAAAAACTGTTTTTGACGGTGAGCAACTGATGAATTTCTTAGAGAATAACGAAAATTTGCCTGATATTATTTTCTTAGATATGAACATGCCATGTAAAAATGGCTTTGAATGCCTGGTAGAAATAAGGCAAAGTGAGCGTTATAAAATGATTCCTGTTATCATCATTTCAACATCTCTTGACGAAAATATTATAAAATTGCTTCACGAAAACGGCGCTTTCTTTTATATTAAAAAGCCAAGTTTATTTGCGCATTTAAAAAAATTAATGTCCTTGGTTATTAATTTAATTGCTGCTGGTAATTACAGGCAACCTTCCATAGAAAAATTTGTAATTACTGCTGAAATTAATGCATTATGAATGCAAAAGAAAACGATAACAGCCCCGATAAAGAATTAATAAAATCTGCCAACAATTTCCCGGTAGTAGGTATAGGCGCATCAGCCGGTGGGCTGGTTGCGTTTAAAAAATTATTAGCGGCCATACCTGAAAATTCAGGAATGGCTTACGTTCTGGTGCAGCATCTTCACCCGGGTCACGAAAGTTTTCTTACAGAAATTTTACAAAAAGTTACTAAAATTCCCGTAGCGGAAATAGCAGATAATGTTACTGTTTTACCAAATCATATTTATATTATTCCCAGCAATAAGATGCTGATTGCAAATGACGGTAAGCTGGAGTTAAGCCCAAGGCCTGAGAAAACTAAAAACAAACTTAATTTACCAATCGATTTATTTTTTACCTCTCTGGCAGAAATTCACCAGAGCCATGCAATTGGAGTTGTGTTATCTGGTACCGCATCTGACGGCACACTTGGTTTAAAAGCCATTAAAGACAATGGTGGTATAACCATTGCACAGGATTTATCTGCAGAGTATGATGGAATGCCACAGAGTGCTGTGTATGCCGGCGTGGTAGATTTTATATTACCACCGGAAGAAATCCCCCAAAAATTAGGAGAACTGGTAGCAAAAATAAATCTTGATGAAAAAGATTTTGATAATTTACCCAAGCAGCAGGAAGATATTTATAATCAGATTTTAACCCTGCTGCGTTTAAGAAAAGGAACAGATTTTACTCACTACAAACAAACAACTGTAAGAAGAAGAATATTGCGCAGAATGGCAATAAACAAAAAGGAAAATATTGAACAATATCTTACCTATGCCAAAAAGCATATTCCTGAACAGGATGCGTTATATCAGGATTTGCTGATACCAGTAACATCGTTTTTTAGAGAGGCAAAAGTTTTTGATGATTTATTTGAAACTGTTTTTCCGCTCATTTTAAAGAATAAAGATAAAAATACTCCCATAAGGGTGTGGGTTGCAGGCTGCAGCACGGGTGAAGAGGCATATTCCATTGCTATTTGCCTAAAAGAATTTTTGGGAAACAGCCACGAAAGAGTACAGATTTTTGCAACTGATATAAGTGTGCCTGCTATTTCAAAAGCACGAACGGGCACATACACAAAAGCGGAAATAAATAAAGTGAGTGATGAAAGAGTAAAGGAATTTTTTACTAAAACCGAAGTTGGTTTTCGCATCAATAAAGAGCTTCGGGATATGTGTGTATTTGCTGTACACAACTTTTTAAAAGATCCACCCTTCAGCAAAATTGATTTTGTAAGCTGTAGAAATGTACTTATTTACATGGAGCAGTATCTTCAGAAAAAAGCATTCTCAACCTTTCATTATGCATTAAATCCTCACGGTTATTTATTGTTAGGTAAATCAGAAACAATCAACAGTATGCCTGATCTTTTTTTATCAAAAGTAAAAAATGATAAATTATTTGTAAAAAAAGATGGTCCATCAAAATTTGTGCACGTTGCCAGCCCACGTAGCGAAAAAAGAGTACAGAGTATACCTACCTATTTTAAAAGTGAACCCATGCAAACTGATTTTCAAAAAACGGCTGATGAAATAATTCTCGGAAAATATACACCTGCAGGAGTTGTGGTAAATGAGGCAATGGATATTGTACATTTTAGGGGCAACACAAATCTATACCTGGAGCAGGCAGCCGGTAAGCCAAGCCACAACTTATTAAAAATGGCACGCAGCGGTTTGGCCTTTGAACTCCGCAATATTTTGCACAAAGCAAAAAAATTAAAAGCAGCTGTATTAAAAGAAAATATTGTTTTAAATATAGATAATGTAAAACGATTTGTAGATATTGAAGCAATGCCTATTCCAAATATGGTAGAGCCACATTATCTAATACTTTTTCACGATAATAAAACTCTACATATTTCAAGCCCTTCTAAGTCAGATGGTGTTACTGAGCCTACCTTGTTAAACGAAGAAAAAGACCTTTACATAAAACAACTTGAAAGGGAACTTGCGCAGACAAGGGAGGATATGCGCAGCATTACCGAAGACCAGGAAGCTGCCAATGAAGAGTTGCAAAGTGCCAATGAAGAGTTGCTTAGCGGCAGCGAAGAGTTACAAAGTTTAAACGAAGAGCTGGAAACCAGTAAAGAAGAACTGCAAAGCTCCAATGAAGAACTTACCGTTGTTAACCAGGAGTTAATTTTTCTTAACGAACAAATAACCACTGCAAGGCGTTATGCAGAATCTATTGTAGCAACCATTAGAGAACCTATTTTGGTGCTTGATAAAAACCTTAGGATAAGCAGTGCAAATAAATCTTTTTACAGCACTTTTCATATTCCAAAAAAGGATACGGAAGGTATTTTAATTTACGACCTAGCAAATAAACACTGGAATATTCCGGCATTGCGAACCTTGTTAAATGGTATTGTAGAAGAAAATAAAACTTTTACAGATTTTGAAGTTGTACATAATTTTCCGTTGGTTGGTAAAAAAATATTGCTGTTAAATGCCAGAGAGGTAATGAGCGAGGCAGGTGCTGAAAAATTTATTTTATTGGCTATTGAAGATGTTACAGAGCAAAAAAAATACAGGCTAAAAGATGATCAATTTTTGGGAAGGTTTAAAAATATATTGTTACAGGTTTCAGTGGGCGTAAGCATTTTTAAGGGCATATATTTTCACGTAGAGATGGCAAATGAAGCCTTTTTGCAAATTATAGGAATGAACGAAAAAGATTTTGTTGGTAAAAATCTTTTTGAAACAATGCCGGAAACCCAAAGTACTGCTGAGCCAATATTGCACAAAGTTTTAAAGTCAGGTATTCCTTATCATTTAAAAGAAGTGGAGTATACAAGTGCTACATCAAGTAATGAAGAAAAAAGCTTTTATAACCTGGTTTACCAGCCAATGTTTGATGAAGATGCCACCATTACGGGTATAATTTGTATAACAAACAATATAACTGATGTTGTGGTTGCCAGAAAAAAAATGGAAGCGCAGGCAACAATGGTGCAAGAACTTTTATTAACAGCACCTGCATTTATTTGTACATTAACCGGACCTGACCACGTGTATGATTTAGTGAACAAGCGCTATCAGTCGCTATTTGGTAAACGAAAAATACAAGGTAAACCTATGATGATTGCCTTGCCCGAATTAGAAGGGCAGGGGTTTGATACCATTTTAGATAATGTTTATAAAACGGGTGAACCTTTTGTAGGTATAGATATACCTATCACATTGGCACGTGACGAAGGGTTGGTGCCACAATTAAATTATTTTAATTTTAGTTACCAGCCAATATATGATGTGGAGAAAGTTATAAATGCCATTTTGGTATTTGGGTATGAAGTAACGGATCAAGTTTTGGCAAGAAATAAAAATATTGAAACGGAACAACAACACTCAAAAGAACTTGAAGAAAAAGTTGCTCAACGTACGCTTGAATTAAGTGCTGCAAATGCTCTACTTAAATTTCAAAATGAAGAAAAACAAAAAAAGTCAGAACAGCTAAGTGATGCTAATAAAGAATTGCAGTCCTTTAACTATATCTCCAGCCACGATTTGCAAGAACCGCTGCGTAAAATTCAAACATTTGCATCGCTTATTACAGGGAAAGAGGCAAATTTATTGACACCGAAAGGGAAAGATTATTTTAGCAGAATACAGGTTTCTGCCAAACGCATGCAAACGTTAATAGAAGATTTGCTGGCATATTCCCGTGCAAACGTTGCTGACAGAAATTTTGTATCTACAGATCTTACCATCATTGCAGCTGAAGTAATGGAAGAACTGTCGGAACTTATTGCGGAGAGAAAAGCTGTGATTGAATTAGATCCGTTATGTGATGTAATGATAATTCCGTTTCAACTAAGACAGGTATTTAACAACCTTATAACCAACGCAGTTAAATTTGCCAAAGCTAATGTAGCCCCACATATTACAATAACTGATACTACCGCCAACTCATCTGAATTTACAGCTGAAATAGCAAAACTTACAACTGCTAAACTGCTTAAAAATAAACCATACTGCCGTATAGCCGTAAAGGATAACGGTATAGGATTTAATCCGAAATACAGGGACAAAATTTTTGAAGTTTTTCAAAGGCTGCACATAAAAGAAGATTATCCCGGTACCGGGATTGGACTTGCTATAGTAAAAAAAATTGTGCAAAACCATAACGGGATTATTACTGCTGACAGTAAACCAAATGAAGGATCAACTTTTAATATTTATTTACCTGTTGTTATACATCAATATTAAATATCAAAGAAAATGTAAATTACAATTATAGTTTTTACCCACTTCATTGTAAATTGCTCTGCCTAAATTTATGTATGAAAAAACTCTTTTTCTTTCCAGTTCTGTTGTTGTCGTTTGCTGTATTCAGCCAAACCCTCCAACAACTAAGTTCCAAAAAAATAACGCTTCCTAATGGGTGGAGTCTTTCTCCTGCGGGTAAAAGTTTGCCTCTTGGAGATCTGCCGCTCAACATGGTTGTAAGCAAGTCAGGTAAGCTCATAGCCATAACAAATAACGGCCAAAGTACACAAACCATACAGCTAATAAATGCGGTAACAGATAAGCAACTGGATGAAGTGATAATTGCAAAATCATGGTATGGGTTAAAGTTCTCTGAAGATGAAAAAAAGTTGTATGCAAGTGGAGGAAACGACAACTGGATTTTGCAGTACAACATCATCCAAAATAAACTGATACTTGCTGACAGTTTTTTGCTTGGCAAAAAAATGAAAGACCTGATTTCGCCAGCAGGTATTGAGATAGATGATGCTGCACAAAGAATGTATGTTGTTACCAAAGAAAACAATTCTCTTTACCTTGTTGATTTAAAAACAAAACAGGTTTTACAAAAAATAAAACTCGATGGAGAAGCATACAGCTGTCTGCTTTCAAAAGATAAAAAAACATTGTACATCAGTTGCTGGGGTGCTGATAAAATAATTTTGTTTGATACAAAATTGCTGCGCATTTCAGCTTCAGTCGCTGTTGGTGATAACCCCAATGAAATAATTATCAATAAAAGAAATACACATTTATTTGTAGCAAATGCGAACGATAACAGCGTTTCTATAATAGACCTTTCAACAAACAAAGTAATAGAAACCCTTAATTCAGCACTGTATCCAAATGCGCCAAGCGGCAGTACCACAAATGGTTTGGCACTAAGTGCAGATGATCAAACGCTTTACATTGCCAATGCCGATAACAACTGCTTATCTGTTTTTGATGTAAGTAAAATTGGTGCCAGTAAAGCCAAAGGTTTTATACCGGTAGGATGGTATCCAACAAATGTAAAAGTTATCGGCAATAAAATATTTGTTACAAACGGGAAAGGATTTTCATCACAGGCAAATCCATACGGACCAAATCCATATCGTAGCAGGGAAACTGTAATTTATCAGCAAGGCGATACTTCAAAGCCTATGGGCGTTCAATATATAGCAGGATTATTTAAAGGAACCCTCAGTATTATTTCTACACCTTCGGATAAGCAGTTGGCCATTTTTTCAAAAGCTGTTTATGCAAATACTCCTTACACAAAAGCAAAAGAATTAAATGCAGATGGGCTTTTGGGAAACCCTGTACCAAAAAAAGTTGGTGACAAATCACCCATAAAATATGTATTTTATATCATTAAGGAAAACAGAACTTATGACCAGATGCTCGGCGATATGACAAAGGGCAATGGTG
>ENA-OFCD01001321-OFCD01001321.1-metagenomes-genome-assembly--contig:-NODE-1321-length-12711-cov-13.573957_pt1 | contig 12711 bp, 10 predicted proteins | sample MGYA00153392_OFCD01 | MGnify analysis MGYA00153392 | reverse complement strand
TCATCCTCATCATCGTCCTCATCCTCTTCATCTTCCTCTTCGTCATACTCATCTTTGTCCTCAGCCTTTTTAACGATCGCAATTTCTTGTACTGCAATATCCGAAGATTGTGAAGGTACTGATGAAGAAGCTACACCAGCAAGACTAGATGACTGTACTAACGGCAATAAACCGAGATTACTTAGCGCAGGTTGATTGATTGTCACCGTACTAAATTCGTCAGCATCCATCTTAATACCATCTTCTCGATAATGCTTGTCCATGATGTAGATCATCTGTTGCTTCAATTGACTGAGGCAATAATGTTCGGCTTTACGGATATCTGCTGGTGTACTAGTAGGATCTCTGGCGATCGCGTGAGAAAGATAAAAGGCTTTGATAGCAGCAATCGATCGAGAGCTAATCTCCCCGTCTCGCAAAAAATCAACTAGGGTTGCCAACTCACTATCATCATCCTTGATATTGATGTAAAGGTTATTTTTCTTTGTCATCTTTGCCTCTCGTAAAAATAATATCCGACATTTTTACCCGTCTTTCTGGATATGCTAATCCTTCCAACCATTTACCTGTACGGTAATGATATTGTTCTTGGATAAACCTCAGCTCATCCCCATAAGCATTTAGTTCGTTCACCAATTCTTGAGCTACTTCTTCATCTGTAACCAATGGATTACTTACAAACTTTTCCCAATCACGTAATGCCTTAGATTTTTTTTTATCCTCGAATTCACTTGCCATCTTCTTTTTATTTTAAATCGATCGAGCGACTTCAATTTCAGGGAATGTTCAGGGATTCCCTTGATTTTATTGTACCCAAAAGATCCCTGAAACCTATCAGGTAAATATCAGGGAACTACTGATATTTTTCAGGGAATCCCTGATACTTCTTAAAAATCCGATTATCAAGCCCCTCCAATATTCAAAAATCTCACAATATTTAGAGAACAGCCTAATTTGGTTGTCAGGGATTCCCTAATAAATGTCAGACATTACCCAATAAATATCAGTGATTCCCTGACTTTTCTTGGTGATTCCCTGACTATGATCATCCTAATCAACCCTTACTCCGCCTTTAATTGCCTTACATTCGACGATTCTATTGGCAATTCCCCATTTGGCTTGCTATGGTTGAAATAGCTGGTGAGGGCACATCCGACGATTTCTATATACCCCCTTATTTTGTCCTAGCTAGCAATGCGGTTGTGTGCCACAAATCTTCACTTCGTTCGATTACCCGCAGTGCTAGCCAAAGGGGGTTTCCCCCTCTGGACACCCGCCGGAAGCGATCGTAAAAGTCTAGAATAGCCGCAATTAGCCATCGCGTCCTGTAATAAAATAAGCCTTTTTCGCACTTCATAAATGTAGTGATATGCACTATGATTGCAACTTATTGTAGTTAAAATTAAATAGTGCAGCAGTTGAAAAACTTCGTTTGAAATTAAAGATACTTCGGGCGATACTTGGAAAACTTCATTTGAAGTTAACAACACTTCGTTCACTCGTTGAAAAACTTCATTTGACGCTGGAGATACTTCATGCGTAAAGGTCATCATCGATCGAGCAGATTAATACGGTGTTATCAGGTATCGACGCGAAGAAAGATGTGAAAATTGAAGTTGAAGTAGTTCAGGTGGATCGATCGTCTAAGGATATTTATAAACCACAACCTCAGAAATACAGCACTTTCCTTATTCATGAAGTACAGATAACCTTTGCTAAGTCAGTATTCTAGCAATGTTTGTGTACTCCATATAGCTGGAAAGTGCTGTATCGTAGACGCTCAAATGAGATTGATTGATTAAGCAACTCACGCCACAAATCCCACCCTTACTCATTGTGGGGTGTTTTCTTTTGTCTCTGGATTGTAGTAGCTGCTAAATAATCCTCCAGTCCGGCGAATCCGGCGGGATATTTAGTTTTGTTTGCCCATAATCTGATTGTGCTTTTATTGTCGTACTGTTCGCGTCCACCAAAGCATTAGGTAACTTATCTAATGCTTTACTGGACGCTTCAAGCCGAGCAATAGCACCAGAGTAGAGCAAATCTCGTACCCCCAATTCCTGTAGCTTGTCAACTAAGCGGTCAACTAAGCGGTCGATTTTCTCGATCGACTCCTCTACCGCTGTCGTGGGGAGTGCGAGACTGAAGGCTACGTCCTTCCGAGCGGTAAGTTTATCCTTCCGAGCGGTAAGTTTGTCAATTCGATCCAGTAATAGTGCGTGGGTGGCGACCTGATAATATCGTTCGCGCTGACCTGACCCATCCCTTTTGGAGTCCGAAAGCGATAACCCAAATCGGCTGACTAAGCGGCTGTAGACACCGATCGTCCCGTCCTCTGCCTTGAAATTCAGCCCCAACAAAATCTTGCACTCGCGCCTCATCGCAAGGCATTTTTCATGGAGCGTGAGCATTTCGGGGCTAGTCTTTGAATATTCCCCAGGCAGCAAATCAACTACGCCGAGAGTGCGAATCAAGTTAATCCCCTGCACCTCGACACTCAGGTGGTGGGCAGCAACAATTGGTTCGCAGAGGAGCGAGGCATTGCTATTGAGTTGAGCGGCGGATACTACATCAATAAATGATAGTTTCGCGTGGCGATCGGCACCCTTGGACAGTTTGCCGTACTTACGCGTGCTGTAATATGCAGTTGTAGCATCATCGAAATCAACACCACTGAAACGCCCACACAGGCGAATTTTGGCAGCTTTCGCCCGTTGGTATGGGCTAGGCGAGTCCAGACGATCGAGACGGATTGCTTCTTTTGCGTCATCGGCGGATGTTAGTTTAATCGATGCAATATAGTCACCCCATTCGCGATCGATTTCTACCCCGATCGCCGACAGTCGATCGCCAATAGTCCGTAATCTCAGATGCAATTCAGGATTATTTAATTTCAGATCCGCCATCGAGATTGGTAGATCGGTAACGGTGTGACCATCATCGATCAATCGTTGCCCGATCGCATAATTGGAGATCGATTTCTCCAGTCCATTACGGATTATATTCCGCACATATAGATCGTTGATAATCTGCTGTAGTGCAATCGGTTCATCCCGCTTTACTTGTGTCGATTTAATCGCCGCCTCGACGCTATCATCCCGCAATTTGTGTAAAGCTTTGCGGGACAGAATCGATTCATCTCCCGTTGTCGAAATCATTGGTGGACAAGCAATAGATACAGGTATATTCGGACGATATCGTCCAATTATTTGAACATGATCTGATGTTGGCAAAACATTTAAGAACGCATAAATACGATCGAAGTGGTAATCATGTTTAACCCCGTAAGTATCAACATAAAAACCTGTTAAATCCCACCCAGCTTTGGTTATGGGTGTATAAATCATCCAATCTAGTTGATTTTTAGCTAAGAATAGATTGGGAGATGTTAACGCCTCATCGACTTCGGGCATCCAGGCAGTAGTACTATCGATCCGAATACCACGTTTGTCAGGATAATAATCATTTATTATCCTTTCTATTTTTTCCGCTTGGCGTTGGCTGTCGCAACAAATCAGGGCTTTTTTTTCTTTTCCCAAATCGGTTAACACATCATTTGTTAGTGCCGTTGCAACAACTTGAGCCGCGCCCGTATATTTTTTAACTTCGCGTTTGGCAGTGAGTTTTTTGTGTTTGTAAACTAGTGTGGGTTTGCCACTAATTTGCTCGATTGTCAGCAGATCTTGCTCGCCTAAATGTGCCTCGGCAATAATAATTGACTCGGCCTCAACAAGCAAAAGCTTGAAATTTAGATTCGTAGAACTATACCGATCTTTGAGGGTCGCTCCGGTCGTAATGTGTTCCATTACTTTTGCAGCTTCATCAAGAACTACAATATAACTTTTTTTGCCGACGATCAGCGGAACCAAGTGCAGCGAGTCGGGGCACATTACTATCCCCTTATCAGATTGTGCACGATCGATTAGCTCCAAAATGGACTGACAAGAGTGGCGGTGCGGTAGCCCCAATTTGGCGGCGGTCTGCTGTCCTAGTGCGTTAGTCGGACTAATCACGATCGCGAATAGCCCCTTACTAAGGGCAGATCGAACCGCCTCCCCTATCTGATGGGTTTTTCCCGATCCAGTATCGGCAATCAGCGCGGTAGTGGATCCAGGGTGAACGATGATACCTCCTGGCAGATAATCGCCAGTGGTGGTGCGCTCAATTGGGCGGTTTGGATCTGGCTGATAGGTTTTTGAGGACTGATCGTAGATCCCACGGTGGCGGCTATACGCGATAGTGTCCGAGATCCACTGCGATACATCCTCGCCCCTGTCGCGGAGTGTCGAAATCGCATCATCAATGCCTTTGCCGAGTCTGAGATCCCAAAAAAGTCCGCGAGTGAGCTGGGGATCGGCTCCAGCCTCAACGAGGGCAAGGCTGAATTTGTGGGCTTCAGCCTTGCCGTTAAGGAATGCCTTGATTTTATCGTCGGGATCGTCCATGTCGTAGGCGATCGGCATCGATCGCCCACCCTTGGCTAGGGTAGCTAATTCGGGGAGGAGTTGGCGCGGCGAACTGCCGCCGACCGACCAATTGCAAACCCCAAATACAGCCACGCACGGAAACCCGTACCCAGTCAGGCTAACCGCCTTTTTTGCCCCTTCTGTCGTGCTGATTGGGATCGCAGGATTGGCGATCGTAACGTCCCAAAAGTTAGCAGGGGTGACATCCTCGCAAATGGGATAATTCTTCATGAGCAGATCGCAAGCAATTTGATCTACGTCGGGATAAAATACTTTATTCCCTTCTTCACCTGGGTTTTTTCGGGCGGACTCATATTTTCGGTATTTACCACTAGTTGCGTCCCATTGTGGCGTTCTTGACTTACCGTTAAAAAAGCCCGTCTTGGTCGATACAAACGCGTATAATTCGCCACCAAACCTAAGCCCAGGGCGATTTTCATTTTGTTCAAAAAATCGATTAACAGGGATGTTTAGCGCATCTAAAACTTCGTAGCGACCAACACTATTTTTAATATGCTGAGTATTTAGATCGAACATTGATGGGCGAATATCGCTTTGAACGATACACTCATCCCTGAAGTTCAGCCAGCCGATTAAGCTCGTACATTCGTCAAGATCGATCTGGGGGTAGTGTTTGATCCAGCCCCAAAAAGTTGAGTCATAGCCGTCGATTGCGTAGCCAGCGCGGGATTTGTACGCGTCTTGTAATCCATAATGGGATGCAACTTCCAGCCCGATCGCCCATTTGACCTGGCTGTGGAGCTTGGTGTCAGGCGTATTGTCGGTCTGTGGCGGTCGTTTGGGTGGCTTGGTCTGTTTTGGTGCCGACTGCCAATAGCGGGTCTGCGGCTCATCAGTCTTGCTTAAATTGAATCGATCGTTTAAATTCTGGTTTTGCATTTGGAGATCCAATAATTATGGTGAATCTCCCCGCAGGTACTTTAATTAGGTAAGCTCTTCTATCTAGCTAAGCTGCTTGGCTGTATTACATTGTTTGTGTTTGTAATTAACGGCTTTTGCGGCATACTATTGATATATAGACGTTGTTTCTTATGAATAAGAACAACTTGTCTACTCATCCAGTGTTACGTACTGGGGAAAGCGGCTGACCCAGTGTTACGTACTGGGGAAGCGAAAGAACTATCTGACACATGATATTTTTTGTGTCGGCGATAAAAAACCTGGGGCGAATTCTCGTTTCGGGTTTTTTTGGGTATCCATGACCCTATCTCTCTACTAAGATTATTCCTTAGTTTTGGCAAAAAATAACTCTCAAATCGGCATTCTCAGAAAATTTGCTAGATCTGCGAGATTTACTACGTAAAAAGTGGACTTGGTTGTGATTCGCAGGGCTGTGGTACGTCCGAAGGGAACAAGAAGCTCTGGATCGTTGTTCTGGTCGAGTCTGGTTTTGCCAGTTAATACAATTACTTTAGTAAATGCTTTATTTCGTTCTGCGTTAGTTAATCCTACTATTGGATTCTTTTCTTTCTTTAAGTTGAGCACTATGCGATTTAATTTATCGCCCAATAATTCTAGGTTTCCCCATGTGGAGTTTTTACCTTTTCCAATAGTAAAAAATTGCTGACGATCTTTTCGCCATTTTATTCTCGAATCGCCATTCGATCGAAGCATTAATGCAAAATATCTTCGATCGGCAGTCCTAACAAATAAATCGATTGTTCCATCGTCTCCTTTAACGCGAGGTATAACTGTAATTCCTTCTGTCTCGAATTCATTTAATAAAATTTCCATCACCTTAACTATTCGATCGATCGGGATTGATAGCTCGATCGATAAAGCAGTGCCCAACCACCCAAACAGAGCAACCGAGGGCATTCCAAGGAGTCCGAGTGCGCTGGCTCCCGCAACCCCCTTCAAAATTCTATTCCAGTTAGATTGCTTTTTTTTAAAATATTCTAGAGCTAAATCGTTCTGTAGATATCCAGTTTCGGTGTCGCTCGTACCAAGCTGTAATAAACGATCGTCGAAACCATTATCCTCAGCAAAATCAGTAAAAAAGTTAGTATCTGTCATGCTCATTAATTTGCAACTTATTATTATAATTATATTTTAAATTATATTTTCTAATCCACTTGATTACCGATCTAAAACTTGATACGGTAGCTAATTACTTAGGAATTTTAAAAATATGGTAATCAGATACTAAAGATCACTACACAAATATTACATAGTTGGTATCCGAAAATTTAGATTTTCACACTTTCAAACCCTCTAACTCAGCACACGTAAAAGTTAGTCGTTTAATGTCCTCCTGAGATCCTGAGAAGGTGATATTTACTACCTCTCAAATATCCTTGCCAACATAACCCGCATTATCAGCCTTGTTTATACCGGATAGGGTAGTGATTTTTATGACGCACAAGGACGCAGGATGACATATACGGACGCACAGGGACGTAGGATGACGCAGGATAATCATTTTAATTTAATATTTCTGCTCTAATAAATCGCTGAAAACCAACTAGCCAACTAGTTAGGTAGAATTGTCGGGCGATCGCTGTCGATCGAATCCAGCATGTTAACCAGCCCCTACGAGAGATGTCTAAGCTCTACCATTTGCGCTTGATGTTCGGCTAAACGTAGGCGATCGCTCGTGACCTATGATTCGGAAGGATAAGCTATCGCTCGCCTAATTTACCATTTTCATGAAATAATCAAATCACCTCATAATGATTTGCTTATTTCATGAAAACAATTTTAGTTGCATCTCAGAAAGGCGGTAGCGGAAAGACTACCCTCGCCGCCCACCTATCCGTTGAAGCCGAAAGAAGTAGGGACACTCCAGTCTGGTTAATTGACACCGATAAACAAGCTACCCTGAGCCTATGGCACGAACGCAGGGAAGCAGAAACACCCCAACGCGCCGATGTCCCCTTCACGCGGTTGGCGGCTGGTCTAGCAACCTTAGCAGATCGAGGTGCTGCCTACTGTTTCATCGATACGGCTCCCACCATCTCGGATCAAAATGCCTCGCTCATCGATCTAGCAGATCTGGTATTAATTCCCGTGCGTCCGTCCCCAGCCGACTTGTGGGCAGTCTCCGAGACAGTCGCCCAGGTGCAAAGTGTGGGTAAGCCGTTTCTATTCGTAATTACCCAAGCCAAGCCCCAGGCGAGTATTACCGCCCAGTCCATCGCCGCCCTGTCCCAGTATGGCAGAGTCGCCCAATCCTTTCTTGGAGATCGAGTGCCCTATGCCACCGCGATGACGGGCGGACAAACCGCCCCAGAACTAGCCGCCAAAAGTCCCGCCGCTAAAGAAATTGCTACCTTGTGGATTGAGGTTAAATCATGTTTTAATGAAAATAGCAAATAATAAATAATAATCAAATGGCTAAAGCGATCTCTCTAACTGCTGCCGATCTCCAACCTGAAAAGCCCAAGACTCAAAGCGCGGTTCGTCAGCGCGGCTCCGTCCCCTCGTCCGAACTCGTGCCCCTTCAGTTCAGAATGCCGCCTGAATTCGTCCGCGCTTTCAAACAAGAAGCACTCGATCGAGGCATGAAGCTGAATGAATTGTTGAATTTCTGTTTTGATGATTTCATGAAAAATAGCAAATAAGAACTAAGAGCCTGACATAGACGGGGAGAAAGTACTACATGCCATCTTTAGAAACCCAACCATTGTTATTAGACGTTCATCGGATTACTCTTCACGTCACCCATGAAGAGTTTGAGAAGCTATGTCAAGATAACCCAGACCTGCGACTAGAGTTAACAGAAGATGGACAATTAATTACAATGGCACCAGCGGGATGGGAAAGTTCTAAACGGAATTCAAAGTTGAATAGTCGAGTTGACGTTTGGAATGAACAAATCGATCTGGGTGAAGTATTCGACTCGTCAGGTGGCTTTACTTTGCCAAATGGGGCAGTCAGATCGCCCGATGTGACCTGGATTCAAAAATCAAAACTTGAAGGCATCTCGCCTGATATTGCGTTTCCTGAGGTGGTGCCTGATTTTGTAATTGAGCTACGGTCGAAGACCGATAGCCTGAAGACTTTGCGCGAGAAGATGGAGGAGTATCGCTCGAATGGGGTGCGCCTGGGCTTGCTCGTCAATCCCAAAAATCAGCAGGTGGAAATTTACCGACCAGGACAAGAACCAGAGATATATGAATCTCCCACCTCGATCGATTGTGGTGAGGTCATGCCAGGTTTCGTACTGGACATGAGTAAAATTTGGTAATTATGTTGTCAACTACCGCCGAATAGAATTCGGGGGTTTTAGCCTCATCCCCAGTGCAACAAAAGAAGCTATATTGATGTACTCGAATCGACCTATGTACTATGACAAATAGTTCTCAAGTCACCTCAGCCCAATCCGATCGTGAGCCTACAGGATACGCCTAAAAACCTGCAAGATAGCTCTCAAAGGCGCATTTTATCGTTGTTTTTTTGACCTAAAATAGCCAAAACATCAAATTTTAAAACTGTCTCAGATCAAGCGTTACAATGCTTTTTTCAGTTTTTAGCATTCATTCTGTAGCTATCCCAATTAATCAAGAGAGTGGCACTATATCAATATAATCAAAAAATATTGAAATATTTATTATCTTTCCTCTAACATTATCAGGCTGTAAGGATTCAGGTCGAGAACAATTCAGAGCAGGAAAGATGGTAATGTAGAGAAATGAGCGAAGAGGAAGAGATCGAGACACTTAAAGGAGAAATAATAGAGCAGTGGAGCCACGAGGAACTGGTTAAACTAGTGCTGAGACAGCAGAAGATAATTGAAAGACTAGAACAAGAGATTGAGAAGCTAAAAGAGAAACACTCAAGCAACAGCAAAACATCATCGAAACCGCCATCAAGTGACCTAATCGAGAAATCAGAAAAAGCGAAAATTGAGCACGAGGAAGAAGGAAAAACGAAGCGAAAACCAGGCGGACAGCCAGGGCATATCGGTAAAACGAGAAAAGGATTTGGCCGAGTAGATAGATATGAAACTAGTGAGCCATCAGCATGTGAACAGTGTGGCAGTAAAGATTTGAGCGAAATAATCGGCTATCGCAAGCAACAAGTAGCTACTTTAGCCGCTAGACCAATCGAGGTAGTGGAATACCAAAGAGCAAAATGCCAATGTCTAGAATGTGGCGCAGAAGTCATCGGAGCGCAGGCGCAGGGAATAGTGCCAGGACAAGACTTGAGCATTGACCTCCAAGCATTATTGGTCTGGTTAGGAAATTATGGGCATCTATCCTATGAAAAGCAGCAAGAACTGATGTGGGAATTAGGCGAAATTGAAGTTGGGGTAGGCACTCTTCAAGCCACAAATAGAAGAGCAGCAGAAGCAGTCGAATCAGCAGTTGATACCTTATGGGCATGGGCACCATTACAAGCCAATGTGCATGTAGATGAAACGCCTTGGTGTGTGATCTGACTTTTCACGTTAAGTGGCTGTAGCAAGCTGCCAGCCTTGACAAAGGTCATGTAGTTTTAACCAACCACGCCAGAGAACTTGGATCCCAATCGGAGTGTTACGCCGATGTTCGAGATAACCACCCAAAGCAGCAATAGATTCCACCGCCCAAGCAACCGTAAGAATGGATGGAAGTTGTTTGAATGTTCCCGCTTTTAAAACTTCGAGCTGAATGGGATTGAGAATTTCTATGGCTGGAGCATCAGGCTGAGTACGATGAAGATAAGTGACATGTAGCAGTTCAACAGCAATGATACTTAAAAAGCCCAGCATTGTCTTCATTCCGACAGCAGCCAGTCGATAGCGTTCGCTCTGACAGCCAGATTTAAAAATTTTGTGATACTCTTCAACACGCCAACGGTAAGTATACCAACGTAAAATCGTAGCCGCCATCTCCGGTGTGTCAACAACTTCGGTCGTTAACAGCATCCATTCGAGCGGGGTTTCACCCTAGTAGCAATCGATTTCGGTAGCGTATACGGCGTAGATATTGATTGGGTCACGATTGTCAAAACGATATGGAGTTCTGAGTAGAACTGGTGCAAATCGAATTGCTAATTTAGTCTTGCGAGCTTGACGGTGGGCGGTTGCGGGGAGATTGATGTCTTGTTCATAACTAATCGGTTGGGATGTCATAAAATCCCAAAGTCGCTGGCTGTTTTGGTCTAAGCTGCGATTATGACTGGCTCGTACCAGCAAACCTGTATGTTTGAGTTGACGAACTGTATCAAAAACTTCCGTTATATCGCCTTCACGATCGAATACATGAATGACGCGGGTTGAAGATTCTACCTTGTGTTCTAGTTCTTCGATCGCTTCTACCCATCGATAGGATTCTTTTTCCTCAAATGGTTGTTGCCGTGCCGCTTTTCTGGCAATTTTTCGACGTTGCTTTTTCTGTTCGGGAGTTTCCGATTGAGGGGGTTTGGGTTTGTGTTCTCTATTCCACAACTTTTGCCAGAGCAGCCCAATTGTCTGTCCCTGCTCTGGTTCAATTGCTAAGGCACTATGCAGGATTAGACCATTTCCACCATTTCCAGTTGGGCCATATCCTTCCCTTTTGACCTTAATCCCGCGATAATCTAGAAAGGTGGTATCTCCTACTGACAAGAGCGTTTTATATTCTTCTACAGCGGCAGTTGTCATGACACAGTGCGGCTCTATTATCTTGTCAAAATTGGTCTTGCTGTTGGCAAAAATTCATAGGTTCTTTTCAACTCGTTTGCACTTTTGAAGATTTCTGAGATTGCTCTGCCAAAGTTTTCGCTCAAAGCTTTCCCAATCCACATGGCTCGGTTGTCTAATCGCTCATCTCCCAATTGGCAACTTGAAAAATTTTTTGTCCCCCATTCGAGCATTTTTTTGACCTTTAACGTATAGTTCTTCTCTACTATAGCTCTAACAACCTCTTCCTGCTAAGATCCTCTTTCTGCTTGGGCTTCAGACTTAACGTGAAAAGTCAGTTATCGAAAGATCGGGTTAACTTGTTTGAACCCATATCTTTATCAAACTCGATGAATAACTGAGTTCGAGCCTGACTTGTAACTGACTTGTGACTGACTTGTGACTAATTTTGTTCAGTAGTGATACGTTGGTTGTAACCTAAAAAATCTACAGTTTCTGAGCGATCGAATGTCTAATTCCCTCAGTTTCAAACAAAAATTTCTCTACAGCTCTACCTCAGCGGGTGTCAATCTCATTTTCACGACCGTTTCCACTTGGTTGTTATACTTCTGGGCACCACCCCTGGATCTGGCGCGTCCCCACTACCTCGATGTGACGCTCATCGGCGTATTATTGACTGCGGGCAGAATTTGGGATGCATTAATCGCTCCCGCGATCGGACATTGGAGCGATACTATTCATACCCCCTGGGGTCGCCGTCGGCCTTTTTTAATCTTTGCGACACCAGTGATGTTAATCTCCCTGGTGTTGTTGTGGACACCCCCTGCGCCCAGTTCTGGATCTGTTAATGCCATCTACTTTTTGGTGGTGTCGATCGCTTTTTATACCAGTTTTCATCTGATTGGTATCCCCTACGATAGTAGTCTCCCAGAGATGGCGAGTACGGCATCCGAGCGGGTGAGCTTGAGTATGTGGAAAAATCTGTTCGGGACGTTCGGCGTGCTAATTGGGGCATTATTAGTCGCACCGCTGTTTAGTAGCCTGGGTGGATTGGGGATGGGTTTGGTGGTGGCTGGATTGGGCGCGATCTCCATTTTGCTCACATTAACCGTCTTACGCGAATCTCCGGTACTCTCCACCCACCCGATGACTTTGAGGGCAAGTATCCGCGCCACACTCCGCAACGGGCAGTTTTTGCGCCTGTGTTTGTCGAATTTATTGGTGCAAACTGCCTACGCGATACTGCTCGCCAATCTCCCGTACTTTGTCACCCTCGTCGTCGGGCAACCGGAAACCGCCGTAAGTTTATTTCAAGGGGTGGTGGTGATAACGATGATGGTGAGTGCGCCGCTGTGGAGTTGGCTATCGCGTCGCTACTTGCAGCGACGGTTATTGATGGGCGCGACTTGGGGCTTGGCGGTGACGATCTCACTAAATTTTGCGATCGGGATGTTTCCTGGCATCGACAATCCAATTGCGGCAGCGATCTCTTTGGCTAGTGTCGCCCCATTTTTAGGCGGTTATTCGATCTTGATTTACGCCATGATGGGGAGTGTTGTCGATTACGATGAAATGTTAACCGGACATAGACGGGAAGCTTTTCACTACGGCACTTTTTCCCTATCGGCAGGAATTGGCATGTCCTTATCGAGTTTAATCGTGCCGCAGCTTTTTCAG
>ENA-OFCD01001319-OFCD01001319.1-metagenomes-genome-assembly--contig:-NODE-1319-length-12728-cov-2.718535_pt1 | contig 12728 bp, 12 predicted proteins | sample MGYA00153392_OFCD01 | MGnify analysis MGYA00153392 | reverse complement strand
AAGATGGCGGCGACGGAATTATCACTGCCACCGAACTATATTTGTATTTGCGCGAGTTAGTTGAACTGCCGACTTCGGAAATTAGTTTGCGTTTGCGACAAACGCCGTCTATTTTTACAATGCCGAAACACGATGGCGGTGAATTTATTTTTTTCGCACCGAATCACAGATTGAATCTTCCACCGATACCAAAACGCAATCCTTATAAAGGTTTGCAATCTTTCGATGAAGCGGATAAAGATTTGTTTTATGGTCGAACAGAAGTCATTAAAAATCTTTTACCTTTTGTAGAAAAAATGCCGCTCACTGTTGTGTCGGGTGCGTCTGGAACGGGTAAATCGAGTTTGGTAAAAGCGGGAATTATTCCAAAATTGCGCGCCGCAGGATATAATGTTTTACCCGTCATTCGTCCTGTTCAACAAGCATTTCAAGATACACTTTCTTCCGATGCCGCCAAAAACACCGATAAATTAGTTTTAGTCATTGATCAATTTGAAGAGCTGTTAACGCAAGTATCAACTGACGATAGAAATAGATTTATCGCTGCGCTGCGGGCGCACATTGATGCAGGTTTGAAAGTCATTGTCACGGTGCGTTCCGATTTTGAACCGCAATTTCAAACCGACGATTGGCAGCAATGGAAAGACGGACGTTTTATTGTTCCGCCTTTTACTATCGAAGATTTGACCGAAGTAATTGTAAAACCCACCGTTCAAGAAGTTTTAGAATTTGATGATCCCGATTTAGTAGATCAGATTTTGCAAGAAGTCGTGCAAGCGCCTGGTGCATTGCCTTTGCTTTCGTTCACAATGAGCGAACTTTACGAAATGTACGTTAACTCGGGCAGAAATGATAGAATGTTAACCGCCGCCGATTACAAAACACTCGGTGGTGTCATCGGCTCGCTGCGCAAAAAAGCAGATTCAATTTATACATCCCTTGATTCGGCGCATCAAAATTCGATGTGCAACTTTATGCTGCGCATGGTATCTATCGGCAGTGGTGAATTTGCAGGTAAGCGTGTTTTAAAAACGAACCTCATTTATAAAAATCCAGATGAAACTAAACGTATTGACGATGTTGTTCGCCAAATGGATGATGCACGTTTAGTGGTTCAAGGAAAAGATAATCAGAGTAGAAATTATGTTGAACCTGCGCACGATGCACTTGTGCGCGCTTGGATAAAACTTTCAGATTGGGTCAAAGAATTAGGTGCCGATGAAGTGTCGCTACAGAATAAATTTAACGACGCTGTTCAAGATTACATCGCTACGCCTGATAACAAATTATTGTGGTTAGATGACCCGAGACTGGAAATTCTAAAACATCAAGATAATTCTTGGATGAATGCCGATGAACAGTCTTTTTTTGAAAACAGCGTGAAAATTAAAAGACGTGGCGTAATCATTCGGATTTTTTTTGTAGCATTGGCTTTTTTATTGATTTCTATTTTTGCGACCTATGCCAAAAGGCAGCAAGGTGTGGCGGAAAAAAATCAAACGCTGGCGGAAAAAAATGCACTCGAAGCTAAAAAAAATGCAGACATTGCCAGTGCCAACGAAGCGCGCGCCTTGAAAAATTTAAAGCTCTATAAATCGCAAGAAATTAATAAATTCATCATTGATGCAGACACGTATTTAAAATCGGGGCACAAACAGTATGCCGTTTCAGCGCTCAACGCTGCGCAAAGTATTGCGAACGAATATTTCGCCGACTCAACTGCTATTCATGCGCAGATTGATAAATTTAGAAAAAAACTTTAGTTCAATTACAAATTAATGAATTAATTTAACCCAGCATAGATTTATCCAAATGCTTAAACGCTTCCATCGCGCCAAAATGCGTACACGTTTGCGCACCCACATAATTTGCACGACCAACTATTTTTTTCCATTCCAACAGCGGCACTTCAAAAGAATCGTTCGTAAAATTTTTAGTGAGTTGCATTAAAACTGCACCAACAAAAGCATCGCCTGCACCTGTGCTATCAATTGATTTTACGGGCAAAGTTTCAACGGTAATTTTATTTTCGCCGTGCCTAAGTAGCGCACCATCTTTACCGAGTGTAATGACAAACGTCGCATCACTCATTTTTTCGAGTTCGGCAACAGCAGTATCTAAATCAGTGGTGTGCGTAATCAGCATCGCTTCTTCGTCGCTCACTTTAAAAAAATGACTGTGTTTTATAAACGCCTCACTGTGCGCAATAAATGTAGGTTTATCATTTTCGAACAATGCCGAGCGATAGTTGGGATCGAAACTCACGTAGCAATTATTTTGGAGTGCTTTGTTGAGCATCGCGTAATACGTTTTTTGCAATGTGCCTGGCAAAAAAGCCGTCGCTGAACCAAAATGTATAATTTTATATTGACTAAAATCTATCGCATCGACCAGCGATTCAGGTAATTCGGCATCTGCACCGCGATTAAAATAAAAGTCGCGTCCGCCGTCATTCAATAAACTGACGAAGGCAAGCGTCGTAAATTTTTCGGCATCTACGCTCATAAACTCGGTGGAGACGTTAAAATCTTTCATCGTTTTAATCAACAGCGCACCAAACGGATCGGGACCGACGTGCGCAGCGATCGCAACTTCACCACCTAAAGCACCAATTGCCGCAGCAACATTGGTGGGTGCACCCCCCGTTTTTTTTATAAAATTTTCACCCTCTGCAAGTGTTGAACCATGGTCGGTGCAAATCATGTCAATTAAGGCTTCGCCAATACAAAGTATTTTCATAATTTTAGTTGTTCGATGTTCGTTGTCCGTGTAAATATAAGTATCATAAAGCACGTTGAGTATAAAGTATGATGTATTTTTGCGTTCATTTTTCAGGTTGTTGATATTAAATTAACAACGCGTAACGAACATCGAACAACTAAATTAATTTTGGAAGAAAAATCGCAGATAATTTACGGTCGTCATCCTATTGCAGATGCAATGCGCGCGGGTAGAGCACTCGAAAAAATTTGGGTGCAATCCGATTTACGCGGCGAAGCAGAAGTCGAAATCAGAAACCTTGCCAAACAATATGGTGTACCAATTGGTATTGTGCCGAAAGAGAAAATGAATAAAATGGCGCAAGGCGGCAATCATCAAGGTTTGATGGCGCTGGCTGCTTTCGTGGCTTATAAAAATATCAGCGATATTATTCCTTTTGTTTTTGAAAAAGGCGAAACGCCATTGATTTTAATTCTCGACGGCATCACCGATGTCCGCAACATCGGTGCAATTGCGCGCTCGGCAGAAGTTTTAGGCGTTCATGCCATCGTTGTTCCGTTTGCAAACACCGCTTTAATTAATGGTGATGCGGTTAAAACATCCGCTGGTGCACTCAATACTATTTCTATTTGTCGTGAAAAAAGCTTATCCACTACTTTAGATTATCTCACCCAGTGCGGTCTTCAAATCGTTGGTTCTGATTTAAAAGCGAAAAAGAAACTCAGCGAAATAGATTTTTTGCCCCCAATGGTAATTGTCATGGGTTCGGAAGATGAAGGCATTAGTTCAGGTTTGATGCGCAAACTCAACGATAGATTTATTATTCCGCAACTCGGCGTTACCGATTCGCTAAACGTTTCCGTCGCCACTGGTATAATTTTGTACGAAGCACAACGGCAACGCGGGTTTGTGCGTTAGAATTTTTCAAAAATAAATGAATGGTTAATCACACTGAAATTAAAATTACACCGCGCGATAAAATTTATGCTTCAGGCGTTTATCTTCAAGCTATCGAAGTAGTTATTGATGACACAAAACAATGGCGTTGGGTGAGTGTCGGTTTTAACGATGATACATATTTTGATGGAGAAACTATTGATGTATATAATTACGCAAATTCTTTTCAAGGTTTGATTAAAACAACCGAATAGTAAATATTTATGACAAAAAACTTCATCCGAAATATCTGCTGCATAATTTTAATTTTTTGCGCTTGCCTCAAAGCACAAGCGGAAAAAGGTTATTTTGAATTTACGCCTTTAGCAAAACAAGCGTATGCCAAAACTATGAGCCTGCGATTGGTAGAGGCGAATAATTTATTACAGCAAATGCGCGCTTCCGAACCCGATAATTTGTTGAGATATTATATTGAAAACTACGTGGAGTGTTTGCAAGTTTTCATCAGCGAAAATAAAGATGATTACGAAAAACTCGATAACCATGTGAAAGAGCGAATTAAACAATTAAAAAAAGGCGATGAAAAATCGCCGTATTATTTGTTTTGTATTGCACAAACGCGATTGCTTTACACGCTGAATTGTTTAAAATTTCACAGCTATTTGCCTTCCATGAATCAAGCTTCTGCCGCGTTTGATGAATTGGAACGCAACGACAAAAAAAATCCAGATTTCATGCCGAATAAAATGAGCCTTGGCGCCTTCCATGCAGCACTCGGCGCAATACCCAATAATTGGAAATGGAGTGTGAAATTTGTGAGCGGCATGAACGGCACTGTGAAACAAGGTATCGGTGAATTGAATGAAGTGATAGAATACGCACAAAAAAATGAATTTTTATTCGAGCAAGAAGCGTATGTTATTTACGCGCTTATTCAACTGAATATAAATAATGCGCCAGGGAATGCTTGGAGTTTAATGAGCAAAACAAATTTAAAACCGAAAGAAAGTCCACTCGCGTGCTTTGCGATGGCAAACATTGCAACGCGTACGGGGCATAACGATAAAGCGATTGAAATTTTAAGCAATCCACCACAAGGCAACGCTTACATGCCAGTGCCTTTTCTCGATTATATGCTCGGCTCTGCAAAGCTTTACAGAAATGATACTTCGGCAGCGCGCCATTTACAAATTTTTTTAGATAATTTTAAAGGCTTCAATAATATTAAATCGGCACATCAACGCTTGGCATGGTGCGCACTTTTGAAAGGTAGCGCAGAAGGTTATTGGAAAGAAATGTATTTGTGTAAAACGGTTGGCAAAGCAGAAGAAGGTATTGATAAAAATGCTTTGAAAGAAGCGAATAGCGGCGTTATGCCTGATGCAACACTTTTAGCGGCGCGTTTACTTTTCGATGGTGGTTATTTCACTGCTGCTGAAGAAAAAATTAAACCTAAAAAAGAAGCAGACTTCGCAACGCCCGAACAAAAACTCGAGTACCATTATCGGAAAGGGCGCATTGCGCAGTCATTGAAAAAAAATAAAGAAGCCATTGATGCTTACAACCAAACGTTATCGCTCGATAAAAAATCGACTACTTATTTTCCCTGTAACTCTGCGTTGCAACTCGGCATCATTTACGAACTCTTAAAAGATACAACGCAGGCGCGTGTTAAATATAATTTATGTTTAGATCTTTCACCCGATGAATTCGCTGACAGCTTTCACTCGAAAGCAAAAGCGGGTTTGGGAAGGTTAAAAGTGAAAGAAGGAAGGAAGGAAAAGTGAAGGAATGAAAAGTGAAAAGTGAAAAATCTTTGATTTAAAATAGCACTGAAGGTGCGTCAGATAAAAGCGACGGGCGCAAGCCCATCGAAAACCAAAACCAAAACCAAAACCAAAATCAAAAAACAAAAATCAAAACGAATTCCAACATTCCTTAAATCTTTCCTGCATTCATTATAATTCCTGCGGGTACAAACGGCGAAACATCGCCGCCGCCCCGAATGATTTCACGCACTATCGTTGATGAAATATGTGAATATTGCGGCTGCGAAATTAAGAACACTGTTTCAACACCATTGCCGACAATAAAATTGAGTTGAGAAATAGTTTTTTCGTAATCAAAATCGCTGGCATTGCGCAAACCGCGTAAAATCCATTGGGCACTCACGCGCTTGCAATATTCGGCTGTGAGTTTTTCGAACGAATCAACATATACTTTGTGTTCGTTCTCAAAAACTTTACTTATCCATTTTTTACGTTGCTCTAAACTGAAGAGGCATTTTTTTTCGTTATTTACGCCAATTGCAATAATGATGCGATCGAAAAGTGGTAAAGCACGTCGCACTAAATCAACATGACCAGATGTAATTGGATCGAAGGAACCTGGAAAAACACACACTTTCATCTGCTAAATTTAATTTACCTATTACGGATGAATTCCATTACAAATTAAGGCAGTTCAAGAACGTAATTCGTAATCAGGTATCGTAATCGAATACAAAAGTGATGCTTAATTATAACTGTACAAAGAATGTGTCGAAAAATTTATCCGCATTGGGATCATTTTTTTCGTTATTAGCAACAATAATTTGAAGTAAATAGAATCTATCGCCAATGAGGAAGCATTTACTCTTAATATGCGCCGTTACTTTATTAAAATCAACGCGCCAAATTTTACCGCTGTACTCTTGTTGTAAAATATTATCTTGATAAGCTACAGTTCCTTTTATAACGTCCATTGATGATTCAATCGTAGCTTTATAAAATTCTTCACGCAAGTCTGTAGAATCTTTTGGAAAAGTTCCTAGCGGGTAATCACAATAATTAATCGTGTAAAGTATTTTCCCATCATTTTTAGAAATCGTTTTACACACAAACTGATGATACACCAATTCGCCTGTTACCGTTTTTATTTTTGATGTAGTTTCTTTGACAGGTGCGGGAACAGAAACTGAAAATTTTCCGACTTCATTTTTATAATTTTGCCAAGGTAAGTTAAGGCTAATAATTAAAATGGAAGACAGAAAATATATTTTTGAACTTTTTAGCATGGCGTAATTTTATTGATAACGTTTAAAACAAGTTTTATGTCTTTCTTTGAGACAATAATGCGTCTAAAATTTATATTTGTGCGTAAAAAGAAGAAAATTTGTGAAGACAATCTACACCTTCTAATTTCTTTACGCTAAAATGCTTACTAACCAACAAAAAAAAGAAAAATTTAATTTTTAATGGCTTACACTTACGAGTTTTCGCGACCGACACTCACCGTTGACTGCGTCATTTTTGGGTTAGATACTTCGAGTCGCTTAAAGGTATTACTTATTCAGCGCAATAATGATCCGTTTAAAAATGCATGGGCTTTACCAGGTGGTTTTGTAAATGAAACAGAAACGCTTGAAGCTGCCGCATTGCGCGAGTTGGAAGAAGAAACAGGAGTTACAGATATTTTTATTGAGCAACTTTTTACATTTGGTACACCCAAACGCGATCCACGCGGACACGTTGTAACTGTGGCTTATTATGCGCTCATTAATTTAGAAGAGCATAGAATCGGTGCTGAAACAACTTCAAAAGACGTGAATTGGTTTTCGCTCGAAAAACTTCCGGTTTTAGCTTTCGATCATAACATTATCCTTGAAACTGCTATTGAACGCTTGCGTTCAAAAGTGCGATATCAACCGATCGGTTTTGAATTATTGCCACAAAAGTTTACACTCAGTCAACTTCAAAAACTATATGAATCAATTTTAGGTATTGCGCTCAACAAACGCAATTTCAGAACTAAGTTTTTAAAAATGGATATTTTGCAAGCGCACGAAGTGCAACGCGGCATGGCGCACAGACCTGCCTTGCTTTATGCCTTCGACGAAAAAAAATATAATCGGTACGTCGAGTCTGGATTTAATTTTGAAATTCGTTCGCCGAATAAAACAGAACGCGAGAAAAAGCAGTTTTAAATTTTTAAAACTAATGTACCTCCCTTTCAAAAAATAGCTTTTTATTTTTTTTTGTAATTCTCAATTATAGCTTTTACCTCTTCTTCTGTTAAATTTACGGCAGCAGCAATTTTAGAAATCTTTACCCTCATTTTATGGAGATTTAAGACTACTTCATGTTTACCTTCGAGTTTACCTTCGAGTTTACCTTCGAGTTTACCTTCGAGTTTTATATAATCGTATGTTGACATAATCTCGGATTTTAAATTGGTGTCTTTTAATTTAGTTATTGTCTTTACTACAGTTTCGCTGCTAAGTTCGGTTCTTCTCATCACATAACCAATAAATATTCTTAAAAGTTCTAAAAGTTCTGGCTTGCCTTCAAAAGATTTGAAAAATTCTGCATAATTATTTTTCGCGTATTCCTTATCGTTAAGAAATTTATAAGCTAAAAAAAGCGATTGTAAAACACTTTTCCCTTTTAAATTTTCAATAACCGATGCGTCGAGTTTATTGACATTGGTCAAATGATAATCGAATTGCGGCAAAAATTTTAAGAGCGTTGTCGGAAAATCTTTGAAATGTCCAGTATAAGATTTAATTTCCCAATCCGCTTCACCTTGATAAATTACAATCGGTAAAATAAAAGTAGGCGGTCTGTTATTAGCAATATCGGTTTGCCAAACAGCGTTGAAATAATTAAGAATTTGTAAATCTACGTAATTTTCTGGAACAAATTTATGCTCGAATAAAAACGCGAAAGCAAAAGATTTATTAATAAATTTAAGCGATGTTCGATAAAAAACATCAGAATAAAAAGCTTTCATTTTTGCCGTTGAAAGGTAAGCTGTTTCATCTTGTTTTAAATCTTCCAAATTTATATAATCCCGAAGTTCAGGTGGAAGAAAATTATTGATGTAATCAATGACAGTTTCTTTAATCCTAAAGAAAGCCTTAAATAGTTTATCGTGTTCTTGGTGAATGTAGTCTTCGTCTTTACTCATAGCTTATAGTAAAAAGGTTTTCAAAAGTAGGGATTTTCCTATGAATAGGTCTAAATATTTACCTACTTTTTCTTGCCAATAAATAAAAAATAACGCCACAAACCTGCGTACGCTTTTTTAGTAAAACTTTGCTCCGTTATGAAATTGCTAAATAGGTGCGGCGAAAGGTGTTGTTCCATTCGAACGTGATTAACCGCCATCCAGTTTTTAAATAATGTAGAATTTGAATCGTAAAAATCCACGACAGCGATAACGCCATTTTGTTTTAAATCGGTACGTGCGCGTTCAATGAGTTCGCTGTATTGCGGATTAACCATCGTTAAGCAATATGAAAAAAGAATACAGTCTGAATTTTCGCTTTCTGCATGAGGGTCAGCACCATAAGGCGCGCAAATAAGTTTAACGCGGTCGCCAAAAATGTCTAATTTTTTTTTCGACTCGTTAATCATATTGGGCGAAACATCATAACCGATAATTTGAGCGTTGAGAAATTGGTGGGCTAATGTTTGAAGGTTAATACCTGTGCCGCATCCAACTTCGATTATTTTTATCGCTGCGTCGGCACTGAAAGGAATAAGTTTTAAAAGCGTTTTTCTACCAAATAAAAATGTCCAACGCGAAGCATCATAAATTTTAGCGTGTAATTTATAGTAACTACTAATGCGCTGCGCTTGATCTGTTTTTTCTTGTTCTAAAGTGCTGATTTTGGTTTTCGATTCCATTATAATTTTTACAACTTACCTAAAGTCAATTTATTTTACTATTCCTAAATAAACGCTGGCATACGTACCCACTCGATCTTGCTTATGTGTTATGGCAGTGAGTTCTTTTTCAAATTCAATGCGTTTATTCACAAATGTAGGAAAAAAATTGATTTCTTTAGCTGCGGATCGTAAAACAATGCGTGTACCCGATTGACTATTATCCAAAATAGTTTTCCATTCTTCATTCAGCGCAGGCACATCGTTAGCGGCTAACCAATCTTGATGATCTAATAGTACGAAATGCGAATACGGTTTTGGATTTTCTTTTAAAAAACTTGTGAGCGTAGTTGTATGTGTAGAAATGGCGCGCGAATTTTCCTTCAGAGTTTCAAAATTTTCTTTTTTTAAATAATTCGGCGCGCAAAAGGTGTCGTATCTTCCAGTGAAATACAAATAGTAAAAGTAATTATCTTGAATCGGCAGTTCTGCAAAAACGTGGCGCAAGCAACTAATGATGTAACCCATCGCGCTATCATCCTTTGAAACCATTTTATGTTGACTGGCAGGCACGCCGAGCATCGTCATAATAATGGGTAAGTCCATGACCCATTTAATAAAATCGTTGATGATGCCGCGTTCGAGTCGGAAATAATTTTCGCGTTGCTCTGTCATGTTCCGCGAGGCAAAAAGTTTATCCAAGGCGATGCGATTCGATTTTTTGAACTGCATATATTTTAACAACAACCAAGCAAAACTTCCAGATGTGCTGTGCCAATAAAACGATTTGCGAATACCGTTGCCTCTAAAAAGTTTAATATTTTTATCCCAATATTGGCGCGCAAACTCTGGCATATTTTTACTCAAAATGTCTTTATAAATAGCGTTGACATTTTTATAGACGCCTTTCCCAAAAATATTAAATAAATCGTTGAATGCCGTATTTTGAATAGTAGCCATTTTTAATTGTAATAGCGCATTCTGTCGGTGATTCATGTCAATGCAATTAATAGAAAAAGGATTATCTAAAGCATAATCGAGGGCATTACAACCAGCAGAAGTTATCATTACAACTTCGCTGCTTTTATTGAGCTGCAAAAGTTGGCGATCGCAACGCGGATCTTCCCAACAAGTATTATAAATAAGATTGTTGTTATGGACATTGTTGAATACCCAGTTAGAAATTTTTGACATGGTATAGTTCTATTAAAGTTTCCGAAAGTGTATAGAATGATTTTTTTAGTGCTCTATGCCATCCCAAAATTTATTTTTAATAGTTTCGTTACTTTGTAAAGATACAAATGCTGGTTTTTTGCTTATAAAGTTATTGATTAATTCTTCCTGCGAAAGCGACATGAGCGCGTCATCGTCAGTCGGTATGGTTTTTTCTTTAGACGCCGATTCTAAAAAATCATTGGGGTTGTATTTAAATAGCGTCCATTTACCATCATTATATTCTAAAGCCGTTAAATTTTCTATCCAATCGCCAGAATTGAGATAAACTATGCCTTGCTTTTCTGCAATAGCTGGTTTATGTATATGTCCGCAAGCAACAACATCATAACTGTTTGTTTTAGCGGCATCAATAGCTTTGTCTTCAAAATCGCTAATAAATTTAACTACTTTTTTAATTCCCATTTTTATAAGCGTAGCAAATAAAATAGGGGGCGCACCAAAAAAACCAGTAATTTTATTAATAAATTTATTAGCCATAATGAGCCAATCGTAAATGGTGCCGCCTAATTTTGAAAGCCATCGCGTTTTTAGCATCGCTACATCGAAAGCGTCGCCATGAAAGAACCAATGTTTTTTTCCATTTAATAAAAACACAACTTGGTCGCGCAGATAAAAATTTCCATTCTGAAATCCTGAAAAACGGCGCAAAATATCGTCGTGGTTGCCCGTTAGATAATACACAATAGTGCCATTGGCTAACATTTTTAAAATGCGATTAACCACTAAGAACTCATATTTTTGGAAATAGGATTTTTTAAATTGCCACATATCTATGATGTCGCCATTTAAAATGAGTCTTTCCGTTTTTATACTTTTTAGGTAGTTGGCAAGTTCTTTAGAATGGCAACCTACACTGCCTAAGTGTGTATCGGAGATTACAACTATTTCGACTTTGCGTTTTGAACTTGTTTTATTTGCCATTAACTTTTTTATAATTCTACAAAGATGCGACCTATATTTGTTTTGAATTTTAACAGTACATTAATTTTTTAAAATTTACAGAAAGTTTTCCCGTATGAACGACGAAATAGAAGAAGAATATTTTGCAAGTATAGATAAAACGAAGATTGATTGCGGTTTAGTTCACCAATTTTTGAGCGAAAAATCGTATTGGGCAAAAAATATACCTTTAACCATTGTAGAAAAAAGTATTGAAAATAGTTTTTGTTTCGGAGTGTATAATAGGAAGAATGAGCAAGTTGCTTTTGCGCGTGTTGTTACAGACTTCGCAACTTTTGCTTATTTAGCAGATGTTTTTGTGGTTGAGGCGCATCGCGAGAAAGGCATTTCTAAATTTTTGATGACATTTATTATGCAACACGAAAAACTGCAAGGTTTGCGTCGTTGGGTTTTAGCGACACGAGACGCGCAAGGGTTATACGCACAATTTGGTTTTGAGCCCTTATCGCATCCGCAAAATTTTATGACGATTGCAAAACCAAATATGTATTTGACAAATTAAATCAGTGAGGGTTATAACCTAATAAGTTATTAAAATAAAACAACCCGCTCTATTCACACAAGTGATTCGAGAGGCTGTATATTTACAACAGATGTTGAGCATTCAATCAAAAGTCCACGTGTTTTTCACATACCTAGTGCCAGCTGGTTACGCTGCTAAAAAATAATTGCGCCCTAAAAGGCAAATACCTCATTCGACAATATCCAGATGTTAATCATTTTTATACGGGCGAATTCCCTAATCATAGGCGTATTGGTTTGATGCGGAGAGTATCTAAATAGTTTATGAAAAAATATTTTAGAGATCGCCATATTTTAAGTATCGATTTTATTCGTGAAAGATTATGGCTTGAAAAGAATGTTTGAATCCGTAGTTTCAAATGATTCAAAATAGAATTACTAATGCTGATTGTTGTTGAAACTGCCATTTTTGATTTTTTTTAGCGGCGTAGCCTAAATATTAAAATCGAACTGTACACCGTTAATTGGCATCGTAATTTATTTAGAAAATTAAGCGTAGGAATTTTTTGTAGAGATGTAATGATTGAGGTTTAAAACAATATAATTTTATGAGTAAACAACACTACAAATAATTTTAACTTACTTAACTTTGTAACAAAAACTTATGAGTTATACTGAAAGTCATTTAATAGATAGTTACACCGTTTTATTTGAAGGCTTGAGTTCTTTTGGTAAAATAAAATTGATTGAGCGTCTGACAAAATCGCTCAAAACAGAAAAGAATGTAAAAAAAGATGCTTTTTT
>ENA-OFCD01001318-OFCD01001318.1-metagenomes-genome-assembly--contig:-NODE-1318-length-12753-cov-3.744448_pt1 | contig 12753 bp, 8 predicted proteins | sample MGYA00153392_OFCD01 | MGnify analysis MGYA00153392 | reverse complement strand
GCAATGAAGAGCTGGCTGAAACCGCACAGCAGGAGCGCGTGGCGCGGCAGCTAACCGATGCGCGGCTTAAATTATTGCAGGCGCAAGTCGAGCCGCATTTTTTGTTCAACACGCTCGCCAGTGTGCAGCAGCTCGCCGACGCACGCGCCCCTGAAGCGGCTGCGCTGGTTTCCCAACTGATTACTTTCTTGCGCTCGGGATTGTCCGGCTTGCGCGAGGAAAGCTCAACTCTGCAGCGTGAATTCCGGATGGTTGATGCTTATTTGGCCATCATGAAAACCCGTATGGATAGCCGACTTGTCTACCGTCTTGAATTGCCCGCCGATTTGGCATCGCAACCAGTACCACCGGCAATGTTAATTTCACTGGTCGAGAACGCGATCAAGCATGGATTGGAGCCGTATCCGCCAGGTGGAGAGATTGTGATTACGGCATCCGCACCAAGCGGGCAATTAAGGGTTGTCGTCGCCGACAATGGTCGCGGCATGGACGCCAGGGTGGCTGTGAACTCTATGAAGGCGGACTCTCATGAAGGTGGAGGCCTGGGACTGGCCAATATCCGCGAGCGTTTGGCGGCCCTATACGGTGCTTCCGCATCACTGGAAACGATCAATCATAAGCTGCATGGGTTCACATCAATATTGCATTTGCCTGGCTCGGCATTGGTCGCTGTGCCGGAAACAGTATCAGGAAAATCAGGAAAATGATGAGCAAAATGATGAGCAAAATAATGAACAAACCCATCACGGCGATGATTGCCGAAGATGAAAAATTAATGCGTGAACGCATTCTGGGCATGCTGGGCAAGGCTTGGCCAGAACTTGAAATCATGGCGGTTGCAACAGATGGCATAGAAGCTATAAGCCTATGGAAAAAACATCGTCCGCAGATTGTTTTTCTGGATATTCGCATGCCCGGTAACACAGGCCTGGAAGTAGCCGCAGAAATATGTACTGAGCCTGATGCGCCGCACATTGTATTTGTTACCGCCCATGATGAATATGCAATAAAAGCTTTTGAAAAGGGCGCGATAGACTATCTGTTAAAGCCGCTCGAAACAGACCGGCTGGCGGACACCGTGGCGCGTTTGAAAAAACAATTTCAAGATAAGGCTTATGCGGACCAGTGCTCACCCCCATCCCCGCCCCCGCCCGACGTAACAGCGTTGCTGGAATCACTGCTCAATCACCATCCCGGTTCAGCCAGGCCCAGGCTGAAATGGATTCGCGCTTCACTGGGCAATCAGATACGGCTGATCAATATCAACGATGTGGTTTTTTTTCAGTCCGATACCAAATACACCCGTATCGCGACTCAGGATGGTGAAGCGCTGGTGCGCACCCCTCTTAAAGAATTGCTTGAAGGACTGGATGAGGATGAATTCTGGCAGGTGCATCGAGGCACTATTATCAATGCGCGCGTGATTGACCGCGCTGTGCGTGAAGGGCCGGAAAAGCTGACGGTTTATCTAAAAATGCGCACTGAAAAATTCGCCGTCTCGCGACAGTTTTTTCATTTATTCAAGCAGAGCTGAGTAATTTTGGGCATCGTTTTTTAAAAACATCTGCCGCAACATCTATTCCGTTGTTATCATGCGCCTATGAAATTACCGGCAATAGAGCCTGCCATTCTGGATCGGGTGATTCAAATGGCATGGGAAGACCGAACCCCATTTGAGGCGATAAAAATTCAATTCGGGTTTGATGAACAGCGTGTAATCGAGCTGATGCGCAAGCATTTGAAACGCACCAGCTTTGAGATGTGGCGCAAACGGGTAAATGGGCGCGGCACCAAACATCAATCACGCCGCGATCCTGAGGTGACACGGTTTAGGTCAACTAACCAGCGATTGCGTTAATTTTCGGCTTAGCCGCGGAGCGCTTAAAACCGTCGCTACGAAAATAGACGTTTTAAGTAAAAGTGGCGAGTAGGAACTTACGGTAGACGCATAGGGTAGACATACATTGACTATTTGTGCATAAGAAACAAATTTGAATTCATAATGGCGGGATGATATTTTTATATATTCTTGCATTCACAAAGCACTATGAAACGTGATTTTTACGACATCCTGGATATTCCTGAAAACGCCAGTCCTACCTGGATAGTGCGCGCCTATCAAAAGCGGCTGTTGGCGGTTGAGCAGGATAGTTCACTGAAAGCAAAAAAGCGCGTGACGGCACTAGCCGAAATAAATGAAGCCTATCGCGTGTTGGCAGATGCCGATCTGCGTGTGGCCTACGATGCCGAGATTCTGCAAAAACGCGAGGCGGCAAATGGGCCGTCACGAGTTACGTCATGGTTGCGGATTGCTCTACTGGTGTTGTTGCCGCTTGGCGCTTTAGGTACTTATTTGTATTTTGAGAAGCAGGCTAAAGCGCGTGTGCAGCAGGAGCAGGCGGAGCAGGCCGCCGAAAGCCAACGTCAAAATGCGCAGCGCCAGAAAATCGAAATTGAGCGTCAGGCGATGATCGAACGTGATCGGCTTGAACGTGCCAAAGCAGATCAAGACCGTATTGAAAATCAGCGCCAAGCCAACGAAGACGAAATGCGTAATAAGCGTTTTGTGGCCGGGCCGACGCTGGAGCAAATTGCGCGTGATAAAGCGACTGCCGAAGCCGCTGAGCGCTCGCGTCAGGTGCAAGAAGAGGTTGATCGACGTAAATCTCTGGCAGAATTGGAACGGCAAAAACGTTTTTTACGTGAGGCTGGTCAGCGCTAGTCGTAAAGGCTGTAAAACTCCTCAAGCGCTCAGGTTCTTGATGCTCTTAAAGTTCATAAAGCTTTCAAAGCGCTAAAAACTCAAAACGTCGCTTTATGAGCATCATGGTTTTTATAGGCTCAAAGAATTTTAGAAGCGCGTTTTGGTTTTTTTACGTTCTTCAAAATGGCCTGCGCCTTTATTCTTGCGCACATTATCCCAGGCAAACCAGCGACCATTCATCGCGACATAAACACCCGGCGGCAGCATTTGTGCATAGGCAAGTGCGCTGCCCAAATTAAACAATCCATCGGACGAACCAAATTTATAAGGCACCATGGCGCCGGTGAGAATGATGGTTTTATGGAGTCCGGTTTTGGATACCGTGGCCGCTGCAAACGCGTCAGCCAAATAACGCGCTGTCTCTTCCATGGTGTCGGTCCCATGTGTAATCACGATGTGCCGCTCTTTTGCGGACTTGCAGGCTTTGGCGATGACGGCACGATCAGTATCGGTCATGAACAAGCTGTCTTTCATCATCAAGGTTTCTACACGCGTCGGTAACAGCGAACGTCCCAATGTAAGCATTTCCTTGATGTGGGTTTTATTGAAAAACAGCTCGCCGTTAAGTTCGTTATATTCTTTGTCGAACGTTCCGCCGGTAATAAAAATTGCGATGCGCATGGGTCGTCTTTGTGAAAATTGGAAGCGAAGTTAAAAATGCAGCATAAGGTCGCGAGAGGCTGAGTGAGCCCAAATTGAGGATGAAAAATTGATCACAGTCATCACTACATTATTTTATTGGCTAGCTTGAATGATACCTTATGGCTCACGATTTAAATGGTGCTGCGGCTCATAACACGGCTCGCAACAGGGCCCGTAACATGGATCGCAGTATGACTCGGTATATGGCTGGAAAACCGCGCCGGTGCTTGTGTTTGGCCGCTATTGAGTGTGATGTCCGGTATTTTTTGCGGCATAATTCACGTCTCCCTTGACCCTCACAGCTCAATCAGTGATGCTTCGCTTATGAAAAATAATCTTGATCTATCCGCACCAGTCATTCGATCACGTTTGCGACTGCGGCTGATTTCGGGTTGCGCGGTCTGGTGGCTGGTTTCGTTAATGGCATTGGGTATCGCAAGTGCAGCGACTAGTGCGAGTGATCCTCTTCGGGTTGGCTCTAAACGGTTTACAGAGTCCTATATTCTTGCGCAGATTCTGGCGCAAACGGCTCGCGCTGGCGCGCTTGCCACCACGCCTGTGCCCCAATCGCCGCAATCTATTGAGGTGTTACAAGGCCTCGGTAATACCGCGATTGTTTATGCAGCGTTACGCGCCGGTAATATCGATCTATATCCGGATTACCTTGGCACGATCAGCCAGGAAATTTTAAAAAGCGCCAAGCCGCTTTCAATGGATGACATAAACGAGCAGCTTAAACCGCTGGGTTTGGGCGTTGCGATCCCGCTGGGGTTCAATAACGGCTATGCGCTTGCCATGCGGGCGGCCGATGCTGACGCGCTCGGCATTAAAACCCTGAGCGATCTGGCGCGACATCCTGAGCAGCGCCTGGGGCTGTCGAATGAATTTATTGGACGACAGGATGGTTGGAAAGGGTTGGCGCAAAAGTATGGTTTTACAAACCTGCCCATCAGCCTTGATCACGGGCTCGCTTATGATGCGCTGACAAAAAAGCAGATTGATGTCACCGATATTTACACCACCGATGCCAAAATTACCCATCTGGGGCTGCGGGTGCTGGTGGATGATCAGGCTTATTTTCCGCGCTATGACGCCGTGGTGATATACCGGCTGGATGTGCCGCAACGTTTTCCGGCCGCATGGCAAGCAATGCAACGCCTGCGTGGCACTCTTGATGAGCCCGCCATGATTACTATGAATGCCCGTGCTGAATTAAATGGGGCAGGCTTTGAGACTATTGCGCGTGATCATCTGGCGGGAAATTCTAAACGGGATGGGCCTGATAACCAGCGATTTCTTCCGAAGCTGCTGGGCCCGGATTTATGGCGGCTCACCCTGCAGCACTTGGGGCTCGTAGTATTTTCGGTCTTGATCGCAATGCTGCTGGCGATTCCGCTAGCCATTTATATTTTTCCCTACCGCCGATTGCGCGCCGTGGTGTTAGGTGCGGCCGGTCTTCTGCAAACCGTGCCATCACTGGCGATGCTGGCGGTATTGATTTCATTGATGGGGGTAATTGGGGTCGCACCTGCGCTGCTTGCACTCACACTGTACGCGCTGCTACCGATTATGCGTAACACCTGCGCAGGGCTTATTGAGGTGCCCGATGGCCTGCGGCAGGCTGGCCGAGCGCTGGGTATGTCAGAAGGCGATGTATTGCGCCAGATCGAGCTGCCACTGGCGCTGCCCACTATTATCGCCGGCATACGTACCGCCACCGCCATTGCAATTGGCACCGCCACCATTGCCGCATTTATTGGCGCAGGTGGCTATGGCGAGCGTATCGTTACCGGGTTGGCCTTGAATGATCGCGGGCTATTGTTGGCCGGCGCGATTCCCGCCGCGGTGCTGGCGCTGCTAAGCGAAATTGCTTTTGAATGTTTGGAGACGGTGATGAATAGACGACAAAACCGCGGCATTGTTTCGCAAACCAATTAGCGATATATGCCCGGAATGTGCATATCTGCACCTAGCACTTTGCTTGGAGTTGCTGAGAAAAATCGGCGTCATTAATTACCGTTGGGTAGTTTTTGATCTCGCCGCATCAAGCCAATACGCAGAGCCAAAATAGGCAGCAGGATGAGTGTAAACACCGTTGCACTCACAATCCCGCCAACAATCACCACGGCAAACGGGCGCTGCGTTTCGGAACCAATTCCATGCGAAAGCGCAGCTGGCAGCAGGCCAAGTCCGGCCATCAAGGCCGTCATCATAATGGGTCGTAAACGCGTTACTGCGCCTTCGATAATCGCATCGCGATAACTCATGCCAGACTTGGCGTGATCAAATATTTTTTCAAGCATGATGACGCCATTTTGTACGGAAATGCCCGCAACCGCGATGAATCCTACCGCGGCTGACACGGATAAGTGCAGACCTGCAAACGCCAAGCCTGCAAAGCCGCCGATGAGGGTAAATGGAATCATCCCCAACACTAAAAACGCGGGGCGCAGGCTGCGGAAATTCCAGAACAACAGGGAAAATATACATGTCAGCGCGATGGGAATAATAATCTTTAATCGCGCGGTAGCGCGCTGCTGATTTTCAAACTGACCACCCCATGTCACTGAGTAGCCTGGTGGCAAGTTCACCTCATCGGCCACGCGGGCTTGCGCTTCAGCCACAAAGCTGCCCTGGTCGCGCCCGCGTAGATTAGCCTTGACCGTCGCATTACGACCGCCGGCCTCGCGGGTAACGCGCGCTGCGCCTTGGTGAACATCAATATCTGCCAGCTCGCTAATCGGTACGCTTCCCTGCCCGTTTGGCAGCGCCAATGCGAGCACGCCGATATCGTCGATCGCATCGCGAAATGGAAGGGCCAACCGCAGCGTTACATCAAACCGTTTGTCGCCTTCATAGACCGCGTTAACCGTGGTGCCGCCGAATGCGGTTTGAATGGCCGCATTAACGTCGGCAACGTTGATGCCGAATCGCGCGAGCCGATCGCGTTTTATATTGACTGTCACTTCAGTTTGCCCACCAACCGGAATAGCCGCCACATCTACTGCACCTTCAATACTGGACAGGATGCGCGCAATGGCCTGTGCCTTTGCTTCCAATACATCTAAGCTTGGCCCAAATATTTTTACCGAAATTTCGCCTTTGGTGCCGGACAGCGCTTCTTCCACGTTGTCTTCAATAACTTGTGAAAAATTAGTCGGCAGACCAGGAATGGCGCGCAGCTTCTTGGTCATGTCGGCTACCAACTCATCTTTGGCTGAAAATTTCCACTCTGACTTCGGCTTCAGATCTGCCAATATTTCCAGATTATTGGTTCCTTTCGGGTCGGTGCCGTCATCGGGACGGCCTACCTGAGTTATAACTGATTTCACTTCTGGATAAGACAGTAATATTTTTCTGACCTGGCGTTCGACTTCCTTGGTGGTCTCGATGGCCGTTGGCTGCGGCAGGCTAATGGTGAGCCAAATATTGCCTTCATCAAGTTTGGGCAGAAATTCCGAGCCGAGCAGCGGCGCCGCAAGAATCGCGACCAGTAAGGTTGCCACCGAGCCGCCAATCAGTAGCGAGCTGTATGCTCTCGACCGCAGCAGCAGATTGCTGTACGCGGTTTGTAAACGATGCATCCATGGGCTTTCACGCTCGGCCATGTCGGTGCGTCGTACCGCAAGCGAAAGTAATGCTGGCACCAAGGTCAGCGTCAAAATCAAACCGCCTAGCAATGCGAATGAAAGCGTCAATGCCACGGGTGTAAAGATTTTTCCTTCAACCCGCTGAAACGTAAATATCGGCAAAAACGCCACAATGATAATGACTTTTGAGAAAATGATTGGCCCGGCCAGTTCAACCAGCGTGGCGCGCAGTGATTCAGCGCGTCCGGCGATGCCTGCTTCCAGCCCTGCTTGATTGTTGGCTTGCGCCAGCGCGGCGTCGCTCGCCAGTTTGACCATCAGGGCCTCCACGAGCACCACTGCGCTGTCGATAATGACACCAAAATCGACTGCGCCTAACGATAGTAAATTAGCGGATACGCCCGAGGCCTGCATCAAAATGAAAACGAACAACAGTGCCAGCGGAATAACACTGCCAACGATGACCGCGGCCCGCCAGTTGCGCAGAAATAAAAGCAATATGCCGATGACCAGTAATGCGCCGATCGTGAGGTTTTCGGCAACGGTTCGTACAGTGTGAGACACCAGCTCTGAGCGCTCATAGATTGAGCGGATCTTGTAACCTTTGGGTAGGCGTCGATTGATCTCATCAACACGGCCTTTAACAGCATCCACAACCTTGCTGGCGTTACTGCCTTTGATCATGGAGACAATGCCTTGTACAACATCATCATCCTGGTTATGTCCCACGATCCCGGAACGGGTGCGCTCGCCTATCGCTATATTTGCAACATCGCTTACCCGGATCGAGCGGCCGTTACGCGAGGCCACCACTACTTCACCAATATCAGACAGCGTTTCATAAATGCCGATACTTCTTAGTACCAAACCCTCGTCGCCCCGCCGAATTACGCCGGCACCGGCGTTGTCGCCGTTTTTTGTCAGAGCCTGATTAACCTGGTCGAGGGTAACCCCAAATTTACGCAGCAAATCCGGGTTGACCTGTACCTGATATTCCTTAATCGCACCGCCAAAACTCACCACATCCGCCACCGCTGGCACCATCCTGAGCGCTGGGCGGATTGTCCAATCTTGCATCGTGCGTATTTCAGTAATGGATGTGCCTGGAGGCGCATCCAATACATATCGGTAAATCTCACCGACCGCGGTCGTAAGCGGCGCTAGCGACGGCTGAACGCCTGTAGGCAGTGTCACAGTCTGGAGTTTTTCCAAAACCTGTTGGCGAGCAAAATAGTCTTGCGTCCCTTCGGCGAAGGTTAACGTGATGATCGACAACCCGGTCAGCGAGATAGAGCGGGTTTGAAGCAAGCCCGGCACGCCGCTCATTTCGCGCTCTATCGGCAAGGTCACCACCCGTTCCATTTCTTCAGGAGCCTGGCCAGAAATTTGCGTGATGATCTGCACCTGCACATCTTGCACATCGGGAAACGCTTCAATCGGTAACTGTTGAAAAGCGTATATACCAAACCCCAACAGGAGCGACGCCGCGATCAGCACGAAAGCGCGTTGGCGCAGAATGGAAATAAAAAATGAATTAAGCATTATTTTTCCCGCTGCTATTGCGCACCGGAGGCCAGTTCGGAATTCAGCAATAGTGCGCCCGTGGACACCACATGGTCGCCGACTTCAACACCGCGACTCGCGTAAGCAAAATCCCGATTTTGCGCGGCCAGACCGACCGCGCGCTTTTCATATTTACCGGCGGCACTTTCAATAAATACATAGTTTTTCGCGCCATCAGAAACCAGCGCGCTGATCGGGATGCGCAGCGCTTTACGTCCGTCTTTTCCCGATACCAGTGCTTTCGCATACATTTCCGGGTGCAACAGTCCTTCGCTATTGATAAGCGATGCGCGTGCCTGAATACGCCGCGTGTTTGGATCAAGTACCGGGGATACAAAATCGATTTTTGCGCTAAATGGGCGGCCCGGATAGGCGCTTACTTCCAGTGCCACTTCGCTCCCTACAGAAACTGCATTTAACGACTGTTCTGGCACATCAATGAGCGCCCAAAGTTTTTTAAGGTCGCTGACAATAAAAAGAGGATTCGGTAGATCTGGGCGAACCTCCATGCCGATGTTTGCCTGCCGGTCTACGACCGTGCCCGCAATAGGTGCAGCTAAAAGATATTGCTGGCCAGTGATACGGCCACGGGTAGCGTTTAAATTTGCCAGGCGCAAGGTCGCACGGTTGAGCTCGGCATCTGCCTGTCCTAAGTCGGCCTCAGCGGATTCCAAATCGCGCTTCGCCAAAACCTCCGCGTCAAATAAGGTCTTGGAGCGGTTATAGGCGGCGAGCTTACGGATTCGATCAGCGTGGGCTTTTTCGACATCGGCGGCCGCATTGCCCAAATCCGGGGAGTCAATTCGCGCCAATGATTGTCCAGCGCGCACAGCGTCGCCCGGCTTAACCAGCATCTCAACCAGCCTTCCGGCGATCGGTGAATTAATGCGTACCGTAAGGTTTTCATCATAGCTGAGGCGCGCCGCGAGCGGCTCGACCAGCGGAATTTCAGACACGATTGCAATGCTGGTACGGATTTGGGCGAGTTGCGGTGATGATTCCGGAAACTGCACCGTGGTTGCTCTGGTTAAATCCGCCGCATGCTTCTCGGCAGTTATCGGTGCGGCCGACGAACGTGCGTATTGGGTATAGGCAAATACTGCGCCGCCACCCGCCAAGCACGACGCTAGCGAGGCAATAAGCAGACGACTATTTTTCATTGATTATTTCCCTAGGCGTCAAGCCGAGTGTTGGTGGTTGCGGTAATTGCAATTGCCAAGTGACCAATGCTTTCGCATGGTCATTGCGCACGGCTGCTAAATCCTGTTGAGACTGGCGCAAGGTACGTCGCGCATCGAGTAGGTCGAGCAGGCTGATTCCGCCGTTGAGATAGGCAAATTCATTCGCTTTGGCAACGCGCTCTGCTTCTGGCAATAATTCATTCTCCAACCCTCGGCGGCGCTCCATGCTCGACTGAAGATCAGCCAGCGCTCGGCCCTGCTCGAATCTGGCAAATGAGCGGGTGCGCTCAACGGTTTCACGCGCCGCATCCAGATCCGCCTCTGCGCGCATCGATTCACCGCGGTAATACGATGATGATGCAAACAGTGGTACGGCAACGCTAATACCCCAGGTGTTGTTGGGCGAAAATCCGGCGGCGGGTGGATAACGTTCAAACTGCAGGCCTACCGTGATGTCGCGCGCACTCAAAGCTTTTGCGCCCTCACGAACGGCAAGCGCTGCTGCCAGTTTTTGTGATGCTGCTTTCACGTCCGCCCGAGCGTCCACTCCGGCAGCGTCACGCAGCGAAGGTACGGGGCCGGCTAAAGTTGGCCAGTCGTCCGCGCACACCAGTGTTTCTGCGACCAGTTCGCGACCAATCAGGACCGCTAACCCGAATTGCGCTTTTTGGCGGTCAGCGACCGCACTACGCGCATCCGTTTCAACGCGAAGCGCGTCGATGTGCAGCTTCGCGAAATCGACGGCGGCAATATCGCCTGCTTTAAGGCGTTTCTCAGAGGCGGCCGTACTTTGGCGCGCCAGAGCAGCGGATGATTGAGTTAGACGCTCCCGGTCAAATGCCAGTTTCAAATCCCAATACGCGCTGTATAGCTGAATCAGGCCTTGGCGCTCAGCCTCAACAGCATCCTCTTGTGCAGCCATGACGCGAGCGCGTCCGGCGCTTGCGCGCAAATCGCGCTTGCCGCCGCGCTCCCATGTTTGTTCAACACGCAGTACGGAATCAATTGCTTTATCCGCAATGCCACCACCACCGATACCGGAATGGGTGTTGATCTGGGTGGTGGAAAGGGATAGGGTAGGGTTAGGCATCCGGTCGGCGGTGGCTAAATCGCCGCGGGCTCCCGTAATTGCGCTTAATGCTATTTTAATTTCGCGGTTATTTAGCCGCCAAAGCTGTTCCGCCTGGCTGCGGGAGAGTTGCTCAGCTTGAACATCGAACAAAAATAAAAGTAAAAATAAAAATAAAAAAATAGCCTGCAGCGCCAGTACTCGAAAATAAATCACGAATGTTGCCCTTGAAAAATTTGCAAACCAATCCCATCAAATAAGGTGCTGATTATAGTCGAATTGCATGACGATTCAATGAGCGAGCGCATCATAGTGTGATGCCTGCCCGGATATTGATTTGCAGAGTAAAATTACACGTTTTGTGCATGAAAATACGCCCTAACCGTTTCATGTGTTCTAGCCTGTACTTGTATTTTCTATCCATGGAAAATAACCCAACCTGATTGGCGACGGCAGATGCATTCGACGATGCCCACTGTTAATTGCAAAAATTGAATGGCCAGAAAATTATGAATAACCCAAACCCACAGGTGTCGGTGTTGTTACCCCGCGACAGTAATTTTTATATTGACAAATCCGCTACGTCAGCCATTTCAATCGAGCTAATCGAACATCAGGCAATTCCTGCTCGTCGCCTCAGCTTGGTGATATTGATCGCGCTGGCGCTGGCTTATGTATTGCCCAGCATCGTTGCATTTGGACCTTGGAAACCTGACGAACCCTATATGTTTGGGCTCATTGATAGCCTGGTGAAAACTGGTGATTGGGTTGTACCCAAACTGGCCGGTGAACCGTTTATGGAAAAACCACCGCTTTTTGTTTGGGTAGCTGCAGCGACGGCAAATCTGGCCTCTCCCTGGCTGGCCATTGAATATGGTGCGCGCTTCGCCATCGGTATTTTTATGCTGATTGCGTTCGTTGGGACTGCGAGCGCAGCCAGACGTTGGTGGGGACGCGGGTATGGTCGTTATGCGGTGCTGGCGTTGCTGGCGTCAATTGGGCTGCAGCAGCATGGCCGAATGATGATCCCGGATTTACCGTTGCTCGCCGCTTTTGCAGTTGCATTTTGGGGTTGGGCATGGATTCAAGAGCGACCGTTAAAAGGGGGTGCATTGCTCGGCACCGGTATCGGCATGGCGCTCATGTCGAAAGGGCTATTGGGGCCCGGCGTGCTGGGGCTGACAGCATTGCTTCTGCCGATATTGTTCAGCTCATGGCGAACTCGCGCTTACGCCTACGGCATGTTGATTGCGCTATTGGCCAGTTTGCCTTGGATACTGGTTTGGCCGATAGCGCTTTACGGGCGCGACCCGCAGCTATTTATGGAATGGTTCTGGGTTAATAATGTGGGCCGCTTTCTCGGATTTTCAGTGCCGAGACTAGGTGCTTCACACGAGAGCGGGCATTTAATAAAAACGATTCCATGGTTTACATTCCCGGTACTGCCGTTTGCGGCGTGGGCTCTTTGGAAAATGCGGCTTAGCGCCTTAACGCGTCCTGGTTTCCAGGTAAGTCTGGTCGTAACGGCGATATTGTTGGGCGCGCTTATGACCTCTGCATCGGGGCGTGTTGTATACCTGCTGCCGCTGCTTATTCCATTGGCGATCATGAGTGTGCCGGGCATGCTGCAGCTGTCTGCCCGTGTCAGTCAATTTTCAGATTGGACTGCACGCATTATTTTTGGCTCCATAGCGCTGCTGTGCTGGGGGATTTGGTTTTTTATATTTGTTGCAGATGAGCCGTTGATCTTGCCGATTTTAGCCGAGCATTTGCCAATGGATTTACCGTTTCAGCTTTATCTGCCGGGTGTAGTGCTGGCATTGATATTGATGATGGGCTGGCTCTACATGATCACACGGTTGTCGCTTCAAAAGGCACGCGCATCGATTAGCTGGGCGAGCGGAATTATTTTGGTTTGGGGAACCGCGTTCGCATTATTACTAC
>ENA-OFCD01001317-OFCD01001317.1-metagenomes-genome-assembly--contig:-NODE-1317-length-12757-cov-5.747835_pt1 | contig 12757 bp, 9 predicted proteins | sample MGYA00153392_OFCD01 | MGnify analysis MGYA00153392 | reverse complement strand
TTGTGCCCGTAGCGGGTGGTGGTACCGTCGCTGTGTCTGATTTCAACTAAATTGCCATAGCCACCTGAATTCCAACCTGCGGCGATGACAATCCCATCAGCGGCTGCATCGATCGGTGTACCGATGGGGCCGGCAATATCGATACCTTTGTGCATTTTACCCCACCGACGACCGAATTTAGAGGTAAGTGTGCCTGCGGCTGGCCAGGAGTAGCCCAGCGTAGTGACACCAGTTTTGTTAGGGAGATGCTCTTCAGGGTCGGCAAACTCACCATCAGATCCAGTGTTGTTGGGAGTGTAATATGGCTGTGCAGTAGCAGCAAACTTAATAGTTTTAGTTTTTGGTGCGCCTACCTCGATCGGTACAGAGGCTTCACTACTAGACTGTTGTAGAGTATTGATATCATTGCGATTGGCAATCGACGATGGATAAGAAGGTGGTGCGATCGATTGAGCGATCTGCAAGGGTTGTGGTGTCTGCTGTGCCTGCATGATGGAGACATCAGTCCGTAACTGGTCTACATATCGATCGGTACTCTCAGGCTGTGTACTGTTATCTTCGGCTCTAATTATTGGTGCGGTAGGCTGAGGTACTGATGCGGCTAAGGCGACAGGATCGGCATGATTTGCGGGAGTACTAGTTCCCATCAATACTGCTAATCCCAACATCGCTGCCGAGATGCGGCTCCGATGATGACCAAACAGAGAGAACTTTACTAAACCCGCTCTTTGCTGGGTATTTGTGGCGGACAATTGGCTCTTGTGCACATTTCGATCGGCAACTAGGGAACGAACTAATTTGACCTGCGGCGTGATTTCGGGTTTCAATGAAAATGATCTCCTAAACTTGAGTACAACTGTATCCCAAGATGAGTTGTGCTGAAATTAACTCACCTCTGACTGACATCTAACTCCGAGTGCTATAAATAACATCAATACAACGGTAGCCGAGTCCAAACGAATATTTTACGTTTGTTTTGGAGTACGATCGTCCGATCGAGCCAATCAAAAACGATGAATTACTGTGTGTGGGGAGCGATCCCTATCGCTAAAGGTACTTTAAGTGAAGATGCAATAATTTGCAAGTTTTTTTGCAGTCGATCGATTGTGTCACCCGATCTATACCGATTGGTAATTTGGCTCATAAACCTTGCAAATGTGAGCTTGCAGACCGCTTCGATCGATGGATATATTTGCTTTTGCAATACCGATCGCCAATTCAAATCACAAATTGCTCAATCGACAAACGTATAATTGCGTAAGGTTATTTCAATTATTAACATTGTCGATCGCCAAAATGTCGGATGTTTTTAATTTAGCGATCCGCGCCAACAATTATCTGGAAAATTTCCGATCGAATCAATAAGTAATTACTAATTTGTGCTGAGAAGATCTCGCAGACCGACTATATAAATTTCTTATCTAAAATTGGTGAGATCTTCTCGCTACTTACTTTATAAAAATCAACAGCCCGATCTACGAGTGTAGATCGGGCACTGTGTATATCCTGTCTGGAATCTACACCACCAGATCGGACTCTATTCCATACTCAATTGACGACGAGCCTCAAATAGTCCAATCGCGGCACTCACAGAGAGATTAAGGCTTCTAACGCCTGGTTCGCTCATCGGGATATATACTGTCGCGGCACAATGTTCTAGGATTTGGTCGGGTAGTCCATTAGTTTCGCTCCCAAATAACAACCAGTCATCGGCGTGAAACTGAAATTTAAATTGACTGCAAGCACCCCTAACGCTATACCCTACCGAACGTCCAGGTTGTTGGAGCCGAAATTCAATAAATGCGTCGATCGATGGATGGATTTTGAGACTAACATAAGGCCAGTAGTCTAATCCAGCTCGTTTGAGGTAACGATCGGTGATTTCAAAGCCCAACGGCCCGACTAGGTGTAATTGAGTGCGAGTAGCTGCACACGTCCGCGCGATATTTCCGGTATTGGGTGGAATTTGAGGATTGACTAAAACTAGCTGAGGCATAAGTTGAAAATTGGCAGACAGAAAATTGAGGTTTAGTCAATTTGATGGGTGAAAGGTGGTCTAAATGTATGCTTAATCTAGGTTGTGGGGGTTCGACCGAAATTCGCAATCTTCTGTAATATATAGATTTTATTTATATTTGAGCCGTGTGCTGGATTGATTGGAATTTTAAATCAGTTGGGATTTGGGAGTTGGGAGAGATCGGGGCGTTGGCTCGATGCGGCATCCAATAAATAGACATTCACCATCCACCATCCACCATCCACCATCCACCATCCACCATCCACCATAGATGTCTAATTTGTCACTATGAAGAGAGTGGATGCGGCACCGATGTGCCAACGAGATCGATCGAGCGTCCTCCTCCTTCAACCCCTTCTAAGCAACAGATTGACAGATATAGCGATCCAATTCTATCTCCTGCTGTTCGACTCGATCGATCGCTTGGATCACGATTGCTTGGGCATCGGGTTCTCGATCGAACATTCGCAGCCATTGTTGAGCGGTATTACCCTCGCGGAGAATCTTCTTCACAGGCGACAGGAAGCAAGCAAAGCCGCGTTGCTTGGCAAATCCATATACCTCACCATAAAGTTCCTCGATCCAGTCATGAGCGGTAATCGATCGACCATCCTGCCAATGTCTGAGAGTAGCATCCAGACTAGACTTAGCCACCAACATTTCATTTTCGTCGGCGAGGTGGACTAATTCCTGGGCGGATAAACTACTCATTCCCAGCGGATCTAGACTTGGATCGGCGATCAGTTGCCACAATCTCGCTTCAATCAGGCTAGTAACGGCGAGTAAAGCGATCGGATCGATAATTAGGTCACAAATTCTCAATTCAAGACGATTGAGATTGTAGGGGCGGCGATCGCCGTTAGGACGAACGGATGACCAGAGATGACGAACATTTTGCATCGTTTTTTGCTCTAACTGTTCGTTCACCCATTTGATATGGTGCGCGTGACTCTCAAATAACGGGACATGTGCTGGTGTCTTGGGAAATAGTCCCCAGCGGGTGGAGTGGTAGCCTGTGGGTAAGCCATCGAGGAAAGGCGAAGCTGCGCTCAATGCCAGATATAGCGGAGCTTCAACTCGCACTAGCCGACAGGCGCGCATCAGCAATTCTGGATCGCTAATGCCGATATTGATATGGACGCTGGCGGTGACGACTTTGGTACCGTAAGTCTGTTCGATATAGGTATGATAGGGATTTTCAGGATCGGAACGGTAAAATTTATCCGTACCACCCAGCGATAGAGTACTACCTGGAATCAACGTATAGTCACCAATCCGCTGGAGATAAGCACGCAACTGGCGGCGCGGTCCGACTAAGGCACACAGTAACCGCTCGTATGAGGTGAACGGAGCGGTAGTATATTCCACATTGCGACTATCCGGTTCGATGATAAACCCGTCTAAATCCGCCACAATTCGATCGGATAAACCGACAATCTCTCCTTGGGGAGTACCCGTGTAGACTTCAATTTCAAATCCTTTAGAAAGTAGCATGGGATTAGGTTTTAGGTTTAGGTTTTGGACTTGAGACTTTGACTAGGCTTGACGGCTATAAGTAATCATAGCGGTTTTGCTTTGGCAATCTGCGATCGAACCCTCGATCTCTGTCTATTGACTCGGAGCAAACCAGTACAGCAACCTATTCCCTAATGTCCTGCGATCGCCGATAATTAGTAACTAACTGTAAAAACTCACAGCGCAAGAAGCACGACGTAAAATAATGGGAGTGATTTGGGAAATTGATTTTTACTCGCGCCCTCTGGTTGATGAGCGACAGAAAAAAGTTTGGGAACTATTGATCTGTGAAAGTCCATCAACCACCGAGCAACCAGCGAGCGAACTATTTCGCTACGCTCAATATTGTCCTAGCGATACAGTCAACTCGCTCTGGTTGGGATCTGCCTTGCAAGCAGCCATGCTCAAAGCACAACAGTCCCCTCAGCGGATTCGCTTCTTTCGGCGACAGATGAACAATATGATCACCAAAGCTTGCAAGGATATTGGGGTTCCGGCTGCGGCTAGTCGGCGATCGATCGCGCTGCGACAATGGTTGGATGAGCGGATGCAGAATTTTTATCCCAGCCAGCCCAACTATCAAGCTGTCAATAGCGCATCCGTTCAGATGTTCTCCGATCCGCCCCAGCCACTCCCTGAAGCCCTCATCGGCGAAAAGTGGGCATTTGTCAGTTTAGCAGCCAGTCAGTTTGCCGATATGAGCGATTGGCAAATTGGGTTTGGAGAAGCTTTTCCACTGGAAATGGTTGGAGTCACCCCAGAGATGCAAATTCCTGGCTTGATTCTCTACTCTCCACGTTCGATCCCACTAGCCGCTTGGATGTCAGGATTGGAGATTGTCGCAGTGCGATATCAACCCGCCCCAAAATCCACTTTATTATTAGAGACAGGAGCTAGCGAAAGCTGGATCTTAGCTCGTCTAGAAGGTACCACTCAACAAGAAGCTGCTCGGTTTGAAATCAGCAAACAACAGGCAAATGGAGTGCACTTTATCGCCATTCAAGCCAATCCAGATGTTGAAGAATTTGCCGGATTTTGGCTATTGTATGAGTCAGTTGATAGTTGATAGTCGATCGTCGATCGTATTAACAGGTTTTGCAGATATTGGGTTGATGCTGAATTTGAGGATCTGTAAGGGTGGGTTTAGCAATTACTGTCGCGAAGATCCTCCAACCAAAATTGTTGGTATTTTTGTTTGAGCATTAAACTATTCGTATAGTGCGATTAGTTTAACCCAAACCGAGTAATCGTTGGGGCAATACATTTCGATCGCGTTGGAGATCGAAACCTTGAATTAATTGCCAGAGATCTCGTGCGCCCTCATCGTCCCGATTAGCCCTATTGTCCAAATTTATCACTAGTTTAGTAGACAAGACCTCATCAACATCTACAATTCCTTCCGACGCTCGGCTAATTGTAAGAGAATTTGTTGGTGGCGTTCGCGGGTGATTGGGTAGAAATAGGCGAGGATTAGACCACCAATTAGCGATATTGTGGGGATCGGTCCGATCGCGAGTCGGATGGCGAGTAACACTGCTGGCGGTTGAATTGGGGCGAGAACTGTTGCTGTCGGGCTGATATAACCAGTCCATTCTAAGCTCTGTAAAATTACTGCTAGAGCAACACCCAAGCAGATTTTTTGTAAGAACACCATGAAGCTATAGAATAACCCCTCGCGGCGTTGTCCGGTTTCGAGTTCATCTAGTTCGATCACATCTGGCAACATCGACCAAGGCACTAGATAAGCCGTAGAGACACCCAATCCAGCTAATATGGCTAAAAGGTATAGCTGCACGTTTTGACCTGGTTGGAGTAGAAATAAACCCGCTTGGGAGATGATCCAGAACCCCGTTCCCATGAAATAAACTGCTTTTTTACCGACTTTTTGACTGATTTTACTCCAGACTGACAACATCCCTAGTGCAGTCCCCTGCACCGCGAGAATAATTAGGGGTGAATCAGCCTGTTTTAATCCCATCCAACTCACGGCAAAGTAGGGAATAATTGCGGCGGTAAGTTGGAGACTAAACCAGGAGCAGAGATAAATCCCAACTACACACATAAAGGCGCGATTGGTAAATACCGATCGCAATTGTGCTGTAAGCGGTAGCGATGCGGTGTTTTCGACTCTGGCTGCTTGAAGTTGAGTGACGAGCTTGGCTCGTGCTTGCGTTCCCCAGACACAGTAAAAGATGGGCACTACTGAAAGAATCGCACAGATAATCCCGATCGTCAGGTATTGTTGGGCGGGATCTGTTACTTGCTGAAATACAGTTCGCGCAATTAACAAAGCGACGATACTTCCCCCTAGCGAGAATGTAAACCTAAAACTATTCAAACTAGTGCGTTCGTTGTAATCTTCAGTTAATTCGGCTGTGAGCGCGGTATAGGGGAGACTATACATCGTGAAAAATGTCCCCAAAAACATCGACACCACAGTATAAAAGCCAAATAATCCCCACTGATTACTTGCGGGAAAGGGAATCAACCATTGACAGATAAATAGTAACCCAAATGGCACTGCTGCAAAGATCATCCAGGGGTAGCGTCGCCCCCACTGTGCCTTAATTTTGGCACCGAAGACGTTGCCGCGATCGCTCATAATCCCGATGACAGGATCGAGAAAGGCATCCCAGACTCGCACTACCAATTGAGTCGCTCCCGCCAATCCAGGGGCTAGGTGAGCTACATCTGTGAGGAAGGGCGAGAGGTATGATAGCAATAAGATTCCTACGATTGCCCCGCCGACATCTCCAGCACCGTAGGCAAGTTTGGTGCCGAAGTTCATTTTCTCGATTGAGGGTAGTGTGGGAGTTTCGGCGGGGGGGTTGAGCATGGGGGGGTTTTTTAACGCAAAGGGCGCGAAGGGTTTTTTATCTGGGCGGGGGTTGTTGGTGTTTGCCGCAAAGGGCGCAAAAGGGGATGATTGTTTTTGGCTGAGATCGCTTATGCCTAAGATACCTCCTGCGAAAGTGAAAGCAAAATCTTTTATAATACTGTTTTCGTCCAAAACTTCCCCTAAAGCCTAAAGCCTAAAGCCTGACTTACGCAGTAAGTCTAATATACTCGACTGGCTGGAATCCCTTGCCAGGATGTGGATTCTGGTATTTGTTCTCCTTTCATGATCAGGGAGAGTGGGTGGATGAAGACATCATCTGCGAGGAGGGAGTCATACAGTACCACTGCTGCTGAACCCATTTGGCAGTCGTTTTCTAGTCGAATCCGTTCCATTTTCATCACCCGATCTTCAAATAGGTGGGTTTGCAAGGTGCAATCGTGATTGAGGGTGACATTATTACCGATCGAGATTAGGTCAAATTCGGTGAAGTCGGTAGTGTCGATGTAGGCATTTTTACCAATTTTTACGCCGAGTAGTCGGAGGATAATTGCGGCAAATGGGGTGCCGAGCAGGAAGTTGAGACAGCCGGAGACTACCATTGATTCGTATAGTCCGGTGATTAGTTCGGTACGCCAGACAAAGGTGCTCCACAGGGGGATTGTGGCTGGCTGATAACGTCCGACTACCAACCATTTGAGGGCGATGACTAGCAATGCTGAACCGATCGAGGCTGAAGCATAAATAACTGGAAATATCAGTGCGACGATCGACCAATGGAAGACATCGGGTAAGTTTAACATGGTTACTTCCATCATCAGTAAGACGACGAAGTGAATGGTGCCTGGAAAGGTGACGCGACAAAATTCGATCGCCAGTCGCTGCAAGTAAATCCGCCGACGCGGTTTGTAGGTTTGGGCGGCACTAAATTCATCGACGATCTGCCGATGGGGAATATATATCGCTGGGGAACCCATCCACGCACTATCGGGTACCATCAGATTGCGATCGGTTGGTGGCACTGACATACAGCCGATCAGACAGTTGTCGGCGATATTCGTATCAATCGGCACTAATGCGCTATTGCCCACAAATGCTTGACTCCCGATGTGTGTGAAGGAGAGTTGCAACCAGCCACGTTTAACTTGACTGGCTCCGAGGGATACATTGTCGGCGATGAAGCTTTCGGCACCGATCGAGAGTAAGTCTGGGGTAAAGTGGCTAGCAGTAGAAACTTCCGCTCGTGCGCCGATTTTTGCACCCAGGAGTCGCAGCCAGGGGAGGAGATAGAGGGTGGAGTAGAGGGTGGGCACCATCTCTAGACTGATACTCATCAATCGATCGATATACCAGTGGCGCAAGCCGAAGCTACTATGTAATGGATAGATGCCTGGGCGAACTTTTCCTAGTAATAAGTATTTGAGGATGACTACTTCTAGGCAAAATACGCCGATAAATGATGCACTCCCGACGAATGCAGATGGGATCAACCACAGGTACCAATGAGCCGTAGCAATTAGTTTGCACCACAGCAGAAATCCTGGGAGCGCGGCAATTGCCGGAACCAATAACTGAGCGATCGTCCCAATGGCATAACCCAAATATAATAAGGCTGGTATCCCGTGTTTTGCTTGCCCAAACGGAAAACGACCGTTGGTGGCACTAGCTAGGGTTTGATATCGCGCTGGCGCACCTACCCAAACTTCACCGCTAGGAATCGTGCGATCGTCAGGCAGATAGGATAAATCGCCTAATTCGGCATCATCTTCTAAATGACTGTTTAGCCCCAAAACGCTCTTTGTGCCCACACAGCAGTCCTTACCGACCGTAATCCGATCGATTTTCAACCACCCATCTACTACTTCACACCCCATCAGGTTGCTATCAGTCCCGATACTACTACCATCGCCGACACTCAGCAGATCGAATGCCAAGATATCGGTGGTTCCGAGGTAGACATCTTTACCAATCTTGGCTCCCATCAGGCGACAATACCAGTTGAATAATGGCGAACCAGTTAGTAGCATCAGCGGTACGAAAGATACCACCTGACGGACGAGCCAAAACCGCCAATAATAAAAGCTCCACAGCGGATAGTGTCCAGGTTTAAACCGCCCGATTACCAGCCACTTGAGCGGAATACTGAGGAGAATTAAGGCTGGATAGGTGCAAATAATTAATGCTGCGGCGATCTCACCTGCTACAACTCTGCTCATGTCGAGATCGTCCGCATCGACGAGTTGATAGTAAACAAAGCCAGGAATCAGCAGCGGGAGGCTGTAGAGAGCATAAATCAGATAAACTCCGATACTTGCCCAGATCGCACCAGCTATTTTAGTGGTGGTGGAAATGTGGCGGATGGGTGGGGGAGCATCTTTGGCTGGCGATGTCTGTTGTTCGAGGCTGCGCTGATGCCAACGCTGAGTTAACTCGGCGGCTAATTGGGCAATAGTTGGATGTTGATAAACATCGAGGACGGCGAGATCTTGAAATTGGGGATTTTGGCGTAATTTCGATACCATTACCGCCGCTAGTAATGAGTGTCCGCCTAATTGATTGAAAAATTCATCATCGATCGAGATTTCAGTCATCCCAAAGACGGTTTCCCAAACTGTGGCGATGTCTCGTTCTACCTGAGTACTAGCTAAACGTCCGGTAGTTTTACCTGGAATATTCACCCCGAAATTTTGGGGTGCGGGTAGATTTTTGCGATCGACTTTACCACTGGGTAATGTTGGTAGAGTCGCGACGATTTCTAAACTCGCAGGTACCATATAAATCGGTAATCGCGATCGAACATTGTCCCAAATTTCAGTTAAATCTAGCTCTGCACCTTGCTTGGGTACGAGATATGCAATTAATCTGTCGATTTCGACTACCTGTTTGACAGCAACAACCGCCGCACTGACACCCGCGCATTGCATGATTACCGACTCGATTTCGGCTAGCTCGATCCGAAATCCGCGTAATTTTACCTGTCCGTCAATTCGTCCGAGAAATTGAATTTCCCCATCGGGTGTCCAAATCCCAATATCTCCCGTTTTGTAGAGTCGATCCGAGCTTTCAGGATCGAATGTCAATGGATTTGGGATAAATTTCTCGGCGGTAAGTTCGGGACGATTGACATAGCCTCGCGCTAAACAAATCCCGCCAATATGAATTTCGCCTTCGACTCCATGTGCAACTGGCTCTAAGTCCTCATGGAGGATATAAACTTGATATGTTGGTAAAGGTTTGCCGATCGTGATGACTCGATCGGGATGACATTCATGCCAGGTTGTGACTACTGTAGCTTCTGTCGGCCCATAAGTATTCACTACCCGCCGCGAATCATTACACCACCGCGATGCCAATTCCTGGGGACATTGTTCGCCACCGAGAATCAACAGGCGAATAGTCGGAACTTCGATCTCCATCATCGCTAGGAGAGTGGGGACACAAGATAATACCGTTACCTTTTGCTCTGTCAGAAAGTGCGCCAAATCGACCCCAGAACGCGTCTGCTCGATCGAACCTACTACCAGCGCAGCACCCGCCGCAAAGGTACACCACACCTCTTCTACCGACGCATCAAAGGCGATCGAGAATCCCTGATAGACTCGATCGCTTGGTGTCACATGATACACCGTTTCGTTGACGACTTGAATATAATTACGACTACTGCGATGCTCGATCTCGACACCCTTTGGTCTACCTGTAGAGCCGGAAGTATAAATCACATAACTCAAATCTCGCGCTCCCACCTGCACCAATCGATCTCTCAGAGGTGATTCTAGGGCTAATTGCGCTTCAATTGTATCGACGCTGACGATATTGGCAATCTCGATCTCCTTTTTAGCAGCTAATTCAGCAGTCGTGACGATCGTTTGGATGCCACAATCAGCCAAAATATAATCGATCCGATCGGCTGGATATTCAGGATCGAGGGGAACGTACGCTCCACCTGCTTTGAGAATTGCCAAAATCGCGATGTATAATTCTGGCGATCTCGGTAATAATAATCCTACCCTGGAGCCACATGCTACCCCCTGTTTGCGGAGCCACCATGCTAATTGATTTGCGCGCGCTTCGACTTGACTATAACTAAGTATTTGGGATTGATAAACAATTGCTGGATTTTGAGGGTGAGTGTCTGCTTGGATTTCAAATAATTGATGGAGACACTCTACGCGGACATTTAGCTGGGAAAGGGGGGTTTGTAAATTTTCGCTCAAAGTCATCTGTTTGGGCTAGTGTAGGAGGATGAGAGTCTATCAAAGCAATATGTTCGGCAGCGACGATCGTGCTTGTACCTTCAGTACAAGTCAAGCTACATCAGACAACTTCGTATGATATCCTAGCCTAATTTGAGCCATCTATTCTTTATTCTACAGATTCAAAAAATTTATCGATCCGATCGAATTCTAAATCGGCAAACCGATCGATCGTCCAGTTAGCCCGACGTTGCAACATATGAAAGGGATAAGTATGCGCGATCGCGACTGCTTGAATTCCAGCGGATTTACTAGCTTGCAGCCCTGCAAATGTATCCTCGATCGCCAGACATTCAGATGGTAATAGATTTAGATCGGGATATAGTTTATTTAAACTGTCGATCGCGAGTAAATACCCTTGCGGATCTGGTTTATTCTGACTGATATCATCTCCAGAGACGATCGTATCAAAATAAAGACCGATTTTACCCTGTTTCAATCCTAGTTCAACTTCCGAGCCGATCGCTCCAGTCACCACTGCCAATTTACAACTATTATTGAACATCTGCTCGATAAACTGAACTACATCTGGATAAATAGGTAAGATCTCCAACTGCTCCAGTTTTTGACGATACGCGATCGCCTTTTTAGCAATTAATTTATCCAGATATTCATCAGTTACCGATCGCCCGCGCAATTTTAATAACTCTTTTAGGCACGATTTATCACTGCTAGCAACAGATACTTTCGATTTTTTACCCTGTGGCGACAAGTTCTCAGCTAAGAGGATTTCGTCGATCGACTCTCGATGAATCGATTCATCCTTAATAATCACTCCATTGAAATTAAATAAAACCGCTTTTAAAACCACTTTAAATCAGTTGACAGTTGACAGTTGATAGTTGATATTCGATCGTTAAGTGTCAACTGTCAACTATCTAACGGTACTCATACTTCACCACCATCGGCTTAATGCTGCCTAGAACGATCGAATCAAGGCTATCTGCCAAAATTTCGTAAGTGAAGGGTTGAGATTTACCAGGTGCGATATCGCTATTTACGGGAACGATCGCTTGTTTGATCGAAATATCATTAGCAATAAATTTCGTGACAACGTAGTAGACATAGTGAGATCGATCGCTCCGATTGTTAATCGATCCGGTGACAGTTAGGAGCGATTTATCGGAACTACTCCGAGTCACAATGATATCTTGTAATCTTAAATCTTTATTAACATCGGCGTTACTGGAAATACCTGTATTTTGAGCCAAAATTCGCGGGGAGCGAGCTGCTGACTCGACCAAAGTAGGTTTTACTACTTGTAACAGGTTGAAACCTTGGGCTGGAGACTGACCATTTAGCAAACTCCAGATTGCACTGACAAACATCACGGCAGATAAATATTTGCTGACGTTCATACAGTGTGTCTTGGCGAGAGATGTGTGTCTTAGCATGATAATTATTTTAATCTGTTTGCTTGGGCAATCGGGGGATTCAGTACAGCTTAGGCATTTTGGCTGGGGTTCGTTCGCGTTGGCGACAGCCTGCCGTTAGGCACAGCGTGGGCTGTCGCCAACGCGATCGAAATCACCAAATTAATCACAACTGTGTTTTCTTATTTGTACCCATTTAGACAGACCCAATTACCATGATTCGCTAGAATTAAACTGGCTAGATTCGAGCTGGATCGATGCTAGATCCACACAGATCGCCTTTGCTGGCGCAACACCGCCAATTTGTAAAGACATTGTGGAGAAAATTGTACCGATCGACCACGGTAGGTCACAATAAGAGATTGAGGAAATAATTGCCGAGGAAGTTTATTAATGCAGCCGATTCGTACATTCAACGTTTCTCCTTCCCTACCAGCCTCCCTCGAACCCCTACGGCAGCTTGCCTACAATCTGTATTGGGACTGGAATACGGAGATCAAAGAACTATTTAGAAGACTCGATCGCGATTTGTGGGAAGCCACCCGTCACAATCCAGTCGCACTACTAGCTAGAGTCAGTCAGTCTCGATTGCAAGAAGTCGCTGCTGATGATGGATTCTTAGCGCACATGGAACGGGCACTGGGAGAACTCAAAACCTATCTAAACGATCGCAGTTGGTACAAACATCAACGCGCTAGCACCCCTGGGAAAGAATGCTTTGCATATTTCTGCGCCGAATTTGGGTTGGTAGACTGTTTACCGA